>Ga0194115_10007629_pt1 | contig 10681 bp, 12 predicted proteins | sample TA2MahsurfametaG_3_FD_148656 | JGI IMG/M metagenome (GOLD analysis project Ga0194115, IMG submission 148656) | Freshwater microbial communities from Lake Tanganyika, Tanzania - TA2015002 Mahale S4 surface | ecosystem: Environmental > Aquatic > Freshwater > Lake | place: Tanzania: Lake... | reverse complement strand
ATACAAATTCCCGCCCATCAGAACTGGGTCTCATGACTAACCTCGAGGTTCTCACTCTGGGTTCAAATTCGTTGACTGGAACGTTCCCATCTGAACTTGGTCATTTGAGAAAGCTCGTGTCCGTGGTGATGGCAAATACGAGTATCATTGGAAGCTTGGACACCATTATCTGCAGTCAATCATTCCCAACTCTTGACTTCATCAGCGCCGATTGTTTGGGAAATCCACCAGAAGTTCAATGTAGTTGTTGCATGGAGTGTTGCAACGAATCCGGTACATCTTGCGAGAATTTCGAAAACAAGACTGTTTTTGTCTAGTAGTCGAGGTCATCTTGCCGAAGAACAATTTGCCGCAGATGCATCGAATGAAATTTCCACAAGTGGAGACGGAAAAAGACAATTCCTTGAATGGGGACGGATTCGATTGAATCCAAAAAAATCGCATGTAAAAGTCGTATTTCCTCATCATACATACAAAGCGGATTCCCCGACGCCCAAAGAACACTACCGGTATCTGTCTGGATCGTTTTGCAGTTACTGTTAGTTCGTTGCCTTTTCACGTACTCACTGTGAATGGATGAAGTTCTAGATTCAAGATAAGGAGCCCTAGTTAAATCGGAATACATGCCTTCGTCGGACGAACCCGGTATCATGGACGTATCACATATTCCACCAGTGAACGAGGGTGGCGACACCACAACTGGAAACCCAACGACGTCTCCGGATGATGAAAAGGAGACAGGTGTTCCGTTTCAGCTGTTCTCGTGCTGAATGAGGAGGAAATGGCAAATCAAGCTCGAGAAATCGAACAAGTCTATACAGCATTGGAGCTCCAAGAGAGGACACTGGAAGCTGCGATTTCCGAGGGACGAAAAGAAGTACCTGAGACTGTTTCGGCCATCGCGGTAGAGACGGTCAATGAGTCAGATGTCCCCCCGACCACCTTCTGTTCTTGGAGATGGATCATTTTGTCGTCGTTGCTGCTGATTGTGGTCGTGGTTGGTACAGTCTTGGGTATCCTGAATGGGCCACAGGACGACGATAGCGCAACTGACTCGTCATTATCGACTTCTCAAACGTCGTCCCCGACTCTCTCCCGACTTTCTCGCCCGAATTGACGGATCTTGTAGATCTCCTAGCAAAGGAGTATACATACCTTGAGACTGAACTCCTCCTAACGGATGGGACACCCCAACATCGCGCCGTTTCCTGGTTAGCCCATGAGGACGAGTGGACTAGGGACGCGTTGATGAATCCGGACATTCCGATTCAGATGATCGGGGAGAGGTATGCCTTGACAGTCCTATACTATGCCACCGAGGGCGATCAATGGTTTGGCGAATCCCATGAGTTCCTGAGCTCTGCTTCCGTTTGTAACTGGACGGCTGTAGGCACGGATGATGTGCTGTCCTTCTGTTTAGGCGAAGGGGTATCATGCAATGATGATGATTTCGTCGCTTCCCTCACTTTCAGTAAGTTACCCCCAAAGATTGAACGGCCCCCAGGACGGTGATACAAGATTGGGTGGTCTTCCTTGTTTTTGCAATCTCGCTCACACCCATTCGGGGTTGACTTTGTTTTATTTTTGTTTGTTGGTTCCCATACAGCCGGTTGGGCTATGGTTGGGTCTTTACCGTCGGAAATAGGTATTTTGTGCAGTTTGGAAACATTATGGTGCGATGGGAATATCCTCGTCGGCAGTCTTCCACGAGAAATGTCCAGTCTGACTGCTCTTTTCGAAATCGACTTGCGTTCAAATTCGTTCACAGGAACTTTTCCTTGGGAACTGTTCATTACTATGCCTTCGCTGAGCAATGTGAACTTGGCTGAAAATTCCTTCACAGGCAGCCTCCCATCGGAACTGGGACTCTTGACTTCTCTCAACGCACTAAGTTTGGATGCTAATTCATTCACTGGTAGCCTCCCCTCGGAACTAGGTCTTTTGACATTCCTTGGTAGCCTTTCTTTGAACGATAACAGATTGACAGGATCACTAACTTCGGAGATAGGTCTCTCGACTTCCCTTTATCAGATCTGGTTGGCCCGTAATTCATTGACAGGAACACTGCCATCGGAACTGGGTATCTTGGGTTTCCTTTACACCCTCGAATTATCCTCGAACCAACTGACAGGGAATGTCTACTGGTCTCCTAGACCTTTACTTGTCGGACAACCAATTTACAGGATCCGTTCCGACGGAGTTGGGTTTGCTTACAGGTCTTGTGTATTTCTACATCAATGGTAACGATGTTACCGGGAGCATGGATCCTATTTTCTGCAATCAATCATCATCACATTATTATTTCGGAATTGAGGCAGATTGTCAGGGAGATCCACCCGAAGTCGAATGCAGTTGTTGCACGACTTGTTACTGAAGACCCGATTGACTATGCACGGGATACTGTAATTGTTGCCTAACCAAAACCCTACATATACCTTGGGATTTCCGATCCAACGATGATACCATAACAATTCTTAGAAACAACTGCAACTCGTTGGATATTGTTGAGACTAGCATAATACGCTCTTTATAAGGTTAAGGTAGGTATGATAGTCTTTTCGTCCATGAACCATCATCATCCTCACTATGATCATTGTTGTCGTGATTATCTCCTTTTTTTTTGGTCAATTGTTACACATTACACAGTACGACGAACGATGAAAAAGTACAGTAGTAAAAGGTGTCGATTTGTTTGGATTCACAGTCAGGAAGGATGCCAAGACAAATTGCCTATCATAGTATAGCTCGATCGGATCTGGCACGCCAGCATCAGCTTTTGGAGTCGATGTCGTCTCACACCACCACCAAATGCTCTGGATGAAATGGGTTTTCGATCGGATTAGTCGTGATGTTTAGGCGGCAACCCAACGATCCCCAGACATCTCTACCTACTAATACGGTGAGATAGAAGCACTCTTTACATCCATTCTATCTTCCTTACCTTTCTCAAGCAGAGTACGGGAAGGAAGAGCAGAAGAAGAAGAAGAAGAAGAAGACAACGACGACCATGTTATGTACAGCTTGTGGTAAACCACCAATCAACAATCAGAAATTACTCATTTGTCGGAACTGTCAATGTGCAGTTTACCATGATACGAACTGTCAAAGACGAGATTGGAAACGTCATAAGAAGGTGTGTAGTCAAATGGGATCTTTGTTTATTCCACTCAGACGGATCCTCCTCCTCCTACATGTCAACCACAATAACAACAATAATAATGGTAATGATGAAAGTCAGGATGATGAGGTTATGTCTGGATATTGGTGGGATAGAGTATCACAAAAAGATCAAGAGATACACGAATCGGAATGGGTTAGGGGTTACCAATTATGGAATGGTACTTATGATGGACAACCAGCCTACCTCAAGGCGATGAAACACTTTCAAGATTCATTGGAACCCTATTCGTATGTTTGGGAAAATTGGAAGAAACAACAGGAAAACTTCCATCAACAACCACGACGAGATGTACAAGCATCACCACCTACAGATTCTTCATGGAATCATCATCATCATGACACGAAACATTTCATTCTTCGACGACATATGGAATTGGCCAAACGATTACTATTTTGTGCCTACTGTGAAATAGATGGCCAATCTATAGATCTTGGTCGGCAACGACTCTTACAATGTATATCTATCCTTCTATTTGTGGGGACGACGACGACGACTACTTCGACGACGTCGACGACGACATCCCAGCGGCCGGATGATATGATCGCGATTTGGGATGATGCTTGGATGGAACTCATACTGAGTTTGGAAGAAACAAGAGATCAACAACAATTTGCGACGACTGCTGTAGCATTGGTATTAGATGCCTGTAGACAACAAAGTGAGAAGAAGAAGAAGAAGAAGAAGACGACGACTATTCGAGCTCCCTGTGGATGGACCGATGCATGGCAACGTCCAGGTTTCATGTCAGGATGCATCGTTCCGACTGCTGGTGAGTGAATGGATCGTAGCACCATGTTTTTTTTCGAGTCGGGTTGTAGGGGCGTTATCTTCCAACTAACTGTAATGAACACACAAATGATACATCTCTTCGCAGCTGCATCATACTGCGGTGTATATCAGGATGGACCGAAGTGGTGTCATCAACTAGAGGAAAACTTCAAGACTGTTTTGGAAGAATACGAACAAATACGAAGTTCATCTATGGGTTGGTCTACCGTTGGGAGTGGTGATAGAGGATCTGGAATGTCAGATCATCGTGTCGTCGTCGGTCAAGATTGGAGTGAATATGTCTTGTTTGGGACCGGGCAAGATCAATGTCCCCACGCGACGAAGACACGATTATTGATCCGTCATCTCATTCCGGATGCTGTATCCATAGCTGAACAGGGTGGTGGTGAGGTCATCTTTAGTCGATTAGCACCGCATACACATATTGAAGCCCATTGTGGGACGACCAATCTACGATTAACAGCCCATCTCGGTTTAGTCGTACCACGGAACCTTAACTGTGACGAACAAGAGGGACCAAAATGTCAGATTCGAGTCGGGGAAACCTGGCACCGTTGGGAGACGGGGAAGATATTGTTGTTTGATGACTCGTTTGAGCATGAAGTACGAAATGATACGAACGAAGAAAGAGTCGTGTTATTGTTGAGATTTTGGCATCCATGGTTGCCGAAGGATCGACGACAGGAGGCACTTGAAAAGGCACGACAGAAGAAAAGTGAGGCGGTAGAAAAAAGATATCATCCATCCAAACCTCTCTTGTAGGGACGTTCGAATTAGGGGTTTTTTTCGTAGGTCTCTAAATCTTAAATTTGTATACTTCGGGAGGACTCGTAAAGGGATCTGTTTGGACGAATTCTTCCCAGACCATGAAATGTGGAGCTGCCTGATGAGCTTGAATTCCGCTTTCACCAATATACTTTTCATGAAAGTGAAACGTATTGGGTTCATTATCATCTTCACCGAATACATATTCCAATGCTAAGGGCTCTAGAGATTTGTCCATCGTACCACGTTGATTGTTTAGGATGACCTCAAGAAACTGTTCTCGGACTTCTGGTTTCACTCGAAGGATAACATTGAGAGCGACGATGGGTTGTGATGGATCGACCTCATTATCCACTGGTGAACTAAATAGAGAAGTCCCTTCCTTTCCACCGATGCGAGTCCCGAAGCCTTGTAATGCGAACGCTTCGATGCCATGTCTTGTTTGGGCCATCAACAATCCTAACATCGAGTGGATGACATTCGTTCGGGAGACGGCCCTGGAGGCATTTTTGTTTCCGAGTCTCATCGTGATTTCCTTTATGGTATGACTGTTGGTTATATGGCTGAACAAATTAACTGTAAGCAGCACTTGACAGTGAGCTTTTCAAAGAGAAGACAGAACTCACTGTCAAACTCTTCATGTGATTGACGTCGACCGAGCAAATGACAGTGACAACGTCTTTGGCGTGGTCGGTATATGCATATGCGATCAGCTATGACGTGTTCGCCATGACTTGACAGCGAATGCGACGATGAATATTGACCACGAGCTGAGTTAGTATATATGCCCCCTTACGCTGAAGTTCGTCACTTTCACAAGATTATTTTCAAGAGCGAAAAGATTCTCTAGAATATGATTCACTCACAGTCTGGCAAATTCGTCAGAATTCGTCAGTGGGGCACATTTCGACAAGGAATGCCTCTCTAGCGTGAGATTGTCACGTCGGTAGACTGCATGCAAGGTAGGACCTGTAGATACCGTTACCCTCCATCTGAAACGGACACCTGTAGCTATTGGACCTTACCATAGCTTTGCAAGTCAAAGAGCAGCTCGGGTGCCGGGGGACAGCCTTCGTCGCGCGATATTTACAAAGAAGAGAAAGCAAATCCTTTGTGGATGCGACTGTGTATAGATTTAAGTTGTCATTAACGCTCGCTATGTGCATGGGTCGATGGGTCGTGGACCTTAAGTTTTGTCCTTTTCATTCATTGACCAAGTGAACTGTTTGGGTCATGTGACTATGTACAGTATGGACAAGAGTTGCAGTTGCAAGAGAGAGATGAATCGAAATGAACAACGCAAAGAATGTGCGTATAGGAATCCGATACGGGAAGTGAATATGTACAGAGAGGTTCCGATGGAGTCATCAAGGAACCCGAGCCTTTTGTTGAACGCTCGTAGTCTTGATAGGCAAGGAGACTATTGGATCTTGCCTTGAGATTTGGGTACCCTTGAAAAGACGAATACCGTTCCGCGGTGACCGCGAACAATCCGCATGGACTCATCCATGTAGACTAAATCGACGTAGGCAATCCCGTGTCCCCCGATGGGGCGGGTGAAGGTGTACTCCATGCTTCCGTCCTTGTTTATAGACTCTGGCACAACAGCACCCATCAAGAGTTTGACGGCCAAGAGCTTCGCCTTCTCACCAAAGGAATGCTTCGGTGGATGCAGAGCGAATAGTCTTTTCCACTCGGCGATATCCGAAGGATTATTATTGGGCTCAATGCGTCCACCTGTGAACCAGATGGAGTGGCGGTTGTTGACCTCAGGGTCTGGGAGGCAATAACCATATGTGGTCATGATACCTCGGATGGGACGGTGAACGTCCTTGTTTGGAGCCTTGGGGAACGCGGCTGAGGACGGCTCGATTGTGAACGCAGTTACAACATGGTAGGTTCGAAGAATCGTCCGGCCACTTTCAACTTCTTCCCGAAGAGATTTAGGAACGAGCTCGAGCATCTTGTTGCGTTCATCGTCTGTAACGATTTCAACAGGGTTGAAGTTTCCTTGAAGTGAGCAGACGATGTTCGTGGGAGAGAACATGTCGAACGACATCCGCCCTAGTGTGTACATGGGGTCGCCATTATCGTTCTCTCCCAAGCAACCGAAGAAGGTCGGCTTCGATAGAGTGAGCCACATACCATCCACATTGTGCGACTGTACATGAGGCTGTGCATCGAGCTCCGTTTGACTAAAGTATCGGAGAAGCGGATCGAGGGCCTTCTTGAACTTCGGGGAATCAACGTCCCCCTGAGTTACAGCCAGGGAGTGCAAGACTTCATCGCGTAGAGGAGCAACGGCAGCACTGAGAGGAGCCCTGCAGGATGAAACCATGTGGGAAGGTTCATCATCATCTTCCACCACATTGACAATGTGTGGCTCCAGAGAAGTGTTCTCAGCTGTACCGGCGGGGTATGATGCTTCCGAGTTGGTCATCGGAGATACATTACCGTATCTTCGCACTGCCACAATGCTCTGAGGGAGACCAGTTTGTGTGTCTCCGAGCATGGGGCGGCTGGCCACCGGCCGAACAGCGCTCGGGCGGAACGCCAAAGGGCGAATACTGATCGGGACATGACCACCTTGCTCATCGTCATCCCGCGTTCCCTCCCCAGGAGAAATAGCGCCATGGAAGCGTCGCTTCATTTGCGGTGCCATGTGGGAACTTAGTGAACTAGTATCAGACCACAAGGATGTCGAGAGCCTATCTTCAGGATTGAAGACGAGGAAGTCATCCAGGGAGGGTGAAGCTGCGCGAGGAGAACCATAGAACAACCCACGCTTGGTGCCTCCGAAGCCTAAAGGCTGAGAGGAGGAGGAAGATTCATCCGAGAAGATCAAGGAGGGGTTTCTTGCTCCTTGGCGATCCACAATCGGGAAATCTTGTGGCAGGGTATTTGATGAATAGAAATCCGTGTCTATGTTGATATGATTTCGTTCATCTTGATGGGTCCATTTGCGATGCCATTCATTCGCCATAGTAGCGGCCTGTGTTGTGTCCATCAGATTCAACCCCTCCTGGAAGGCCTCATCATAAAACTGGTCGCTTACGCGCTTGGGAATCGGCCGTACTACTTGGACTGCTACCGGCTTCGCGGGACATCGTAACGGGATAGGCCTCACGATGGAAGAGCTTATCCTTTGCCTCTGTTCTGATTTAACACGTTCACCGTTTTCGACCATCGGCATGTTTTCAACCAAGTGCATATTTTCTTCTATGCCTTGGCTCTTGGGTGGAATGGACACCACGATGGCTGTGGTAGTCCAAATTGCTCTGTCTCCAGCTAGCTTTTTGCCATCAACAAATCGCCCCGAGCCGCTGAACCTCGCGACAGATCGTTGATGCCTTATTTTCTCTCCCTAACCACAGGAAGGAACTACGCAAAATGAGTTCGCGGCATTTCGGAGGAATTCTGTTTTGTCTATCTCACGCAACAATCGTGTATAAATTCGTACTAAGCTCCTTCCTCCGGAAACTCTTGGCAATCGAAAGTACGCACGAGTTGAAGGCTCCCCTGTGTTACTTAACGTAAGGTTCTTCATGAAAGTGACATGAAAAATCTGCTTGGGGTGTCACGACTGCGCGTATCATCTGTCTCATGTTTCGCCGTGTGAATCCTCCTGGGCATGAAGGTTCATACATTGATCGTGATATACTCGTGACTGAAAGGATCCCCAAGAGAATTAGCGATGCGATCGCATGGAAACCCGCACGCGCTCGTCGCACGAGCGCGTCCGACCACCATCGATCAGCGATGGTCATCTCGCTGAAAGCATCTCTCGATGTGCATGGAGATTACTACGCTTTGTAAAGAAATCGCCTCCTAGGCGGCACTAACTCAACGAAACTGTCGAAGATTAGACAATGGCATCAACCTTCTTCTGTCGCACGCCCGTGAACGTGGAACCACCCACCTTGGTCCGTCAACTCTCGGGGGTTGGTGATGCGTACAGTGTTGTTCGTGCGGCAGGGTCGATGGCTACAGCCAGCCGATACCATGATGAGCCAGAAGTGGATTACGACGAAGGGCCTACCGAATTATATCATCGCATTGAAGCCAAACAATGGGATGCCGCTATGCAGCGTTTGGAATCTCATCCATTTGAAGCAAATACTTGGGTGGCTCGAAAGGAGCCTGGTACGGAGAAAACTCGATGGAGATTGCTTCCGATTCATGCGACATGTATTTTTCGATCCCCTCTCGCCCTGATTGAAGCTCTCATTGAGGCCAATCCTGAGAGTGCCCGTATGAAGGATGATCAGGGAATGCTTCCAATCCATTTGGCCTGCCGTAATGGTGCCTCCAAGGGAGTTGTTTTGACCCTGTTGAATGCCTTCCCGGAATCCCATTCCGTCAAGGATCGCAAGGGACGAACACCGATGGATTTCGTCGAAGCCAGTTCATCTCAAAATGTCGAAACTGTGATGGCAGCTATTCGCAAATTCCAGCAAGATAATGGTCTTGTCGTGTCGGCCCGTACCCCCGTTGCTGCTGCTCCTGTCCCTGCTCCTGTTCCTGAAGCTGCCCCTGCTCCCGTGGCTGCTCCTGCACCGGTCCCTGTTAGCAGCACTCCGGCAGAGACGGTCACTGAACCTCTGAACAAGGAGGTGGATTACGAAAATCGGACCGTTCTCTTCCGTCTTCTATTGAAGAAGGACTGGAGAGGTGCCATCGCCAGAGCACAAAGTTTCCCTTCAGAAGCAGGTACTTGGATTGTGACGAAGGGATTCAACGGAAATCTCCGCTTCCTTCCTCTTCACAAGGCATGTGTTCTCCAGCCTCCAGTTAATGTAATTGAGAGTCTTCTTTCGGCATACCCCGAGGGTGCTCAATGCAAAGATCAAGATGGATGGTTGCCTATTCATTGCGCCTGCTTCTATGGAGCCGACGAAACAGTCGTTAGTGAGCTACTGTCTTCCTACAACAAGGGAGCCCAGTCCAAGGATGACGAGGGACGACTGCCTCTGCACTATGCCTGCTTGAAAGGGGCATCTAACGAAGTTGTTGATGTTCTCCTCAACAGTTTCCCCAAGGGTTCCATGAGCAAGGACGATGAAGGACGTCTCCCGATTCACCACGCATGCTCCAAGGGTGCCCCTGATTCCGTTATTGATGCCCTCCTCAAGTCTTCTCCCAAGGGTGCACAATCGAAGGATGATCAAGGGCGTCTACCCCTGCACCATGCCTGCCGAAAATCCTCATCGGAGCGTATCATCCGAACCTTATTGCGAGTCTATCCCCGTGCCGCACAAATCAAGGATGATCAGGACAAGCTTCCAATTCACTATGCTTGCCAAAATGGAAACACCCCGAGCGTCGTTCAGGTGTTGTTGGCAACGTATCCGGAAAGTATCAACGTCAAAAACGGTTTCGGATATACGCCACTTGCTGAGGCGCGGGCTCTTGAAAATCCAAAAATGGATCCCATCATCAATGTACTTGAGAAATTCAAGCTTGAACAAGACAAGATCAAACTTGATTCTGGTGAGAACGCTGTACTCGAAGCAAAGCTTGATGCTTTGAACAAACGCGTAATCCAATTGGAACGGATGCTCAGTTCGGCGATGGATCTCGGCGTGGAGATCAAGCAGAGTGTCAAGAAGGCCAAAGATCCTTATACCTTAATCGATCGCATGGCCGACAGACTATCCAATCTGGACATGCCAGCAAATGAAATCATTTCAGCTGACTTCGAAGTAAGATCAGGAATGAGAATGTTCGGTCGACGAAAGTAAGAAATATGCCAAGAGTCTGGGAATGAATTGGTTGGTGAAATGTTACGCGACCACTGGAAAACTAAAAAAGGACCAAGCAAATCTAGGCCACATTGGGCAATAAAGAAGAGTTCTGTATATCTATCATAAATACTTTTCATTTTCTTGTTTGACTTTATTCCATCGACAATAATTACTTCTTCTGTATCTGATTATATGGGGGAGG
>Ga0194115_10007627_pt1 | contig 10682 bp, 8 predicted proteins | sample TA2MahsurfametaG_3_FD_148656 | JGI IMG/M metagenome (GOLD analysis project Ga0194115, IMG submission 148656) | Freshwater microbial communities from Lake Tanganyika, Tanzania - TA2015002 Mahale S4 surface | ecosystem: Environmental > Aquatic > Freshwater > Lake | place: Tanzania: Lake Tanganyika... | reverse complement strand
GGGTCTTAGCCTGCACCTGATAGGCGCGGGACTCAGCACCTTCGAGATCAAGGATAGCGCGGTCAATCTTGATGTCGCCACCGAACAGACGGAGGCTCTCGGACTGCTGGCTCACCTCGGCATAAGCCTCGGCATAGTTAGCGTTGTAGTTACGGAAACCCACGTCACCGAGGGACTCCTCACGCTTCCAGAACAGACCGTTGCCTTCGATATTACGGAAGGGAAGCACGCTCAGCAGAGGGCCGGCAGCAAGCTCAGAAACAATCGCCAGTTCCTGAGGATTACGGGCATGCTTCTTAGCTTCGGAAAGATTTAAAGCCATTTCAGATGGACTCCTTAGAGGTCAAAAAGGAAAGGTGAAACGTGTTCAGAGCGTCTCGCTCCGACATCGGAACACCCTGCCTGTCCAACCATCACGGCCAGTCAAAACCGGGTGCTTTCTAACATATAGTTCCAAAATCTTTATTCTTCCCAATAAAAAAGCCCCTTTCGGGGCATTGTTCGATTTAGCCGAATGCTCGCATGAACAATTCGTCCCTGGAAAGACCAGCGAGGTCTTCCACGGGCATGCCATTGCTGTCGGTGCCAGCATAATTCAGACCAGCTCCGGAGCCTTTGACGCCCTTAAAGAAGGTGCCGTAGACCGGGTGAATCTTGAAACTTGCGATGTACTCGTCAGGCGTAATACGCTTGCCAGTTTCGCTGTCAAGGATAGGGTCACCTTGCGCGTCGACAACGGTCAAAGAACCGTCGTACTCCTGGCGGAATCTACCGCTAAGCTGCTCGGCAAACATGTCAAAGAATGACACGCCATCTGCAGCATCAGTGCGACCGCCAGCCGAAATGAAAACCTTTTCTAAAGCATAGCGCTTCTGGAATTCGTTGATTTTACCTTCGGCTTCTCTAGCCTTGGCTTCAGCCTCTGCTGCCTGGCGGCCATATTTTTCTTCGATGGCTCGAATTGATTCGCCGTAACGAGATTCAATTTCGGCAGCTCGAGCCGCGTCGGCTTGCAGTTTTTGATATTCGGAAGGATTAATCTCAGCGAACTTTTCTAGCTGCTGTTCTTTTTCTCGGATCTGACGTTCATATGTTTTACGAGCCTCGCGTTCTGACCGCAAAGCTTTCATCAGATTAGCTACTTCATCAGGAGAGTATGTTTTACTGTCCTGAGAGTTATCTGGTTGAGACGTATCTTGACTCGTAACTTCCGTCTCAGAAGTTTGAGTGATGTCTTCGGTCATAAAACTAGGGAGTCACTCCCTAAAGAACGCGCTAGGTTACCAACTACAATCCACTTAGCTTAGTAAATGTAATATATGAATTAATTGCATAGTAAGCGCCAGACATATTTTGATCCAATGTAACAAAAACAGTCGAATTTGCAGCCGTAGACTCTTCTGCAACAAACTCAAGAGAAAGAGATGCAGTCACTGAGGCTGCGGCGTTGCCATACGATGCGTAAGGCAATAGCCCGATCATTGCGTCAACCAGCCTGAAGCCAAGCGTGACATCAGCTAAGTAAACTAAAAAAACAGGAATACGATTGGGCGATGTATAAAAGTTAGGGGTTGGATTATTTATAATAAGATTTATGGTCGCATCTGCTCTGTAACGCCCTTGAGTAAATCCAGAGAATTGTCCATCTGTAGCATTAAAGGTTATTCCAGTTAGACTTGGGTTGTAAGTGGTGGAACTTGGCCCCTGGAAGATTGTCGCCGAGTTTGCATTGTTAATCTCATACCAGGTCCCAAAGTTTCTTCCTAACTCTTGAGAGTTTGCAATGGCAGTTGTCGGCGCCGTAGTTGGAGTAATAAAAGCAAAAGATGTTGTTTGTACTGCACTACCACCAGCGGGAGAAGATGCAATCCATTTACTCGTGGCCGAATTATAGGTTAAAACTTTACCGTTTGTGGGTGTTGCCGTGAAATCTACATCATAGCAATCGCTTAAGTTTGTCCTAGGCGTCCCAGGCCTCCATTTCCAAGGAATATCTAGATCGCCAGGATCTTCGTTATAGATAAGCACATCTCCTGCCGCCGGAGGATTTGTCGCTTCATCGACATCATTAAGAATACTCAAAAGTCCAAAAGCGGGAACATTTATCCATTCATCGTTTATGTTATCATAAACAAGTGGTAGGTAATTGTATGCAGCTGAAATAGCTGGTGTAAAATTAACGTCAGGAAGTGTAACCAGCGAAGGAGCTGGTATCAGTTGATTTTCCCACCTACTGGTCGTGCTGTCGTAGATCAAAGTGGATCCATCGGCGATTGTTTTACGACAAAAACCAGAGGTACTTGTTGTCGTAATATTAGTAGCACCAGTTAATGCAAACTTAAAGCTAGTAGCACTCGGAGTCTCAGTTACAACTCTTGTACCGTTAAGGGCTGTTATTGGAGAATTTTGAATGACAATAGTATCATTAGTAGCAAATGGATGAATGGCAACCGTATTTATCGTTACAACTTGTGAAGTTATGGAGTAACTTGCAATACTGTAAAGGACATCAGACGTCAGGGTAACGTCATTGCAGTCCGTTAGCTGGAAAGAACTAAATAAATCAACGCCACCAGGCGTTGTACCGTCACCAATAAACAGCTTATTAGTATCTGTCTCGTAGATAGGCTCCCCCGGCAAAGGAGTGAAGCTTACTGTTTCTCTTTGTTCAGCAGTGCCACGCCTAAACTGAAGAGCCACAGTCTACGAAAAAGCTGAACTAGTATTCCTTCATCAAGGAAACTGAGACCAGTCCAACTCGTAAGACGCATTATCTGAGTTGCCCGCATAGATTACATCAGTAGCTATTACTTGGCTGTCGGGGTAATAGTACCCATAAACAATATTCATTGCAAAATTTCTCCAGTTCTTTTTTGATCTAATGAATCTTATAATATCAGTTCCAGGCGCAACCTGTTCATCATGCGGAAAATTGACACTTCCAATATTTATATCCACTCCACCATCCTCCGTAATGGAGTCCCAACTGTCTCCAATGATTGGTGTTGAGCTGGTCAACTCCGGTGGCCCGACAGAATGATCTGGAAGAGAATTTGATATTAAGAGTTTGATCGGATAATCTGAGTAGCCTCCTGAATCTAAAGCGCCATTTTGAGATTGATAGTTAGAATACAGCACATTTGTCTGAGTAGTGTAATTGTTATCAACATAAGAATATTCTATATTGATTCTGTCGTTGTACCAAAATCTTCCGCTCTTAATCCACCAATCCCAGGCATGGGCGCCAATCGATGGCATTCGGAAAGGAAGGACAGCAGCATATTCACTCCAACAATCATTGCCGTCAAGCTCGTAATACGTAAGATTTGTAAATAGCGGATTAAGATCAGCAATATATGTATTTGTTAATGGGTTATAACTTCCAAATAAAAGTTTAAAATCTACAAACTGACTGCCAGACGCATTTGGGTACATATCTCCGCCAGATACGCATATATCAAAATTTCCAGTATTTGGATCATAGTTAAAGTTATTCCATGCAATCTTATTTCCTATATTAACATGGCCGCCGCCAACCTGCCAATCGTACATATAATCAGCGATTGTTATTTCTTCTGCTATGAGATCCCCTTCGTGATAATAATACGGCAATGGTGGCACACCAAAAGTGTTTGCCATTGTAACAGAATCGCAATTTAAAAGAGTTAGAAAGTCGAGTGGATCTTCTGTGATCCAGATTCGTTTTTTTAGTAACCCAGGAGACCCGGTTGCCGTTACCACATTTCCATTCCAGCCACTACTAATATTGACAGTATAATCTCTTCCAAACAACATGTCCTGAACTAGTAAAAATCTCAGGCCAATTATAATACTGCCTCTTGGCGGAACAAGATACAAAAATCTTTTCCTTTTTTCTCCCTCTTCAACAATAGCATGATCGATTAGTTTCCTTTTTCCACCCCTCTTGGGCTTGGCGCCCTTTTTGCCCATATTGGAATAGATCAACTTTCCATCTTTACCTATCCCGGTTGCAACGTCAATTAAAGTTTTTATTTCTTCTGCTGTTTCAAAAGATATGATATTCTTAGAACTATCAATTAAAACTTGATCACCAGGCTTCGCCTGCTTGTCTCCTATACTATTTACAATAAAGCTTTCGCCGTTTACTTCAACAACATGCTGTCCCTTACTGTTTAAACCCTTGTAAACACCCCTTTTCTTGTGAAGTAGTTTATTTTGTAAAGCTCTTCTTGCACGTTCTGCATATAACTCTAGCCTTCTCTCTATGTTCATTACTACCAGCCCACATGCTTGATACCCTTACCTACTTTCATCAAACAAGGCTTACCGGAAGGAGCGTATTGACCAGTCGTTGACTTGCCAACCACATTGACGCCATCAATGCTAACAACCGTCTGACCTTTATTATTGAATCCAACATGCTTGGCGGAAAAGTTTCCACCAGCAACAAGACCACCGCTGTAGGCATCCTCAAGTAGCTGTATCCGACTCATGGTCGCCTGTTCGGCAGCCTTTTGGATCAGGTTCATGGTCTTCCGTAAAGAATGCCGATATCAATAGTTGCAATTATACCACCTGTAAGCCTCGCCGTTTCACCAATATTCTCTATGGCAACCAGGCTATAGATTGCCCCGTCGACGCGAGCAAGTCCAACGTGATTAAATATGATATCTGAAGACGACCCGTCATGCGTGAATATAGCAGTTTTCACGTTTAGAGGAATGCCATTCGAGTAAGGATTGAGATCAGTGCTTAAGTAAGTAAATGAAACCCTTGAGTATCCCCCAGTCCCAAGCGTTACTTCGTCTGCTATTACGGATGCATATGTATCGGCGTCTGTATAAGTGCCGGTGGGTTTATAAAGCAAAAATACTTCATATGAAGTGTTCGTATATAAAGCTTCCGCCTGAAACTCAATCTCCTCAGAACAAAGTACTGCCATGACGAGATCTGTATCAGCGTAGTATTCCGTAAACTAGTAGACGCCTGAGGGGATTATAGGATCGATTTCGCTGTCAAGACTCCCGAAATCAAGAGACAGACCAAAAGGATCACCAAATACTCCCATGTCGACAGAGTAACCTGTATCTATATAGACAGACCCATAATTCCATCCAATGAATGGTTTGATTTCCGTAAAGAAGGTAATCCTTGTAGAATGAGCAGCAAACACCTTTAATTCAACTGGTATAAGACCTAACTTATCCCCCTGAGTTGAAGGGAGATTACTGGTCTGAACAATTACATATTGATCATCGATTAAATTAATCCCATAATCGGTTTCAGGATCGGCCGAGCCATTGCCATCCGGGGTTCCAGAAGGGTTGTTCAATGGATCAACCCCTGCTACGCCTAGATCAAAATCTCCGCCATAAAGTGATTGAAAGTTTGTGGAGGTACCAAGAGTAAACTCACCTGCATCCGAGTCAGGACCATCCAGTGATACGCCTGTGTCAAAATTTCCAGCATCGGCATTGACTTCTTCTAGCTGGAAGTCGACAGAATAATATGGATAAATATTGTCGATAGACGAAAAAATCGATCCATCACTCTTGATAGCCGTAAAAGAAAAACAAGCGATTGTTGTCATGGCTCAATCAAGGATTTAAAACCAAGAGACCGGCATCAATATCCGAAACCAAGATTTCTTGGTTTAAAATAACCGGAGTACCATCCAAAAGAATTGTACCTTGATCTGGAAGAGAGTCCATCTTGATTTTGTTAGCGTTATCAGGTACTCCGATCATATTTGGTGTTAGTACTAACGGGACATCAGTTTTAATACACCTTAAAGGCTTGCTAGGTTCAGAGAATGATGGCTGAGCAACTTCACTTACGGCAAAACAGTCAAACGAACAAACTGCATTTGTTGAATTAAAGGCCCAGGTAGCAGCTGCTGAGCGACAAGCAAAAGCCTTTCCTAATGTCTCGACAGAAACAAGAATTGGGTAAAATGGATAATATTCAAATAATTCAGCTCGCAATTTCTCTACAACTCTAAAACCAGAGCTGTCGCCTTTAATTTTCTTTAGTTCATTTACCGCATATCTATACATCGCGGCCTGGTAGCTTACGATTCTACCAATTGCTGAAATCGGATTACAAGTATCAGTTTCTTCATCATACTCCGGATAAACAGGAGCAAGTTCAGAAGGTAAACTGACAATTTTTGTCGGAAGCGTTGCAGAGCCAAACCAGCCAGCACTACCGTAAGAAGGAGCCGGCAGACCTGACGATACTGTAATTGCCAGTTCCCTCGCTTCACTTTCCACTGTACATTGCTTTTCGCCAATACCCTCAGCCTCATCCTGAGTTGAATCCATTTGGTTAAAATAATTAAATGGATCATCCGCCGCCGAGGGGATCTTTTCTTGTACAGCATTTAACCCGGTTTCTTTCTCCTCAATGCGGTCCGAATATCCACTAGACCTATTGCCAGCGTTGGAGTAGTTCTTTCTTTTATAGCTATTAGACGGATCTTCGTAGTCAGTAAATTTCTCATGCTCGATATCATACTGGTCCGTGTACTCATAGGTTATCTCAGATCTTGCAACGAGAATAAGATTATAGCTGCTCGTTCTCGTTTTAATCTGCTGAGATGGAGCCATTTTTGTCTGTGGAAAAGGAAAGCCACCGGTTGTTCCGCTCAAAGATGGTCCGGATACTGTATCTAGTGGCGAAGTTGCGGTCACTTCTTCATTTGCAACAACAAAGCCAAATTGCCTTGCAAGGTCTTCCGCTTTTTTTGTTGTCGAAAAATTCTTATAGGTATCTACAACCTTTTTCGTTAACACTCCATTTCTATCGTATGTATAATATGTCTGAGTGCAGTTTGATATGCTATATGCATTTGCACCACCTATGACATTTCCAGCATAACTAAAAATAGTAGCCGCTACACTTGCAAAAGCTTCAGCGAATCTATTGTATGAATCAACATTGCAAATATGATAAAAGAACTTTGGAGTACCTACCTGGACGTTTTGAAGAGCCTGTAGATGTTGATTGGCTTTAGATAGAGCCGAATTAGCATTGCTGACCGCGTCATTGCATGCACTTTCAACGGCCGAAGTGAACGTAGACAGCAAACTGCTTGCAAAAGTGGCACCAGAGCAGTACTCCCACGACTCTTCGTAACTCACTTGGTTTCCGAATCCTTCGTACTCAACCGAGCCACCCGATAAAACTATTTCTGTAAATTCTCTATCTTTTACAAAGATATCCCCGTAGCATTTCAATGCAATAGAGTTCGGATCCTCGACTGGTTCTTCAGCTCCGGGGGGCAATATGCATGGACTCGCGGCGGTCTCTGGATTCTCTTCTTCTGCAACATCAATATAGAATATCCCGCCAGGAGATCTCATCGATCTCCAGGTTAAATAAGGATAACTAGCTGTACGCTCTGTAGCTGTCTGAATAAACGGTGGGGGCTGAGAGGTTGTGGGTCCCTCCTTATCAGTTACATCAGTTTCTTCCTGCTCCTCTGGATCGGGCTCCGGTTCGGGCTCATCGGCAGGCGGTTGTTCCTCGACAATTGGGACTTCCACTGAAGCAGTAACAGTCAGACGGCTAATGGCGTTTTCTGGAGCGCTTTCTGAGATAGATTCAATACTTATTGCCGTATGTCTGTCGAAACTAGTAAATTTAGGCCCAATAATTTCAGAACCGATGCCATCGTTTCCAAACGAAGGAAGCTTCTGAATATTGCCATATTGATCTTGGTAAATACATAGCGATGACGCCTCAAGTAGACTTGATAAATTACCAAGAGTCAAATCATCAACCTTGAAATTGCTAGTGAGATTCCCTTGCACAAGCTTAAAGAGGTTATTAACCGCATTTCCGTACAGTGACTCCTTGTCGGATAAATAAGCAAGAGAACATCCCACTTCTAGCGTTAATGTTTTCTCCTCCAAATTAATCGATGAATCAATAACAAAAAGAGTGCCCCTAGGATGAAGAGCGTATCTACCGTTGTCTAATCCAACCCAAATCTTTACCTGAGAGCCAATTGGAAATATTGTCTTATTGAAATCAAGGTATTGCCCACTTTCGCCAGCAAAAAAATTTAAACTACCACTGGTCGTGACAATGTTAGAAGAATAAACGGAAGAATCTGATACCGTACCATCAATTAAGTAGTCAGACAGATCAACCTCTCCGACATAAACTTTAATATTAGAAGTCGTATTAATCATTATTTCACACCTCTGTTACCGCAAAAGTCACCAAGAACAGAGCATTGTTACCAGGAGCAATCTTACTAATCGATGGCGGAGAAGTAAAAAATCCTTCGGCGGTAATTGTAGAACCAAGCAGAGAATCTACGATATTCACCCTTGCTAAATTGCTGCCAGAAGCCCTAAGATTGTCCCAGCCCGTAAAAATATCAAGCAATGACTGCCACTGAGCTTGACTTGCATATGCAGCTATTGACCAGATTCTCTTTTGTCTTTTGGTTGAACCGGTTGAATACGCAACACCAAGTGCACTGAACTCAAGCGTAGCCTGCTCCAAGAAAGCTCTCGGCAAATCTTCGCCAGAAAACTTGTCAAAGGTGACAGTTGTCGATTCAAAATTGACAGAAAAAGTCCCGACGGTCATCAGCCAATCCTCCGGGAACGAAGTCGCATCTTAGCAACGTTCGTCATGATTCTAGAAGCGTCCATGACAGGCTCTTGGCTTTGAATCGTCACGTTGTTTGTGATGCGTTGCGTAGCCCCATTGCTGCCCATTGAAGCCACAACTTGCTTGACTAGGTTGCCAGAATCAACAGTACCTGCGTTCGCCGCAATCCTTGATTGTCTAGGGACAGAGGTCGTAGAGATATTGCTAATCCTATTGTTCACAACACTTCTATTTCGATAGGCATCCACCATGGAAGCAGGAACCACGAAGCCACTTGTTGGGGCAGTCCAGTTCAGATTTCTACCAGCAGGCAGCATGCTGAATCGACCAAATTGGTTGACAAAGGCTTCTCTACCGCCTCCATCATTAACAAAGTACTGCTGACCAGAATTAACCGGACCGCCCATGGCTCTTGCTTGAGCTCCTCCTCCCTTACCGTTAAGCAAACCATCAACCTTCTGTAATTCCTTCCGCAAAGTAATTGCCTTTGAAACTATATCACTAAATCTTGTGGCGAGCTTCTTGGCTGAATCAATTGCATTGTCAACTGAATTCTTGGCTTCTTTAAAGGCTTCACGAAGTCTTTCTGTTTCTTTTGCAGCTTCCTCGAGCTGCGTTCCTTCGACGGCTGTTTGTGCATCGCTTGCACTTGTGGCAATATTGCCGTACTTATCGCTGATCTGCTTGCTTGAAGTGACAATATTATTCAACTTGCGTGAAGCTTCTCCTAATGTTACATTCTGGACTCCCAATGCCTGAGCAGCTTGCTTCGCATTGGCATACAAGCCCTGCTCTAGTCCTTGTTGAATCAAGGATTGATCAGACTGCTGCTTTTGTAAACTTAAAACTTGACTTTCGATCTGATATTGATCTTTCAGACCCTGAATGATAACAGATTGCAAGCCCGCAGCCTCGTTCAATGCACTTGCAAGATCTGTTTCACCGCGAGCTTCAGCAATCTTAGCCTCAGCTTGCAGTCGAAGTTGCGCAATTCTAGCTTCATTGATTCCAATAACTGTTTGCACACGAAGTCTTGTTTGTGCGATATGATTTTCTGCCTCAGCGACTTGTGCAGCGGCTAGTAACTGATACCTTGCAATATTTTGTCTAATAGCACTGTTCTCTGCAAGTCCTTGTTTTTCTTTCTCTGCTACTGTATTAACAAGGCCAAGTGCCGCCTGGAGCTGGGAGACAGATCCACCTGTTATGCCATCAAATACGGTTTTTGCTTGTGAAGCAAATTGACCGTAAATATCGCCTATTTCTCTTACCTTCTCGATTCCTCTTTGGAAGGCGTCAACGATAGCCTGCCCAAACTCACTTGTTAATTCAGCCTGTTTATTTGTCTCTTCCGCGATTGTCGTCGTCAATTCCTGAGCCTTGGCCTGCTCTTCAGCACTAAGGACAGCACCCCTGCGAGCCTTTTCTTCAAGCAGTCGTAGTTCATTCTGTCTGGCATCCAGCCTGGCCTGGCTAGCACCAAGTTCAATACCTAATCTTGCGCCTTCTCTTTGGCTTTCGGCATCTGCAGCAGTGCCATATCTCTTGAGCGCTGCTGTCTTTGCTTCCAAAGTACCCTGCTGGATTGCTGAATCAGCAAGCTTCTGGGCCTGGGTTAATTGCTCAAGAGAAATTGCTGTCGCATCAACAGCGGCACCCTGAGCAATTCTTGCTGCAATCTCATTGTTAATGGCGGTCTGAGAAGCCTTGAGAAGTTCAAGCTGTTCTAGACGTTTTTGCTTTTCTGCTTCGAGTCCTTGGATTACTCCCTGTCTGTTCTCACCTTCTCTTTCTTTTTGGATCTGCGCATCTAGACCGGAGATGTAAGATTCGATAGCAGGAACCGCTGAGTTATAGGCTTGGCCGAGTTTCGTAAGATTAGTAGAACCTTTAGCGAACTTGCTGAAGTCAAGCTGACCAATACTACCACCAAGACCCTTGACTTTTGATTCAAACGAACCTAGCTTCTTATCAAAATCACTGAACTGCTTGAGCAATGCCTTGCCACCCTTTGCTTTTCCGAGCTCTTCTACAGCTTTCTTTGCCTGATTTGACGCGCCAGCAGCAGCAAT
>Ga0194115_10007626_pt1 | contig 10682 bp, 5 predicted proteins | sample TA2MahsurfametaG_3_FD_148656 | JGI IMG/M metagenome (GOLD analysis project Ga0194115, IMG submission 148656) | Freshwater microbial communities from Lake Tanganyika, Tanzania - TA2015002 Mahale S4 surface | ecosystem: Environmental > Aquatic > Freshwater > Lake | place: Tanzania: Lake Tanganyika... | reverse complement strand
CACCATTGGTCGATCTGCTAATTAAAAAAGTTAGACTAAGTAAAGATGCTTGTGTGATCCATATGTTGTATTTATTTTTTGTCTTCAATTAAATAATATTTATTGATTCTTATCTATTTGATTAATAGCTGTAAATAATATTTAATTTCTTATTAACAGACAAATCAATGAAAAAATAATTTGATTATGATGAAGACGATATGCACTAACACGCTATTTGCATCAATATGCCAGACCTAACTCCAAGAACACCTCATAATACCAATAAATAATTGTTCAAAGCAAAGCAAACTAAAAATAATTTGACCCCAATAAGACTTTAAAAATAAAAGATAGCTAATAGAGTCTCATAAATTTTACATAAAAAAGAGATCAAGGTAAACTAGTGGAAAAAATAACAATTGAAAAAAGAATAAAAATAATGCACCTTTACCCCAAAGATGATATCAAAGACCAAGAAAACTTAAAAGAGAACTTTAAAGGAATTTTTGCAATAACAAAATACTTTTCAAAAGAAAGTTTAGAACAGGTGCAAAAATTTAAAATATTAACTTGAAGACAAAAAAATAAATTAAGGCTTTTTTAGACCGACAATCAATAAAAAAAGTAAGAATATGTCAAAGAATAAGTAATCTTAGGAAGAAAAAGAGGAGACAGTCCATTAAAGGCTTTATGCTTTGAAGGACAAATAAAACCAGCATCCTAATATCAACATAGATTTGTTTATTCCAAGAATAAACTAAAAGTCAAAAAAAATTAGACGCGAAGACACAGTGCAGAATTTGTTATATGAAGATGCTCAGCGTAGAAAGTAGAAGCTTAACACGGAGCCAGAGCTGAGTCCAGTAGCAAAAACATAAAGATCAATGTCAGTGAATAACCAGAAATATGCAGCAAACAAATTCATTAAATAATACTGCATGGTTCTATAAAAACTGTAGATAAGTTAAAAGCATTAAAATGTCAATGGGATAGTTTTCCGTTAAATTCTAATAGAGCTAAGTTTCATCAAGCCTCAGAGATAACAAAATCAATATGGTACTTCAGAAGACAAGCTGATAAACTAAGCTTACCAGTTCATTGCTGCACGTTCAGCTAATATCAGAAATATTTGCATTTTTCTGTTAGCAATTGTCGGCATTTTCAATGTAGATCCAATTGACTTTGAAAAAGAAAATTAGCCTAGAAAAAATATACAGGTCGATTAAAGTTTAGGCAGAAAAATCAGCAGCCATTTTTAAGCTTTCAAAAGAAATAGACTTTGTAACAACAATGACTAAAAGCCTAAAACAAGGACTGAGTAATAGTTCTAAAATAGAATAGAACAAAAATTTACCTTCCATCCTAAAATCAGCAAAATTAGTGAATAATTGGCAGAGAAACGTCGAGAACAAACACTCATGTAGGCTTCCTTTTTGTTGAATAAATATCCTCAAATTAAGAGAAGCTTATCGAAATCTAAAAATGGTAAGATGACAAACACTGATCTTTTAATATTGAAAAATATGGTGGCTTAATAAAATATCTAAAAGAAAAAACAGGAAAAGTAAAAGTTGAAACTTGCTTAATGTACCTTCAAACCGTCCACTAAAAATGGACTGGACTCATCAAAAAATCTTTCAACTACTTCTGGCTTGGCTGGTTTAGCATAAAAAAAGTGTCTGTAACTCTATAATTAACACAAAGATAGAATAGCCTATCGATAGTACTTGCATTCTAACAAAAGAGATCCTGAGGAATAAGCTATCAAACTCTGCACATTCAGTCCTTCCATCAATCCCTTTAATATAGACTCGAGATATACTTCATCCTCCATGAAAAATTCAGCATCTATGATCAAAAGTAAGAATGACTGCGGGAAAAATAAATCTAGAAATTCTGGTAAAAGATCTGTAACATCGCCTCATTAAATAGCTGAAGTAAGTTAGTTTGATGTGAGCGTGAGTTTCGGATAGGAAGTAGAGAGCATCCGATTGAAAATAGGAGATCACTACGGCATGGATGAAATGGTTGATCTTTTAAGCGAAAAATATGAGTTAAACTCTGAGTAAAGAGTGTGTTTGCATGAACTTTTAAGAGGAGAAATGCAGAACGCAAGGCTCTATAATTAAAAAATAAGCTGAACTCTTCAAGATTACTATATGATATTCTTTATGATTGCATTTTCATCAATCTAATCAACAAAATATATATCAAAATCAATCAAAAACACCTATGGATCTTAATAAAAATTTGATTGAAGAAATAAATCAGAATGTTTCAATTATAGCATATGCATTTGACAAATTTCAGACAAAAGACATCTTTATGTTTTGCAGCTGAGATGCGGACCACTAATTTGCACAAAACTTCATATCCCATCTACATCACCCATTTTTTCACTATTTCCTGCCAATAAATTTTTTGATTGACATGAAAATATATAAATTCATGCGTTATCTTATCTTTTTGACACAAATTTTGATGATAGCACTTCAAAAAATATTGAAAAATAGGTGATGTAGCAAATATAAAAAATTTTGTGCATCTGAGTGGTCCGGATCTCAGCTGCACTACTGTATTATTTGACATAACTAAAATCGAGAAGAAGATTTAATAAATAAATTAATATTTTTTATCAATTTGTTTATGAATATTAAATAAAAAAATACCTCAGTGTTAATTTTTTCATTCTATTGTCTTCTTTATAGCTATTTATCTATTCTTTTGATGATCATCTTCAATCTTTCTCTTTCTATGAAGATCTATATTCAGTTATTAATCAGTCATAAGAACCTTTTCAGTATGCAGCTGATTCTAAGATTAAAAATAATTTCGAGGATCCAAATCCTTTTATATAGGCCCTTTAAAATAAACTTAGTCACTTCCATAACATTTATTTTTTTAACTTAAATTCTTATCCTCCCTCTCTTGCAAACAACTTTAACTCTTATAAACCTTTATTTATTCAATAAGGCCAAAAACTTTCCTAAAGTTCTTTGCCTTTTAAATATTTGATATTGAATTGGATTATTATTATTGAAAAGCCCTACAAAAGCTTAAAAAAGCAAATTTTATTCATTATTTTATTCTTAAAAACACCTTTTTTATTATATTTTTTTAATCAACTCCTGGAAACCACTATCGACCTACTGAGAAACTCCATACCACCACCTAGATACTTCATACCACTACCGAGAAATCGCACACCACTACCAGGAAACTGCCTTCAACTGCATCAACTCTCCCATCGCCTACAGATGATTATGAATTTTGATCATTTTTTGAAAGAAACTCATTTGATTTTAAATAATGACTGTTATTAATTTAATTGGTCTATCAACAAAATATAATATATTATTAACAAATGGAGCTCAAGTTTCAGCATTTCATCCTGTATTCAATCATAATGACCTTCTACGGCAGCATTGCGACCGCAATCGGACCAATCATCATCTACTACAGCAAGATCACTGGTCAAGAAGAAACATATTTTTCGTTTATCTTCATGGCCAGAGCTTGTGGATATTTTATTGGAGGTTCTCTCATGAAATAGCTCAGCAAAAAATACAAATTGCATCATATATACATCGGCATCATCATAGTATGTGGTCTGGCTTTAATCATCAGTTCCTTTAGTCTCACATTCTACAATTTATTATTTACCATGCTCATAGCCGGAGGTTGCTGCTGTATGATGAATATCACTGGAACTCTGTGCATTTTCGAGCTGTTCACTGATAATCATGATTATTGGCTTCAACTAATCAACATATTTTTCGGAATCGGAGGTCTTTTAGGTCCAGCTGTTGTCATATTCTTTGAGTAAGAGGCACTTAAAGTAATTGGCTATATCTTCTTTTTAGTGCTGATAGGTTTCTATTATCTACCAACCCCATAGTCATACAAGATCAAGCACTAAGTTCACGTTGATAGTAAAAAGCATATGTCTAGAACAGCATAGATATGTATCTGTCTTTTGTTTTTCATCTATATCGCAGAATAAGTAGGATATGCTGGCTGGATACCGACCTATGCTGTCCAAGCCGAAGTAGCAGATCCCAAGGAAGCTAGTTTTTTGGCCTCTCTATTCTGGATCACTAATACTATAGCTCGTCTGATTCTTCTATACATGCCAGGCTCAGTCACAGAAAGGCTCAATGTTCTCTTGAAGGCACTTTTAATCAGTACTTTCGTTGTAGTCTTGATGCAGTTCATGGGTTTTTATTACCTGGTAGCATACTCAGGAGTTATTTCCTCAGGAGCTATCTTATCTGCCATGTATGCTCTCTTTTACAGTCTGGCTCAGTAGTACGGCTATAGTTTGACAAACTAAAATACAGCTAATTTTGCGATGTGGGCTTCGTTAGGTGAGGGATTGTTAGTCATGCCAATCGGTTATGCTATGGGTCTTTTCGGGTACAAATCTTTAATAATAATAATATTTTTGCTGAGTGCTGCAATGATGTGGCTGTTCGTGCACGTGAGAGACCATTTTGTTGAGTAGTCTAAAAACAACGATAAGGAACTCAGTGAGGTTTTAAACAATGCTCATAGGCTATGAAGAACAAACAAAAAAAATTGATTGATATATGTAAGTATATGCTTTGATCAAACCATATTCTAAATTTTTAACACTAAATTATTTATTTCAGTCAATAAGTTTAAATAGCGAATGTTATAGAAATAGAAATCAAAACATAATCAGTAGAAAATATCAACTAGAATAAAAATAATCGGTCATTATCCCAGCCATATACTCAAATAATAAAAAAATGATACTATCAAGATGAAAGATTAAGATGTTGTCCAAGTAGCCTTATAATCTTCGTGTCAAAAATTATTAAATAAACCCTTTGCGCCCATCCATGTCAGTACATATTACAACCAAATTGCTGTTATTGACTGTAATCCTTTAATTATTTAGCAAACAATAAGCTCTGGGTCGTTCTAGACATATCCAATTAGCCGATATGTATATATTCTTTGCTAAAATTCAAAGTATATAAAGTAGCCCTTCATAATCATGAAATGATAATAAAAAGCAAAGATTCATGGTACTTGTTAAGCTGGAGCCATCAAATCAAAATACAATAAAATTTTGTCGACAAAATATAAATTCCAAATAATAAGCATAAGTATTTTAGCTTTTTTAACTTGTATAAAATTAAGGATAGTGAAGACACTGATTTCTTCATTTATTCGTCTTACAGGCAGTATTTTGATGAATCTTAAATCTTTCAAATAAGCTCTAAGAATAGTATTATTTCGCATCCTAACAGAAATATAATCAGTTTGCCTAAGATAGCAGGATTATCTTTGGGGAAGTATCACAACTTATGCTGGACATAAGACGGTAAGTTATTCAGTTGGGGATTGAGATCAATTGCCTTAGGATACTCTACTTTGCCAGACTATGTAAAAAATGATCTTATGAAGGAATTATTTGAATAGCCCAGAGAAGTTGATTTGATGAACCAAAAATTTGTCATCAAGGCATACGCATGTGTCAACTATTCAATGGCTGTCACATTATAAGGAAAGATTTATGAATGGGGCATGTATAGCATCATTTTATATAGAAACAAATTGTACTCCAAGAAAGAGTAAATAATTATAGATCCACAAGTAATCCCTATAGATACTAATAGCAAGGTTATTAGTATCAAAGGAAAAGATATGAAATATGGAGTCTTGACTCTAGATGGACGTATTTATGTTTGGGGCAAAAATATGGCACAGCTTTTGCAATCAAACAAAAAGGAATAGTTAGAGTAATCCAAAAGATCTATCAGTCATCCGAAATGCCTCAATGAGCAGTAAGGATTTGCAATTGACTTTTAAATCCAATAAGGATACATTTTGACAGTATGTTCGGATAGAAAATTAATGCAGTTATCTTAAGATCATGAAGAGTATTGGGTCAAGATGAAATAGCACATACGTTAAAATTTACGAGAGCCTTATAAAAAGACTATAAAGAGCACCAAAAATACTGAATCTAGCAATAAAATCAGGATCAGTAAAACTGTAAAATGTAAAAAAGCTCAAAGTCAAATAGAAGATCTCTTGTATAACAGATAATCTAAGATGCAATACCTGTAAAATGCTCATGACTAATCCAAAATCTTTTAATACATCATGAAAGATAAAAGTAAAGAGATATATGAAGGTCCCTCAAGCAAATTTAAAGTCATAGATCGATTGAATTTAAACAGATTTTCGTAAAATAGTTAACAAGTCAAAAATATGAAGACTCTCAGACTGACAACAGATATCAACTAGTTTAATCAACACTTTTAAAAAGATAAAAAGTATATGATGGAGTTGACCAGTTAATTTTTTCCACAGAAGTAAAATAACGCAGTCAAAAACATAAAGAAAATCCTTAACAATAACAAAATGGTGAAATTACAGAAGAAACCCTATTAAAAGTAAGATTATGAGTCAAAAGTTTTACTTATGAAAAGAAGAAGGGATGAGCTATAACGTGGATTTATTGAGAACACCTTCAAACGGGTTTAAAATCAATCGATTGAAAATAGATTAATCAAACATTAAGAACAAAGAAAGTAAAAACAGTTTCAAAAAGATATTGCGACGTTTAAGTCATCCTTTCAAAAATGGATAATCAAATAATTTCTTGTCAAGTTGATTGTCAAGCCTACAGTATTAGGCCGTGAGGTCAAAATATAGAATTTCGCAACAAATTTAAAGTTTTAAAGGATTTAAAAGAACATAAGAAACTTATTCATAAAGTAAGGTATAAAAATGAAGATAAAGAGCCTGAAGACTAAGACTATGTTTAGATTCTTTCTGCTGATTATTTTTTTGAATCGCTATGTGAGATCCTTTAGGGCTAGAAAAGTAAAGAGACATAAACAGTATATAATCAACGAAACTTTTAAATATTTGATCAAATAAAAGATCAAGGTAGGCATTACTACATGCAATTTTAACGTCAAAAAATTACAAAAATTTAGGTAATGGTTAGCGATGGTGAAAGCTTAAAGAATAAAATGCCTTAAGTACATATGGAAGATAAATTTGTTGTCAATGATGAATGTTAATTCTGCGTATTAGAATACTATGATAGTCCATCTTCCCAAAAATGTTGAAGACATAACCTTTGAATCGGTTTATAAGGAGAGAGTGGCCATCAATCCTTGTCTCAATTTATCTTATTTCCTTAACAAATATTCGATATTCAGGATAAGGGCCAATTACTTTCAGAAGTTGATTAGTTTTTTCAAATGTCAAGGGCCCTAAAAGATCAAGGCTGTAAAAGTAATAAATAGAAATCGAACAAGAATAAGGATTTAAGCCAGTTAGTAATAAAAGCTAGACAAATTTAATTTTATACAGTCTGACATCTACCCATACTCCATCCACTATAATCTACTCATCCATCCCAAAAATTACGATCTCAACATTCAGGAAATCACCAAACATAACTAAAAGTGGATCAAATAGTAAAAAAGTATCTTCGAAGAGATGATATTCAGCATTATAGAAAAACATTAAAAAAGGTACTTCAAGGCTAGAAAGCTTTATGATATATAGCTGGCGAAGTATATCAAGCATAATTATGAGTTTTTTAAAGAAAAAAGATGGAGGTATATTTTAGAATTCAATAAGATTTAGAAATCTTTTGAGGCAGTGAAGCGTTAAAAGTAACTGAGGAGACTCATGCGATTGATAGGCTCTTAGATAACAATCGATTAAGATATCATACCTATGAAGCATATAGTTCTTTAGTAGGCTTTGAGACGACCTGACGCACCAAAAATCATGAAGAAATACATTTTATTCACATCACTAGAATTTAGAAAACTTTTCAAATGTTACTACGACAACGTAGTTATAAGAATAAAGTAATATAGGCATATATCGTAATATTTTTATTCATACTTTTTCAGTGTAATAAATGATAAAATATCAAAAACGTCTCTATTCATCTATAGGAACTGATTTAACCAGAACTAAACTGTATAATCAGTTCTTCTTGTTATTTCATGAGGTCTATTGTCGATAATAATTATTTTTGGAGCTCACTATTGTGGTTCTAGAGCTGCAACACTCTAGTCTTATTACTATTTTTTTCATCAGTCAACGCCTGTTATAACTATTTCATTTGTTTTTTCAGCTCAAATATTTATTTTTCTTTAGTTGACAACTATTAGCTATACTTTTTATTGTTCTAATTCAATGATTTATTTTATTTAAGCAGTCGTTATACATCTTGTTCCGATTAATTAGTTTTTTGTTTGTAAAAAGATGGTAATATATCGGTTTTCGATTGATTTTGAGATTCCTTCAAGGGAATTGTGGATATGTTTTGACTATTTTAAGACCGGATGTTGTATCTTTTTACGAGAGAGTTCATCAAATGGTTGATACTTTTGCTCATCTGAGTAATTCTTTTTTTAGAAATAAGTTAAAGTATTATTAATTTAAATCAAATAGAAAACTTAGATACTCATTAATAATAAAATAATATGAAAAATTACGATAGATCAATGCTCAACACCATAATTTATGAAAAATTTTTTGGGTTGAATCTTTGATCAAACTGTTTTTATTTATTGCTTTTGAAACAGTCTTCTTTTTGAATGTGTTTCAGTCCTTTATTTTGTTTTTTTAATATTGAGAACATGATGGTCACCCATATTTTTCCAGAATAAAATAAAAATTATTAAAAATAAACAACAAAAAGAAGAAAAGTATGTAAAATGGGTTTTTAGTTCGGAATAAAGATGAATTTTGCCTGATTTATCCAGTTGCAAAAATGAAAATTTACGTTGCATTTAATAAAGCTAAAACATCATTATATGTGTTTTAAGAACTATTAATAAAAATTAAATATAAAATCTTACAAAACAAATGCGTTCCTGTGTCTAACCTGTATCAAACGTGAAGATAAATGAAAATCTATAGAAAAAAAAATCTAGGTCCGATGCGCTCTTAATGGCCGAAGTTAATTAAAAACTTGAGAAAAATAATGAGCTTTCAATGATGACTAGACTCGAAATTCAGTCTCTTCTTAAAAATAATAAAGTTTGTCAGCAACTCATATCAAAAGAAACCTATTAGATCCTCTTTGATAACTTCGATCCTATGTTTTTATCACCCCAGAATAGCGAAAGACTAATCACATTACTTGAAAAATGCATCTCAGCATCCTTACAAAATCTCAATCAAAAAGAAATTGAAAATTAATTTTGGACTTAGTTAGGTGAAGGTTTCTTGAGACTATCGACAGATGTCCACTTTGAAAATTTGAACACTTTGATCGTCTTAGATTCAGTAATCAAGCAGACTGAAGCATTCAGGACAATTAAATGCAATTTTGAAGACACAAACTAGATTTTCAAGCTTTTTAGCTTAGAAATCTGCAGAAGAGATTCATAAGCTTTTGCTTACCTTTACAAATATATGGAACTACTATGCAAAAGAATGGAAAAATAAGGGAAAAAAGTTGATGAAATATCTAAGTGGTTCAATGAATTACTTCAATATTTAGGCAAAAAATATCCGCCTGCACCACCCCTATAAAATTCTAAATCACTATAAGATCATTAATCTTTTGAGTTAAAATCTTAAGCCTTTTCTCAACCAATTTTAGTCCTTCGAGATATACCGAAAGAGGAAAAAATGGACAAAATAATATCATTCATCTCTGATCAGGCGAAAAATGCCGATAAAGACATGAATGAGTTCATAGAATTTGTTGAACCTATCTGTAGAGAAAACAAAGGGCGTCATTTGAAAATAGGAACGAAAATCAGAAACATTAATGATAAAAAAGCTATTGACAGAGTCATATAAAAACTATTTAAAAAATAACTAAAAAACTCTAAGAAATCTAGCAACTTTTTGGAAAAATCCAAGAATTTAGATGATTTCTTCAAGATATAAAAGTAATAATTTGACAAAGCTCTTGAAGAAATCATAGAGCAACAAAATTAATTAAAATTCACAATCACTGACATGCTTCGTGGAAAATGTGTTTTCGAAAGCGTAAATGAAATAAATTAATGTGTTGCCAAGTTCATAAAAAGGATATAATAAAAGAAATATCAGCTTATATAACTCGACAATAGACTCAAAAATAAAAATTCAGATATAGTTTTAAAGATAAAAATTGGCAAAACAATCACTTAGTTCCAATTAGCCATTTAATTTAACGTAGTTCAGAATTCTTTTGCTCATAAAATTTATGAGATTGAGAGATCAACCTTCTTCGATCCTTTGAATTTTCTAAAAATTTACAACGAAACTTTTAGCAAAGATTACCTTACTAAAACTGAGATAATTTTACTCACAAATAATAAAAATTTGACTCATTAGAGGCAAAAGTAAAGATACCACGATTCGCTCATGAAAAATTCATAAACTTTTGCTTCTATCGACTAAAAATGGAAAATGTTGAAAACTCTTTTACCCTTTGGATAAAATATAGACTTGAAATAAGGAGTAAAAAGAATGAAAATACCGATAAAAGATCTTTAAGATGAGGAAGGAGATTGTTTAGTAAAAAAAGAATCGAACTAATATTTTCTAACTAACTCATTAGTCTTATCAGCTTTAAACAAACATGAAAAATCATTGATTTATTTATAAAAAGTAACATAATTTCAAGATTAAAAAGAAAAGCTAAGATTATGGAAATTAAAAGGGACATAGCTGAAAAAAATAGGAAG
>Ga0194115_10007625_pt1 | contig 10682 bp, 16 predicted proteins | sample TA2MahsurfametaG_3_FD_148656 | JGI IMG/M metagenome (GOLD analysis project Ga0194115, IMG submission 148656) | Freshwater microbial communities from Lake Tanganyika, Tanzania - TA2015002 Mahale S4 surface | ecosystem: Environmental > Aquatic > Freshwater > Lake | place: Tanzania: Lake... | reverse complement strand
GAGCAGAAGGAAGCGTGATATGTCAGAGCAGGATCAGACCGTGGAACTAGCCTTGCTGAGAAAGGACATGGAACTCTTGCAGAGCGACATGGCTGAGGTGAAGTGCGACCTGAAGAAGCTCGCTGATGCGTGGTCTACGGCAGAGAACTTAGTGGCCTTTATCAAGTGGCTTGCCGGCATCGCCGCCGCCATCACGGTCTTGGTTGTGTTCGTTAAGGGTTTTGTTTTACCTGTAAAGGAGTAACGCCTTGGCGTTGATTCCGCTCAACATCCAGCCGGGCGTTTATCGTAACGGCACCGACTACCAGAGCAAGGGCCGCTGGCGTGACGCCAGCCTTGTGCGCTGGTATGAGAACACTATGCGCCCGGTGGGCGGGTGGCGTAAGCGATCTAACACGGCGTTCTCTGGACTCTGCCGTGGCCTGATCGCGTGGCGCAACAACTCCAACGTGCGTTTCATTGGCATTGGCACGCATAGCAATCTTTACGCCATGTCTGAATCCGGCACGCTGACTGACATCACCCCAGCCGGCTACACGGTGGGCGATCAGGACGCCATCCTAAACCTTGGGTATGGCGGTGGTGGCTACGGACTATTTGCTTACGGCACCCCGCGTGCTGATAGCGGTACGGTGACACCTGCAACGACGTGGAGCCTTGATACTTGGGGTGAGTACCTGCTTGCTTGTGCGAGCAAGGACGGCAAGATTTACGAGTGGGACTTGAACACGGCAAACGATGCCGTGCTGCTCTCCAACGCGCCGACCGGGAATAAGGGCGTACTTGTGACCGCCGAGCGATTCGTGTTCGCGCTCGGCGCCGACAGCAATGGTCGCAAGGTCGCGTGGTCGGATCAGGAAGACAACAACACCTGGGCGCCTGCCATCGAGAACCAAGCCGGCGACCAAGAGCTTGAGACGAACGGTTCGATCGTAGCGGGCAAGCGTCTGCGCGGTATCAACTTGATCTTCACCGACGTGGACGTACACTCGGCGCAGTACCAAGGGCCGCCGTATGTCTACGGCTTTGAGCGCCTTGCGACGGGCTGTGGCGTGATTAGCGCGCAAGCCGTCGCGGCGGTGGAGTCGGTCGCGTATTGGTGGTCGCCCTCGGGTTTTTTCACCTACGACGGCTTCGTGCGCCCAATCAAGTGTGATGTGCTCGACTACCTTACGAACAGCATCTCGCAGACGCAACGCTCTAAAGTGTACGCCGTGGCGAATAATCAGTATGGCGAAGTGTGGTGGTTCTACCCGAGTTCTAGCAACGTCGAATGTGACTCGTATGTAATTTACAATTATCGTGAGCAGCATTGGTCAATAGGTAGTTTGGCCCGCACGGCGGGCACTGATCGTGGTGTCTTCAGCTACCCGATCATGGTGTCGCCGGATGGATTCGTGTACGAGCACGAGGTAGGCGTCAGTTACGACGGCGCAGCGCCTTTTGCGCGCTCTGGCCCCATTGAGTTGGGTGATGGTGAGCGGCTCTTGGTCGCCAAGCAGTTGATTGCCGATGAGAACACGCAAGGCTCTGTGAGTTTGCAGTTCATTTCCAAGTTTGCGCCGAGCGGTTCTGAGACGACCAAGAGTTACACGATTGACTCAATCTATACCCCGGTCAGATTTACGGGGCGCCAGATTGAGATGCGCATTACGGGCACCTCTCCTGCTACAGATTGGCGCGTTGGCACGATGCGGCTCGAAGCCATACCGGGTGGACTGCGATGATGGAGCAAGATGAGATCGAAGGACTCGAACACGTCACTAAGTTTCGTGAGCCTATTGAAAGAGCCTTGCAAGAGGGCTACGGGCAGATGAAATTTAACGACGTGCTCGACTACATCAAGAGTGGGGAGTTCCAGTTCTGGTCTTCAGAAAACTCTTGTGTAATTACGACGATCGACATGTTCCCGCAGCTTAAGCAGTTGACTGTGGTGATCGGTGCCGGTGATTTGAAAGAGATTGATGATGTCATTCGCCCCGTGATCGAAGAGTGGGGCCGGCACATCAAATGCGACACGATGTTAATAATGGGCCGCCCGGGTTGGGAAAGGGCGCTTAATGGCTACCGCAGGACTGCGGTGGTCTTGGAGAAAAGACTGTGAGTAACCTGTTCAAATCCAAGAGTCAGCAGACTTCCTCGACTTCTTACGACCCGCGCGTATACGGCGAGTCACTGCAAAACTTGCAGTTAGCCGAGCAGGTCGCGGCGATCCCGTTCCAGCAGTACCGTGGCCCGATGGTCGCGCCGTTTACCCGCGACTACATGACGGGTGAGCAGATGACGCGCGCGATTGCCTCGCAGGGCGGCTATGTTCCAGAGGTGGAGCAGGCGGCGCGTGCCACGCAGATGGCGCTGGGCTTCCAGCCGGCCTCTGTGCAGGCTGGTCAGGTGGGTACGCAGTTTGCGCCAGAGCGTGTGCAGGCCGGTCAGACGGGAACGGAGTTTACCTCCCGTGACGTAGGCGGTGCCTTGCAGGGTGGCCCGCAGCAGGTGCAAGCGCAGCAGATCGGCACACAGTTCCAGTCGCGTGACGTGGGTGCGTCTTTGGCAGGTGGCCCGCAACAGGTTCAAGCCGGTCAGATCGGCACGCAGTTTGGTGCCGCGAACATTGGCGCCGAGCGTGTAGGTTCTTCCCTTCAGGGCGCCCCGCAAAACGTGCAAGCCGGTCAGATCGGCACGCAGTTCCAAGCGCCGACGACGCAGGCCGCGCAGTTTACGGACACGTCGCTCGGGCAGTACATGAACCCGTATCAGCAGGGCGTGATTGATACGGGCCTTTCGGATATTAGCCGGCAGGATGAGTTGGCGCGTCAGCAGCGCGCACAACGTGCCTCTGCGGCTCGCGCCTTCGGCGGCTCCCGTGCTGCGATTCAGGAAGGTATTGCCGCAGGTGAGGCGGCGCGTGAGCGTAATCGCTTTATCGCCGAGCAGCGGTCGCAGGGTTTCCAGCAGGCTGCTCAGTTGCGTCAGTCGGACGTGCAGTTGCAGCAGCAGGCTAACCTTGCCAACCAAGCAGCACGCCAGCAGGCGCAGCAGATGGGCATGACCGCCGAGCAGTTCAACGTCGGTCAGGGTATGCAGGCGCAACTTGCTAACCAGCAGGCGCGTCAGCAATACATGCAAATGGGCTTGACCGCAGAGCAAGCGAACCAGCAGGCGTCGCTTGACGCTGCGCGCACAAATCAGGCCGCGCAGTTGCAGGCTCAACAGATGGGATCGCAGGCGCAGCAGTTCAACGTGGGGCAGAATATGCAGGCCCAGATGGCGAACCAGCAAGCCCGTGAGCGGTTCATGCAGATGGGGCTGTCGGCAGAGCAGGCTAACCAAGCCGCGAACCTTCAGACGCAGCAGATGGGTCTTACGGCGGCTCAGGCGAACCAACAGGCCGGCATGCAGGCGGGGCTGGCGAACCAGCAGGCGCGTCAGCAGTTCATGCAGATGGGCCTCTCTGCCGAGCAAGCCAACCAGGCTGCCAACTTGCAGACGCAGCAGATGCGTCAGCAGGCCCAGCAGTTCAACGTGGGGCAAGGCATGCAGGCGCAGTTGGCTAATCAGGCCGCTGCCCAGCAGGCTGCCCAGATGGGCCTCACCGCGCAGCAGTTCAATGCGCAGCAGGCGATGCAGGCCGGGCTTGCCAACCAGCAGGCCGGTTTGCAGGGCGCGCAGTTCCGACTCGGTGCGGCGCAGCAGTTGTCCGGCCTTGGACAGCAGGCGCTCCAGAACCGCTACGGTGCCGCTCAGGCCATGATGGGCATTGGCTCGGCGCAGCAGCAGCTCGCGCAGCAGTTGATGAACGCGCAGCGTGCTGAGTTCGACCGTCGGTTGCAGTATCCGCTCCAGCAGCTTGCCATCCGTCAGGGTGCGATCGCGGCGGCGCCAATCAACCAGCAGTCGAGCACTACTCAGCAGTCGCGTCCGAGTTACGCCCAGATCGCTGCGTCGGTCATCTCCGACATGCAGGCCAAGAAGAACGTCAAGGGCATCAAGAACCCGCTTGATAAAGTCAATCGCCTCAAGGGCATTGAGTTCGAGTGGGAGGACGAATACAAAGATGATGCCGAGGAGAACGGGCAGAACGGTTACGGCAAGGACATGAGCATCTCGGCGCAGGAAGTTGAGAAGGTTATGCCTAGCGCGATCAGCCGCCGCCCGAAGGACAACTTGCGTCAGGTTGATCTGACTCAGGTGGTTGGCTTGCTGACCGAGGCGGTCAAGGAGCTTGACGCCAAGGTTGAGAAGAAGGGACGGGTCAAGAAATGATGCTGCAAGGTGGCGATGGCACAACCATATTTTCTGGAAAGACTAACCCGTTTCTGCGCCAGCAAGAGGCTGAGACGTTCAACATCTTCGGCAAAAAGATATTGAAGAAAGACCTAAAAGACGTAATGAAGCGTCTTTCTGGGGCGGTAGGAAATGGAGCAGATGGCGAAGAGGAGGCAGACCTTTTTTCTGGAACTGCCGGCCCTAAACTTCAAGCGCCAAGCGCCCCGAAGTACAACCCCAATTCTCTTTATGGATCGTTATTCAGCATGTATGGCGGGCAGCGCGTAAAGGGCGGCCTTCTCGGAGAATAAAATGGCAACTCGTTATCAGAAATTCATTGGCGGCCTGCTCGGCGAAGATGTCGAGGGCATGAGCGAGGAAGAGCGCAAAAAGTTCTCTAGAGAAGGCACTACTAGCGCCATACTTGGCTTGCTGGGTGGGTCTGGCTTGCTTGGCGGGCTTGGCGCGTATGGCGAACAGAGAGAGGCCAAGAGAAAGAAGTCAGAACTCGAGGCACGAAAAAAGGCCGCAGAAGACGAGATGAGCCGCATCGCTGGCCGTCTCTTTGGCGAAGACCTTGGCGCTAGGGTTATCACCCCAGAAGAAGCCGCAAGAATGGGCAACCCAAAACTTGCTGGGACGATTCGCCCGAGACAGCAAATTGGTATGGGCGAAGAGCCTGATACTGGCGAACTTTCAGAGGTTTCGCTCAGATCAAGATACATCGCAGACCCGCAGGATGCACTACGTCGCATGATCGGCACTCAGGCTGGTCGTGATGTCGCGGCTGGCATGCCTGATCTCTTCAAGCTTGCCCAAGAGGGTGTTACGGGGCGCACGGTGGGTGATTCGGTCTATAACCCACTTACGGGGCAATTTAGTAAAGCTCCTAAAGAAAAATCAAAAACACTGACTAGAGAAGAAATTGCTAAAGAGGGGCTTCCGCGCGGAACAGTTGCTCAATATGACGCGAATGGCAATCTCAAGATTGTTTATGAACCGAAAGTGGCCGCTCCAGCCGCAGGAACAATAAGCATACCTGGCGTTGGCGCGGTAAAGCTAACCCAAGGCGAGCAACAGCGAGACAAGGACTTTGCGAAAGGTTGGACAGAGTTCAGCGCAAGGGGCGGGTTTGCCGATACCGCAAAGCAGCTAGAGCAGCTCCAAGATGTTTTGACTAGGCTTGAGTCTGGTAAAGACCTAACAGGTGCGTTCACTGGCTTTATCATGCAGACCGCTCCATCAATAGCAAACGCTTTCATGGCTGGCAAGGTCAGCGCAAGAGAGGCAGTTGAAGAAGTCGTGCAAAGAAACTTAAGGATGGTGCTAGGCCCGCAATTTACAAAGGAAGAGGGGGATAAACTGATCGCCAGAGCATACAATCCATCTTTGGGCGAGGAAGAAAATGCTATCAGGCTAACACGACTGATAAGGCAAATCCTCTCTGCGGCAAGCTCAACGCAAAAGGCCGGTGAGTACTTTGATAAGTTTGGCACGCTTAAAGGTTACAACGCAAAAATACCGAGTTTTGCAGACTTTAATGTGACTGGAGATGACAAGGCCGTTGACCTTGGCGAAGTTCCGTCAGGCATTGACCCAAGAGATTGGCAATACATGACACCAGAACAAAGGGCATTATGGAAATGAACGAAGAGCAAAAACGTGCGCTAGCAATAGCACAAGCTCGCCGCAAGCGAGAAGAGGAAGAGGCGCGCGCCAAGAAAGAGCGCGATTACACCACCTCTGAAATGCTTAGTGGTGCCGCTATCAATCTTGTCCCCAGCCTTTATCGAAACATTCTTGAGCCAATCGTAGAAAGACCTGGAGAAACTGCCGTTGGCGCAATGGGGCTGCTTACTGAGGCAGTGCTTGGCACTGGCCCGTCGCCGCAAACTGCAAAAGCACTTCGGGAAGACTACGCAGAGGCATACGGATCGCCAGAAAACATAAGGCGAACGATTGCAGAAGACCCTGCGCGACCTCTTCTTGATATTTCAGCAGCTAGCGGGCTAACCGCTGGCGCATTAAGAGCGGGAGCCAGAAGCATCCCAAGAACAAGCGGCGCCCGTGTCCGCACAAGAGGACTTCTTGAGGAAGCAGGCACTAAATTAGAGCGTGCGTCTCAGGCTCTAGACCCGCTTGCGATTACAACTCGCGGCTTAGAGATTGCGGGGCAATATGGGTTTGCCCCCGCTCTTGGCGTGACATCTGGGGTAGGCACGCGATCCATTGAGGAGGCATTTAGAGCCGGACGTAAAGGTGGGGACACCGCTGAGGCGTTCCGTTCTCAGATGCGCGCCCCAGACCCAGAAGCAATTATTGGCCCAGCCAAACAAGCCTTGGAGAATATACGACTAGATCGCGGTCAGCGGTACAAATCCGGCATGGTCAGCATCAAGGGTGACAAGACTGTTCTTGATTTTGGTAGGGTTGACCAAACTCTTGCAAGTATTCGCGATCGCGGGTTCTTCAAGGGCAAGGAGATAGATAGAAGCGCAGCAGACACTTGGCGCAAGATAGACGAGCTTGTCCAAGAGTGGAAAACGGCTAATCCTGCTGACTTCCATACCCCAGAGGGATTAGATGCGCTTAAAAAAGCAATCAAAGACGTTAAGGATAACCTTCCTTTTGGGACGCCTGCGCGCAATGTGGCGAACAATGTTTATAGCGCCGTTCGCCAGCAGATTACGGATCAAGCCCCAAGTTATGCGAGGGTAATGAAAGATTACGAGGATGCTTCGGCATTGATTGAGGAGATTGAAGGAACACTGTCTTTGGGGAAAAAGGCATCTGTCGATCAGTCTCTTCGTAAATTGCAATCAATACTTCGTAATAACGCATACACAGGATATGGGGCGAGGATGGCGCTAGGAGAAGAGCTTGCTTCGCGAGGCGCTCCAAACTTATTCCCACAACTTTCTGGGATGATGATGGAGCCTATAGCCCCAAGGGGACTGGTCGGACAGGGCGCGGCAGCCGCCACAATAACGTCGGCCCTTACCGGAGGTGGGGTGCCGAACTTGGCTCTTTTAGGGCTAACCTCTCCAAGAGCAGTCGGCACGGCATCTTTTGGCGCTGGTCGAATTGCCGGCGCTCCAGCAGCATTCCAAAGGCAAATGCAGCGGTATGGTGAAAAACTAAAAACAAGACGACCCGAGTACGCAATGCTAATTGATCGCGCTCAAAGAGAGATGCAAATGGGGCGGCTTGACCCGATGATAATGCGTCAGCTTGTTGCCCAGTTTGGAAGGCTTGAGCAAGAGGAAGAGCAATGAGCGAATCCCTCGGCCAAAAGCAGCGCCGCTTCGCACGACTTGTCGGGCGGCTCATCGACAAGGCCCACGAGTTGGGTTTTGAGGTGACGCTGGGCGATGCCTTCCGAGACCCTCGAGTGCATGGCGCGCTGGGGGTCAAGATGGGCTACGGCCATCCGAGGAGTGCGCACAAGCAGCGCCTTGCGATCGACCTTAACCTCTTCAAGGACGGCAAGTTCTTGCAGGGCACAGAAGACCACAAGCCGCTCGGAGAGTGGTGGGAGAAGCAAGCGCCGGATGCGCGTTGGGGCGGTCGTTTTCAAGACGGTAATCACTACTCGATAGAACATGAGGGAATCAAATGATTAAGGGTGCACTGAAATCCAAGACCGTATGGTGGAACGTCCTGCTCGCCGTGCTCGGCGGCCTTGAGCTGATCGGCGCTCACCTGACCACGCTCTTCGGCACACAAGTCGCGGCAGCGATCTTGGCCGCCGGCGCCATGGCGAACATCGCGCTGCGCGCCATCACGACCCAGCCGCTCTCTGAGAAATGATCCAAGCGTGGCTGCTGCGGCAGGCGCCGTATATCATCATCTCACTGGCGCTCCTCGGAGTGGGCCTAGCGGTCGGCAACTGGCTCATCGGCATAGGTCGCGAGCAGGTGCAGCCGCACCTTGACACAGCCTTAAAAGAGCGTGATAACCTCGCGTCTATATTAGATTTTGAGCGGGCCAATGCAAAGAAAGCAGAGGAAGCCGTTAATGTTTACACCAAAGAAATCGCTGGCCTTCGTCGCGTTATTCGTGACCGTGGCCCTGTGCGGGTGTGCTTCTCAGACGCCCCTGACGTGCCCGCAGCCGGCCCAGCCGCCGAAGGTGTTGATGGAGGCACCTCCTCCGCCGGGGGCGTTCCAGGAGCGCCTCGAGGCGATCTTGCGGCCCTCCGAGAGCTTGCCTACCAATGCGACGCCCTAGGTGCGCAGTTGAGGGGGTTGCAGAAGTGGGTGGCCCCGTCCGCGACGACGGAATCCCCAAAAAGTTCCAACTAGCTGGGCACACGATAGAGGTGCGGCCTGTTTCCGCGCGCAAGTGGAAGCACGGCAAAGATTGCGTGGGCATCTGGCTCCCTGACCAGTACCGCATCGAAATACGATCAACCCTGCGCGGCAGCAACCGCCAGCAGGTGTTCACGCATGAGCTGATCCACGCCATGCTTGACATCGCCGGTCACGATGACCTAAGCCGCGATGAGCAACTCGTGGATCGGCTCGGTCATCTGCTCCAGCAGGCGATGACCACGATGGAATGAAACGACACCTAATCATCCCTGACGCGCAGGTAAAGCCTGAGTCGCGTACAGATCACATCAAATGGGCCGGTGAGGCCATCCTAGAATACAAACCCGATGTCGTCGTCTGCTTGGGCGATTGGTGGGACTTGCCAAGCCTCAATAGCCACGCAGAGAAGGGCAGCGCAGAACTTGAGGGGGCGAGATATCAAAAAGATATCTCTGCGGGTAACGCCGCTTTCAAGTTGTTAGACAGTTGCTTGAAACGCTCGCGCAGTAAGACGTGGAAACCTAGGAAGGTTTTTCTTGAGGGGAACCACGAGAACCGCGCAAACCGTATTGCCAAGAATGACCCAAAATGGGCTGGCATCATTGGCTCGCATAACTGCGAGACCTTGGACTGGGAGCGGCACCGATTCCTAAAGATTGTGGAGATTGACGGGATCGCTTACTGTCATTACTTCCCGAACCCGTTTTCGGGTAAGCCGATCGGTGGCACGATCGTCAACCGGCTGAACGCCATCGGCTCGTCGTTCGTGCAGGGCCACCAGCAAGGCTTTTTGTATGCCAGCAAACAATACCCAGATCACGTCAAGCACGGCCTGGTCGCCGGGCGCTTTTACCTTGAGAGCGAGGGGTACCGCCCCGAGGACGTCCAGAAGTCCGAGTGGAACGGGATCGTGGTCTTGAACGGCGTGCGCCGCGGAGACTACGACCTCATGCCGTTACGCATGGATTACCTGCGCCGCAAGTACGGTTAATCGTCGTTCTTGTCGCGCCAGCGGATCGCGGGCCAGAGAAAGAGCAGGGTCAGCAGGATGCCCATGCCGACACCGAAGCCGAAGGCAAGTGTAGGGTCACTCATGTCGGCTTCAGCGCCGTCTCGGCGATAACTGCGCACTCAGGCGAATACTCGGACTTAGCGATCGTCTCGAGCGCCATTTTGTACCGCTGGATGATGGACTTCTGCATCATGTCGATGTATGTCGTCTCCACCTGCCAGCGCACGATCTCGCTGCGCTCGGCTTCCAGTTTCTCAATCTGCTTGACATAAGCATCAAGCCGATCCTGCTGCTCATAAATTACCTGCTTCAGCTGCTGCTTTGTGTTCGCGTTCTCGACCCATTCGTTGAGCCAAGCACGCGGCGGGCTTTCTGTGTCGATTGTGGTCATAAGTGTTCCGGCTGACGCGGCGGGGCCGGTGCTCCGAAGTGTAGGACGCGCGCCTCGTGGGGGGGTTAATTCTCTCCGTAATAGCGCAAAACAACCTTCATCGCGTTGATGTGCTTCTTCATCATTGCCAGGTCGCGCTTCTTATTGGTATCAAACACAGCAATACCTTTGTCGCGCTGACGCTCCTTGTAGTCTTTTTCAAGACTGTCCAGCATGCTTTTCAGGTCTGTGCGCACGATCTGCTCGCAGCAGTCTGAATCAATTTCAAATAGCATCGGAGCGGCTCCTTTATAGGTGTGTGAGTACACAGGCTCAGAACGAAGGGCCATTCCGTTCCTCCACGACCTGCGCCGCGCGCGTGGCAAACCATGCCGCCTTTCGGAGGTCTTGGGCAAAGTCCAGTTTGCGACCGGCGCGAGACAGATACTTCAGCGCCGAACCGTGGCAGTAACTGATGAACATGTCATCGCCCAGCACGGCCTGGATGTAGTCGATCGCCTCGATGGACTCACCGTCAGGCAACCTGAGTTGGTAGTGCGAAGGCTTGCTCACCGGGTCATCGCCGCGCAGCCTCATCCTGCTACCCAGCGTGCGACGCGAGTGACGAGGCCTAGCCAGAAGCCAATGGCTGCCGCCGTCGTGATGGCGATGACAAGCCAGAGGAACGCCTTGGCAATCAAGTCCGTTGAATCGTTCATGC
>Ga0194115_10007621_pt1 | contig 10688 bp, 7 predicted proteins | sample TA2MahsurfametaG_3_FD_148656 | JGI IMG/M metagenome (GOLD analysis project Ga0194115, IMG submission 148656) | Freshwater microbial communities from Lake Tanganyika, Tanzania - TA2015002 Mahale S4 surface | ecosystem: Environmental > Aquatic > Freshwater > Lake | place: Tanzania: Lake Tanganyika... | reverse complement strand
GATGAAATCTGCCTTCCCCTGCGAAGACGTCGACACCCTGAGAGGAAGGGGGCGAACGTCGAAATGATGAAATCTGCCTTCCCCTGCGAAGACGTCGACACCCTGAGAGGAAGGGGGTGGCCTGTGATACTTCGGGCGATCGAATTGATCCACAATATTCAAAAAGCAAACGACGCCGAGCACCTTTCCGAGTCAATAGTAACGACGGTACTTGATTCAGTCAAACGAATATTCTTGAGTATGGACGTCTTACAACATTTTTTAAACACGATCCGTTAACTACAGTAGCTGGGGTTTCGCCAACCATTTTAGAGATCCCATACATCGATAGGACCGCCGCTCGTTTCCGTATCGTTGTCATCGATGAGGTTATTGGAAGAAGTTACACTCGTGAGCGTTACTTTGGAAACGCTGCGATGAATCGCTATATCTTCTTCGTCCGAGTCGTCCCAATTTCCTTCCGTGTTCGTGAGACGCGCCAGATCCTCCTCAAGTGACAGCACCTTCCCGGTGTCGTCGAGTCCATCTTCGTCGTCTTCTTTTCCCATAATGTGACCAGCTGTATTCTTCTCGGCTTTTTCTAGCTGCCTTTCGGCTGTCTTGAGTTGAGCCTGCTGACGTGCCAACACATCCTTCAGCATTTCTGCTGCCGTTGTGCCACCTCTGACACGTCGAAGTTGCTCCGGATCATATCGACCTCTAGGAACACCTGGTTTATCCATATTTAGACCATGGGCGTCGGCCCAAGCAAGCCATGGCATCCAAGTGTCTGGGTCACCTCGACGGAGGGTCGCATCGTTCCCAATCACAATCAAGGCTCTTCGGGCACGGGTGAATGATACGTTGACACGGCGCCAATCGGATGTAAATCCAATAGCACCGTAGTCGTTACTTCGGACAGCAGAAAAGACGACTGCCTCCTTTTCTCGTCCCTGAAAACCGTCAACGGAGGAGACTTCAATGTACGGTGGACCAGTGTTCTGCGTCAAGCGTCGTGTCATGCGACGAATCAGACGGGCCTGGGCAGCGTACGGTGTGACGACAGCGATATCCGAGACTCGGCACTGACCACCCGCAAGCAGTGCAGCCACTGCATCGCATGCAGCCGCTGCTTCCGCCTCATTCATTTTGCTCACTCCATCGTCCATTTCGACACCTTTCACAGGGACGAACGCAACCGGGAACTCTTCTCGTGGCCAGGGGAAGCCAGCCAATGGTCGCCGTTCAGGAGCTGACACACCATTGAGGAGCTTGCCACCGTAAAATAGGTCGGATGGAAACATAGCAATACATGGGTGCATACGGTACTGTGTATCCAACATGAAAGGAGGAACTCCGCAGGCAACCATACGTGAGAAAAGTGGAACCCCGTGACCTTCTTCTTCGGCCCGTGTACTTAGAACCGTGGGAGGCAACTGACAATGGTCACCCACCAGCACCAGCTGACGGCATCCTCTCGTCAATGGAACGAGAACGGCGGGTTCTGTTGCTTGAGTAGCTTCATCAACCAGAACACGGTCAAATGTCATTGCATCCAAGATATCTCCTCCAGAACCAATACATGTACAGCAGATAATCTGAGCTCGCTTTAGGGCTTTCATACGCTCCTTAAATGCCATCGCTCCACTGTTTCCGCCACCGTTCTGGCCCCCACCGCCATCGCTAGAATTGTACGACGACGGCGGGCGATCGATGCAGAAACGCAAAAGCTCCGGTCGGATAGCTTCGGGACGCCCCAGACGAACAACGCGAAGACCAACGGCAGCACAACCTTCCACAAGATTGTCCACGGCAATATTTGAGTCGGACGTTGCTAGGATAGGCTGAGAAGTATCCCCCGGAGGAGTGTTCATTTCAGCCAGTCGAGCCCAGTGCTGAAGAATTCGAATCGCCACAGCCGTTTTACCTGATACATGAAGGGAAAGAGATTTGAGAAAGAATCAATCGAACAACTATGGGAATGGAACGAATAAACATACCTGTACCAGGAGGACCCTGGACTAAAGTTAATCGATTCGTGACAGCACCTTCCACCGCAAGACGTTGAGATGCATTCAGCCCTTCCAGGGCTCCAAACTTTTCCAAAGCAAGTCTCGATGCGGCACGGGCGCCCTCTTGATCGGCCGGATCTTCACTCTCTTCCTCGTAATTCCAAGGTGCTGCCTGCGAACACAATGCGGCAGTGGAAGTCATCTCACCCTTGAACATTCCACCTGACTGGTTCATGACACGTTCAATATTTTCGTCCATCGCAGTAATCGCCTTGCGTAGTTGTGGGGATGGTCGACGAACGTCTCTTATGGCAGTATCGCCAAGTGGGCTTGCGATCGCTACCGCCGCAGACAACTGTCGATTGAAACCCATCCGGTTTGCGAGTTTATCGATGCGGAATACATTCCCCTCGACATTTTCTGTCAGCAACGCATAAAGACCTGCATTGGCCTTATCTTGAAGGCGAAGAACCATTGGGTTGGTGTTTACGACAGTCGCTTCGATCATGTTACGATCTAGACTTTCCGCGGACATGGGATATGGCCCTGCATAGGGCAAAATAGATACAGCATCTCCAGCCTGAATTCCACGATTTTCCATCGAATCAGGGACGAAAATGCCCAGTTGGTCTCCCGCATCGACTACGAGTTCAGTAGGTTTCTTTCCCCGCTTCAGTCTTGCATCGACGACACATACAGCGGACCGCACGAGGCGTTCGCATGGAGCAGAACAAATCCGATCACGTGCCGAGGTGACTTCTTCTAAAAATTCTAAAGAGATCCCTCTGACGATGCGAAGAAAGTAGGTTCGACTTGTCGGGCTGTCAAATTCGGTAGCGATACAAAGTGCATTGATCATATCAGCTGCCGTATAGGCACTGCTATTCCGAAGATTCTGTGGTAGGCACTGTAGGATACGCTCCGTCTGATCCGTCGTTAATGTTCCGGGTAGTGTACAATTGCGGAGGCAGTATAACGCATCTTCAAACATGGCGGCCATGACATACGCCTTCATAACCGTTTCCAGAACGACCTTATCAAGCGCGAAATTGTGATTGTATTTATCGTGAAGGATTTCACGCATGGCATCCGGATCACTACGTTCCACACAGGCCCGGACAGATTTGTTGAATGCCTTGGCAGCCTTCTGGTTTGCTGCATCATCCTTCGACAGTGCCTTCTTTTTCTTCGTTCCTTTCCCTTTCTTCTTTCCAAGATCGCCTACCGTGACTTTCTTGGGACCTACATCTTCTCTATCGAGAGAAGACGAAGATTCCGTCTTTCGCATCTGAACCGTGGTGTCAGCCGTTATGCTCACTTCTACCGCTGGAAGTTTCTTCAGAGCTTCAATCGCCGTCACATCTTCGACGGTGGGCTCTTCTGGGACTATCTCTGGCAAAGCATCTTCCTCCTTTTTCTTCTTGGGCTTCTTCGGTTTTTTCAGTTTTGCCTTATCGACCTTCGGAGGTTCAATCTCCTTCTTCTCTTCCAGAATGTCATAGTCACCGAGTGCGGCAGCTGCCATACTCTCTGAGAGCTTCTGCGTCTCCGAATCATGATCGATAAGTTCGGTACTCGGCGGAGGTGTAGCAGGTGGCCCATTTCCCCGGGTCAAAATCAAGGGGGCCCCACCACGACCTCCTACCATGCGGGGTGTCGGAGGCAGTTCAGTCGGAGTACTTGCTTTTGTCTCCGACACCGATACCATGGTATTATGTATGATATCCGTAAGTTCATCATGGATATCCGTGGTCCATCCCCCTTTATTTTCTTCTGTATTGAAACTCCAGGTATTGCCCTCGTCTCCGTCCAGACTTGCTCCACTGCCATTGTCGGGGCTGTTGGATCCGCCGTTGTTCTTATCGTGTCGTCCTCCTCTGCCTCTCCCACGCCCTCTGCCGCGGCCAGTCTGGGTACGTCCTCGACCTCCAGACCTTCCACCACGACCACCTGATCTGCCACGTCCTGGTTGGGATTCATAGCTTGGACCGTCACCCTGTTCCTGTTGATTCGACTGGTTATCAATTTGGTGATTCACAGTTGTTGTTGTTGCCTCGTTCGCTGATCCCTCAGCGTCTCCAGCAGCCGTGTAACCGTTACGACCCCGTCCTCCGCCCCGACCAGATCGTCCACCACCTCCACCACCACCTCTGGATCGACCACGACCCCGTCCTCCTCGTCCTCCGCCTGCTCGAGGGGCTCGTTGGGGTGGTGAAGGGCTCGAAGACGTCGAAACAGAAGAAATGTGACCTCCAGAACTTTGCGTGTTAACTCCCTCGCTCATGAAGAAGATATGATACTATTGAAATGCTTGTTGCGTGCTCAATGGAATGACGACTTGGGCTTCCCGGCACTAGCAACAAAGGTTTCACTTTTGAAAGTTGTGACTTCGAACAAATGGTTGTCCCGCCGCGAGCTGGAAGGGCATAGACGTTCGTCGCCACCAATCGTTTCTACCACCAAAGACGGCATTTTTCGCAGGACGACTCCCCTCCAATCAAAAACCTTCGGCATGCACCACGTTTCCAAAGGTACTGATATAGCGGTAACTTTCAGAGGTACGTGGGTTTGTTGAATCGCAGATTCGTAGGTACACCTCATTGCCAGTGTAGTATCAATATCAGTCGAATCGATCGATCACACTCTAGAAAGAGGGCAATCGTTCCGCCATTTGCCACCGTTCAGGCTCTTCCGCGTTGAAGTTTGGCTCTCCTTTGCACCTACAGGCGATTTCGTTCTGGAAACACTGTATCATTAAACAATTATCAAAAGTCTGCATCATGGTTTTGTGTTGTTTTCGGATACCTTCCCGGAATTCACTGTTGGCGCCTCTTCTGCTGGTAGTGCAGTCACTGTTGTTTGATGGAGGAAATCTACCTCGTGGCGTGATTGCCCTATCGGCTTCCTCGTCGTCAGCTTCTACGAAGAATCCCGACCAACTCAATATCGCATTCGTTACAGGCAACAAAATGAAGGTACGAACATTTAGTCCTTTAGTCCCTTAATCGATTCTTCATTCGAAAATAAGAAGCGAGTGCTACGATTCCTAGGATTATATTGATACCCTTGATGTTGTACCGTTTTCCATATACAGGTCAAAGAGGTGGAAATGATTCTTGCTGAAACTGGAACGACGAACCTCCATCATCCAGAAACATCTTTGGTCAATCTTCGAGTTCTCACAGTAGATCTACCAGAAATTCAAGAAGTCAATACACATGGCATCGCGAAGGAAAAGGCATTGCTCGGTGCACAGTTGGCAGGTGGACCATGTTTGGTCGAAGATACGAGTCTCAAATTTCATGCCCTGGGAGGGATGCCAGGACCCTACATTAAATGGTTCCAAGATCGACTAAAGAGTGAAGGACTTTACAAGATTTTGACTGCCTACGATGATAAATCGGCGACGGCAGTTTGTACCTTAGCATTCTGTTCGGCGCCCCATGCCGATCCAGTATTATTCACGGGGAAAGTTGAAGGGACGATCGTCGCACCACAGGAGGGTGGAGGATTTGGATGGGATAGTATCTTTGTACCGAATGGACATTCATTACCCTTCAGTATGCTAACGACGGATGAAAAGAATCAAGTCAGTCATCGTGGTAGTGCTGTCCGGCAATGGGCGAAATGGCTAGCAGTCAATCAGCAAGAACTCCTAGAACGACAGAATGGTCGACCCTTCATCGGTCACAAAGGATTAGACTTCAAGTCAGATAGTGCTGAGGCATAAGCTACAAACCATGTACGGAAGTGGTGGGGTAAATGAACAGAGTCATCAACCTAGTCTTTACGCTGCACTGTTGACCATGTGAAAAGTTCCTACCAAATAGGCACAATAGGCGCTAAAGACGTGCCATATACTGTGTACCACCACATATGGAACCCCTTCCGCACAAACCGTTATTCCCAAGAGGAAGAATCCAACAGCGAGAGCTGCACTTATTAATCCCTCTATAGGAGGAACTTGACCGTCGATCACAATATACCCTAGTCCAATGAATATTGCTGAAAACGCCATGATGTAGTCAATGAATAGACTGAAACGGACGATGTCCTTTGCCGATTGAGTATCAAGTTGAGTGTAATGATAGACGAAACTGGCAATACTTGCAAATTCTGTCATGGTACCTAACAACAAATCTCCCCGGATGGACAAAATCAATCCCGCAATCGCATAGGCTAGATTACTCGCCAAGAATGCTTGTCCGACGGGGGTACGTTCTGTTTCGGGTGATAGATCAGCATAAGATAATGCCCATCCATCTGTCGCATCATCCATAGCATCTGCGACTGGTCGAATGACCTCACCGACCCCGACTAGGACAGAACTGATCCTCCTCCCCAACAGAGAGTATGAACCCTCTCCTCTCAACGATGATGATTGTTGATCACGACTTGTTGTGACTGGATCTTGATTACCAAAAAATAAATTCAGTGGATGATTTCTCTCTTCCGAGGGAACAATCGGAATGAAATTTCTATGTTTCTTCCTTTCTCGATGAAGGAGGAAAGGTTGATGGATTCTTTGACCCGAGAGATGGAGTGGAGTCAATCCCTGTACATTTGGAGTCACAAGGAATCCATTGGAGATACTAGTCACAACAGCAAGAAGTAACAGCACCGGCTTGCGTTTCGAAGGGAATGTCATCGTTGGGGTATCACTTTTGAATACTATGATATGGAAGAAGATCGGCTCTTTCTTCCCTGTCTGCTTTTTAGGAGGATCTCGTGAAATTCTTTGATAGTGCAGGAGTTTTCCATCATTTCTCGGATGTCGCACAAGTCGAGTGGGCCGCGGATATAGTGGGAATGGGATCGGTACGCACGTCCCCCAATTTTCATTACGTGGCAAACGGGGGCCAATCAGAACTATCGTATTCATTGTTTCACTTGTCAAAAATTTGAAGTTATTTGCCGTTAAAGCGTCTTTGGTTCGCGTTTCTTGATAAAAGTTATTCCCATGACCCTTTGTCAACTAGCCATGTCTGCAGGCACCCCAGTACGGTAGGCAGTGAGTTTAGAACCTATCTATCGAGGTATGGAATCCAGGCGATACTATCCTCCATTCCATCCGTAGAAAATCTGTGAGAGTAAGTTCCCGACAGTGCGACTCAATGGAACTTTGCTTCGAATTCGTCTAACGTACATGGGAGCTGACAAGTTGTGCTATTCTCATATGGTGATGATATACCTCAACTGGTCTATTGAGTGATAATTACATCTGAGGATCGTTTGCATGAGTTCACAGTATTTCGTAGTAGCATTGCAATAGTCATGGGTCCCACGCCACCCGGAACGGGTGTGATCATAGAACATTTGTCCTTTGCGTCATCAAAATCGACATCACCAACCAGCTTGTAGGATTTCTTCCCCTCCTTGACTTCTTCGGGGGGGAGGTCGACACTATTGATACCTACATCAATGACGACCGCTCCCTCTTTGAGCCAACTCGACTTGACAAGATTGGCCCGTCCGACTGCGGCGATGACAATGTCAGCGCGTGCCACTTCACCTTCAATATCATTGGTCTGTGAATGGACAATCGTCACAGTCGCATTCCGGTGTAATAACAATAATGCAACCGGCAGACCGACGAGATTAGACCTCCCAATGACGACGGCTCTCTTTCCCTTGATTTCTACACCCGATCGATCTAGTAGCTCCAGACATCCCAATGGTGTGCAGGGGACGGAAAAGGGAATATTGGCCAAGTTCTTCCAGTACCCTTGCTTATTTCCATGTGTACCCTGGAGTGCCAGTTTACTGACATTCTCGGGGTGGAGACCGTCGACATCTTTTTCAGGGTCCATGGCATTCAAGATAGCAGTCTCATCCAAATGTGCCGGGAGGGGAAGTTGGACGAGAATCCCATGAATATCGGACCGTTCATTCAGTTCCTTAATTTTCGACATCAGGACCTCCTGCGACACCGTTTGGTCAAAATCATACCCGAAACTTGCAATCCCCGCTTGTGCACAGGCCTTCTTTTTCATATTTACATAGGTCTGAGAATCTCGACGGGAACCAACTAAAATGACCGCCAAACCAGGAACTTGTTTCCCCGAGGCGGCCAGAGTTGACACCTCTTGCTTTAGTTCATCTCGAATAGTTGCGGCAATAGCTTTTCCATCAATAATCGAAGAAGTCGTCATAGTGAGGCAGGAGGAGGAAGAAGACGAGCTTATGGAGTATGGAAGACGAGGTAATGGAGGGAGAAAGGCTTCTGAGGAGGCAATCAGAGACAGAAAAATGCCTAGGCACGTGGGCTTGATGAAAGACGAAATGATGGTAGAGCGTTGTTGTGTTCTGGACAGGTGACGACTGTTTCTTCGAAAGAGGAGGTCTGCAACAGGGGGAATCAAGAACGATCTAAAACGGGAACCTGAAGATTCGTGTTTGTAGGTGACGGTATACGAATACCTAGAAATTCTGACAGCCCTTTCCGTCATTCTTGTGACGAAAAAAACAAAATCCGCCATTTTTCAACCGTCACGTGCTGACCTCTCCGAACGAGAACGTGCCATTCTCCGCGGAAGACCAAGCTGTATGAGACTAAATAAGTCCATATGATAGTGGTCCGGCCTTCGACCGTTCCGCCTCTATTTCTGCTTCCGACTTCGTCAGTTTTTTTCTCTTCAGAGAGGTGTAAAGAACGAAGAAACGAGCCATCTTCCACATACAGGAGACAGCACATCGTCTGTATTCCATGTGCTAGAATAAGAATGATCCTCAAGAACATACAAAGAAGAATCGGTAGTCGAAATCGAATACTTGGTCTGGACCTCCGCACGTTTTCTTCGTCTTCGACGACGGATGGAGAATATTTTGATGTGTTGATAGTCGGTGGGGGTGTCGTCGGATGTTCCTTGGCTCGATTATTGAATGCGAATGTACCACAACTAAAAGTAGGTTTGATGGAAGCTCGAAACGCTCCGCCACCACCGGTTTCTCAAGAGATGGATCGAAATCGTGTCCCACATCCCCGATCATATGCCCTCTCACCCAATTCACTAAAGGTTCTGGGAGATAAAGTGTTATCCAAGGTACCTCTAGGCTATTATGAGTCTATGCAGGTATGGCAGGCCAAGTCACCTGCGAGTCTCACCTTCACGACTCGAGATCTTCATGCTGATCCAGAGAAGGCACAGTTTCTTGGTGCGTGTGCCGAAGATGAACCCCTCGTGTCGGCATTGTGGGAAGAGATTCAAGATTCGACGAAATGTTGGACACAGATGACTTTGAATTCAATTGATCACTTTGGTGATTCTCATCAATTAGCTCAAGTGACTACGAATGATGGTCAAAAGTATCAGACTGCCGTCCTTGTCGGAGCGGATGGGGGGAATTCCTTCGTACGGAAGGCCATGGGCGTATCAAGAATCGGTACCGAATATGATCAGCATGCACTGACCTTTACAGTCAAGATACAATCAAGTCTTCGAAAACGAGCCTATCAACGATTCTTAGCCGATGGTGGTCCCTTGGCATTACTTCCGACGTTTTCACCAGATCACGCTGTCATTGTGTGGAGTACGACACCCGAAACGGTCAAACAGTGGAAAAATGGAACATCGGATACAGAACTTGTCGAGTTACTGAATGATTCATTAATGGCCGGTGCCGAACGACTTCCCCCACTAGTGGAACACCAACATTCTGGCGGTGAATCAACAATTGCCTCCAATCTTCTATACGGTGCAGAGAGAGTGTTGGACACACTTCATTACGGTCTAGCCATGGCGTCACACTATCCACTACCCAAAACACAGGCTCCTCCTATGATATCTGAAATCGTCTCACCAAAGTTCTCATTTCCCCTGTCGACCTTCCAGACAAAGTCCTACACGAAGGGTCGAGTGGCACTGATTGGTGATGCTGCCCATACGGTACATCCTATGGCAGGTCAGGGATTGAATCTTGGTTTGGGAGATGTCCATACCCTAGTCGAGACTATTGAGAAGGCCAACACTGCAGGAATGGAAGCCTCGACCTTCCTAAATGAGTATTCGTCCATCCGCCAACGGAATGTGTCGGTAGCGTTGGGTGGGATTCACACTCTTCAACGTCTCTTTGCTAATCAACACGTGTCCGCCCTTCATGCCAAGACATTGGGTATGAATCTGATACAAAATCTTGCCCCCCTTCGACGACAGCTTGCCATTGCAGCAGCCCATGGTGTCTCTATCTAGCACTCGTGTCCATCCTAGTATCGAAGTTATGGATGTAACGTTGGGTGTATTCTCTCGCCGGTACACAGCCGCCTAGAAAGACGTAGTTCTTCCAGTTCAGAAGAGATACACACCGGTACAGAACTACGTGGTCCTGGCAAGTAGTAGTCGCTCTTAGCACCAATAGCGCTAACGGTATGTGTCGGATACCGTTCAGCCGATACGGAATCAACCTGCGAACCGGAATCTCTTGGCATTACCCACTTCGGTAGGAGGTCCCAACACCGGATGATCGTGTGCAAAATAGGGCCTCCTGCGCCTTGATTTTATTGGCGGTATCATTTGGTTCCAGATACTATAGCCCTGTACGGTAGTTGTCTATCGTCAGTGCGAGCCAACGTGACTTTTGACCTATGGTTAGGTACGGTATGGTGGTTCAATAGTGGTTGATGACCGTGATGTTGCGGGTCAAAAAGTCATCATGAAATTCCAGATTGCCAATTCTGTTTGAACGTTATGTCTCCGTTAA
>Ga0194115_10007612_pt1 | contig 10698 bp, 6 predicted proteins | sample TA2MahsurfametaG_3_FD_148656 | JGI IMG/M metagenome (GOLD analysis project Ga0194115, IMG submission 148656) | Freshwater microbial communities from Lake Tanganyika, Tanzania - TA2015002 Mahale S4 surface | ecosystem: Environmental > Aquatic > Freshwater > Lake | place: Tanzania: Lake Tanganyika... | reverse complement strand
TCACAGTCTCAAGTCCTTTGAAAAACACCTCAATTCAAGCAAGCTATCGAACTGGCAAAAAGACCAATTCATGACAACCCACTGTCTTTTCATCGATTATCTTAAAGACACATTTAGGAATGATCCCGAGGAAATGACCCGTATAATGATGAATACCCGGATTAGTGAATTAAAAAAAGTTAAACAGTACAACTTAGAAAATAACCCTTATTACTATTCCGATAATGAACCGGAGGAATGGGAGGATTTGGAGAATGGTACAGGATAGAGAGGAATTTTGTTTTTTGTTTCACACCCACTGAAAATCAATGAGTTGAGATTTTCAAAAGTTTTCCACATAAACAAATAAATCAAGATGGATCATTTGGTTTGAACCCATTCATTGAACTCCATCTCAAAACGTCGAGCAAAATCAATTAATTCATCAAACGTTGGAACCTCATTGTAAATCATCACTGCGGTTCTTGAATAATCACTCCGCCGCCTAATACTGCGTAAAATATTAACTTGGCACTACAAGCGTTTTGGTCCAACTACTGGGGAGTATTATAGTCCGATTATTCCAATGTATTGGAATCTCAAAAAAAATATGCACCTAAAACTAGAGCCACATTGCAATCAATAATTCTAAAATACACAGAAAGTAATTGACCCTTACTTCTTCGCGATTTTATACAGTCTTCCCGCATCGGTAACCGCATACAACGCTCCATCCACGCCTTGGGTTATATCCCGAAATCGCTGTGATTCCGAAGCTAACAATCGCTCCTCGCCCATAACTTTATTATTCGCAATATGCAATCGAGCTATGTGGGTACTGCCCAAAGCACAAACGAATAAATTATTCTCCCACTCCGGAATCAATTTACCCTTGTAAAAGGTCATTCCACTCGGTGAAATCGCGGGATCCCAATAATAAATGGGTTGCTCCATATTCTCCTTCTGCTGAATACCATCGCCAACTTTCTTTCCGCTATACTCTACCCCATAGGTAATTATCGGCCAACCATAATTTTTACCTGCAACCAATAAGTTTATTTCATCCCCCGCTTTTGGACCAAATTCGCCCAACCAAATATCGCCAGTTACCGGATGAACTGCCAAACCTTGAGGGTTTCGATGTCCGATGGTAAACAACTCAGGCAAGGCTCCAGACCCCGAAAAAACCGGATTTCCTGGTGCAGCATTTCCATCTGTAGTAATACGAATCACTTTACCCAAACTGCTAGAAACCGATTGAGCCTGTACGCGGATAGAAGCATCGGACCGCTCACCAATACAAACCAATAAATTTCTTGATTTATCCATTACTATCCTTGCACCAAAATGCAAATTCCCATTATAAGGAGTATTGGAACGATAAATTACGGATACCAACTCCAAAGCATCTTCACTCTCCGATAACCTGCCTTTAGCCACAGACGTAATACTACCCCCAGTTACACTCTCCGAAAATGCCCAGTACAACATTCTGTTGGATTGAAAGTCCGGATCTACACAAATACCCAACAATCCCCCTTGCCCAGCAAATTTTACCACCGGAACGTTCGCAATGGAAGGACCTAGCATACCATCCACAGTTGAGGTGCGCATAATTCCATTCTGTTGCGTGATAATTAACTTACCATTCGGTAACGCCGCAATCCCCCATGGCTCGGTTAAACCACTATTAATTACTTCAAAAGCAAAGGTTGTTTTAGTCTTTAAACCACCAATACGAGTCTGACCTATAAAGGCGGATGAGTAATTTGTTACCGGTGTTCGGGTTTCAACCGGTGGGCCCAATTCCAATTGTACCGTTGAATCGGCGGGATTCTGATTGTTATTGGGTGTTTTCGGCTTCTCACAAGACTGAAATACCAATAGTAAAGGCAATAATAAGAAACCCGTAAATACCTGTTTTAGCATATTACAATGATACAAGGAAACACCAATATACCTGCCATCGTTATGGGAACTATTCATTTTCTATGTTTACAGTCAGTTTCTCTAAAATTCAATCGTATCCCTTTTTCGATGTGGCGCAGCCCAAGGCAACATCGCCTACACGTAAAACGTTCGTGCCCCTACCACACCCTAAAAACAATCAACTCTCGCCAACCCAGTAATAACAAGGCATTACATACTGTCGCAAACAATTCAAATTTCCTTGTGACAGAGTAAAAGTAGACCTATAACTATGCCAACAAAAATTGGGCAACACGGGGTTTATTTACCCCCGAACTTTCTTGTCCAAGAGACGAATGGCCATTTCAATTATTCCTTATCACTTCACTGATAAACCTCGATTTCATCGAGTTTATAATAAAAGTACATACCAGTTCTTCCCCACTCAATTTTTACTTTATGGTTACCTTTAGCAATCCTGTCAGTTTGAAGCTGTTCCCAATAAAAGGAGGAAGACTGTCCCCCAACCATTGTTGGACTTGACTGAGCGACTCCATCTATATAAACTGTTGGAATACGATTATTATATCCAGGATTGGGAGTATTAATCCAAAAGCGGATAAAACCGGGCGATGAAAAGTTCTGTGTGAATTCCACATATCCACCTAAAGCGGGTTTATTTCCATTATCAGCAAACAATCCGTTACCTGAATATCCTGAGGAAATAGTCCAATCCGCCCAAGAGTATGCAACCCCACTCCAATATTCAAATTTGGCCGTAAACCCTGATAAATTGTCACAACTATTTTTACCCACAAGGCTTTCAGCGGGTGTTGAAAAATTTGTGGTTGTACCAACGGTTGTGCCAGCTGAATTTGTTGCATACGCTGCGACATAATATTTTTTAGATGGTGACAGACCTTCTAATGAAGCGGAAAAAACATTTCCTGAATTACTCGAAATGACCTTATTATCACTCAAATTAGGAGACCCAGTTGTATTAAAAACAAAACCCCTCTCTAATATGTTACCACCGCCATCATCAGTAATTGATGCACTCAAACTGCAAGCTGTTGAGGTTATTGAAGAAATGGTTGTTCCTCCGATTGACGGCTTATTCGGCAAAGCCGTTTTAAACACTTGTTCTTTTCCATAATTCGTAGAGGTACCTTTTTTTGAGTATGGCCTGAAATAATAATTTGTATTGGCAGAAAGACCCACAAAAGAGGCGTCCAATTTCATACCCTCCGCGTAGGTTACATTAAAGATCTCTGTCTTGTCAGCGGTTGTAGGGCTCCCACTCATATTCATACATATTCCAATTTCGCTTACCGTATTTGTGCCCAATTTGATAATTTCCGTTTGTAAATTTATTGATTTTGACGTGGCGCTAATTGCATTCAAATAAGACAATACGGGCGTCTGGGTCTCATCATATACTATGATAGCTGCAGATAGCGTATCGAGCCATACTAACCCATTATTAGTTTGCTTAATTGCAACTTGTAATCTTTCCATGTGTTTGAAAGATAATTTGGTTAAATCCAACTCGAATTCACCATTTGTCAAAGTAAAATCTACAGAATTGACTTTTGATATCGCCACATGATCTCGATAAACCCAAACTTCAGGATTCAAAGCCTCAACACCACCAAGTTTCCTCCATCTAAAAGTTACTTTGTTTTTCAATTCTACATAGGATTGAACTAAGGCAGAATTAATTTGAAAAGTTAATCTCTCAAATTTCTCATCGTTAGGGTTAGTACGAGACTTCAGCTCAATTACATCTATGTTGCAAGAAATAAAAATGATGCAACAAAAAAACAAAAATGCTATTTTTTTAATACTTGCCATTGGTTCGAATTCTTGTTATAGTTGAAAATTCCATTAAAAGTCTTAAAACTATTGTCTGCAAAATAATGTTCACCTGCAAAAGAACACTGATTAAAATTGACAAAATACAAATCCGATAATTTTTGATTGTATTTGATAAAATTAAAGGTTTCAGATTCCTGATAAAATTTTGGGATTCCAACTTCGCTACTTAATATGGCGAAACCAGACCAATATTCTCCACCATTTGCAACGCCAATCCATCTAAGTTTATTGTCAACCTTGATAACATCCAAGAGATTAGTTATATCTAAAACATCCGCGGATGCTTTGTAGTTATTCGGAATTATTCGGGTATTCAACAAATCAAATTGAGAAACAACATCTCCATTATTTTTCACATAGATGTACTCCCTTTCATTAATACCTGAACGGAGGATGATGTGTAAATTCACAATCTTTGAAAATCCGCAATAATCAAATTCTGTATAATCGTTATTCGTTCGTTCTAAAAATTCCCAGTCAATCATCGTTACGAATTTATTTCCAAAAATTTCGATAACTTCATTTGAATTTGAATTATAATACTTCTTTACCAGCCCGCCTCCATGCTTCTCTATCCAATAATCTTCTGTTTCGAAACTATCACAGGGAGCAAATCCATGAACTTTTCTTGCAACTTGAAAATCAATCTCCGCCACTAATTCAGCTTTCCTTTTTGATGCTATATTAACTTTGGATGATTTTGGAAAATGATGCAAGAAATCATTAAATAACATGGTGTCCTGTGCCAATTTTATTTTATCCCATTCTAAGAGAGATAATTTCTCTAAAGCGTTTTCTTTGAATACGCAACTTTTACAGTCCTTCAAATAGTCTTCCAAACTTTTAACGGAGGCCACATTTGTAGATTTCCATAATAATTCATCAAATCGCTTCAATGCTTGACCATCGTAATATGAATCTGGAAACTTCTTCAAAAAATTCTCGACACTTGAAATATCACCAGTTATGGCTATTGTAAACCACTCGAGTTTAACAATACTATCCATTGCTCGTTTGTAAAATTGTGATTGAGGATATCGATTAACAAAATCTTGTAATTCTCGCAAAGTCCCTGAAGTTGAAATAGGCAACCAAATGAGTGTGTCAATTTTATTTATAGCAATTCTTTTAAATTGAGAATTTGGATGTTTTGACATGAAAAACTCATAAGAAGTAATACTGTCATAAAATTGCGCTCTCTCCCAATCCAAGAGCTCTAATGCACTTTTTATACTGTCAGAAAAGATGGAGTTTGGATTTTGTTGTTCAAACATCTCATAGGACTTGTAAGTATTGAACTTTTTTGCGGATTGCCAATTCAACAAAAGCAATCTTGACTCCACAAGTTTAAGTTGGACACAGTTTTTATTATTGTTAATAAAATCCCTCAAAACACTTAAATCGACACTTGATAATGCAATTTTCGAAATAATTTCGCAAATCCTATTCTCGATGTAACTTCTTTGAATATTACTTAAATCAAACTTGGCAATAAAAAGATGTAAACTATCTATTGTTTTGGCATCCTTGTAATATTTGTCGAATGCCAAGTCCCTTACTTGCAATTTAAAACGCTGAAACTCCTCTTTAGTAAATCCAAGTTCTGTCGAATCCGAAATGTTATTTTCGTAACGTAAATTAACTAGGTTCTTACTACCGAATTGCATATTTTGATAAATAGAATCTAATGAACGATTCAACTTTAAATCCACCACGGAAGAATAGTATAATACTATTGGCGATGTTGGATATTTAGCAATAAGTTCTGTGATAATTTCGTCTGCTTCTCCGTTTTTATTCTCAACGATCAATTCTTTCACTTTTCTTAACTTCCGGTCTTGCCCAAAAGCAGTTTGAATCATTAACAAACTCAACACTATCGTTAATATAGTCCTCATTTAATTAAGTTCTTTGGAATAATTATTATATCGATTTCTGTAAGACACCGTTTTAATAGAATTTCCCGTCCCTTTGAAAATAACATAGGTTAAATTAAGAGAATAAATACCCAAGGCTCCACCAATTGAAATTAGTGATTTGTTTCGTTGACTTAAATATTGACTATAATGCTGATCCATCTCATTTTGCGTGGTAGCAATTAGGTAATTTTCATATGATTTTTGGGATTGAGTGGCAAAGTATATTCCGGCAGTTGCTAATCCATACGTTGAAATCGTTATCCAAGCATTCCCTCTTCTTCCTCTAACAAGTTTAGTACCCCAACCAGGAACCACCAATGCGGGTAAGACAGCGCTTACACCAGCGAATGACTTATATTTATCAATGCTCATGAGTTGAACTGTCTTGTTGTTTATATGAACCTCATCCCAAATTATACGATATTTACCTGATTTAAAATAACTACGATCTCCATTCATTATACTCAATACTTTATTATTACCAGGTGATGGAATTGCATTCTTTGTTAATTGGAAATTACCTTTTCCAACCCTTAACAATTCAATGGTACTCGATTGACAACTGTATTTAACATTATGGGTTTCAGTTGTCATTACAGGCAGTGATTGATAGTAATTCAAACCACCTATTTTATTGGATAATCTATCTACAACCTCTGATTCAAAAAAACGTGAATTACTACCAATTATGCTCAGATTAGTTTTGCCAAAAGTATCGGTTTTAATTATCAAGCTAGAATTAATAACCGTATTTCTCAGTCCATCAATATTATTAATTAATTGCCTTTCTAGCAGTTTGTAATGAGTGTCATATAAATCTGGATTAATTTCATTTAACGGATATAACTTATATCTTCTTTCTTGCGCGAAGTTTAAAGCTTTTCTATTGGAGGCGATCTGAGATTTCAACTCAGCATTATTTTCCTGCGAGACGCTTAATATAAATTCGCCTGTACTAATTAGATTTTTGTAATCATTTTGATTCAGCCCTCTATAAACTTGCCAGGCAGAATCCAATATTTTTTTCAATTTAACGTACTCGGAGCATTTAATTGCATGGGATTTCGCCTGGCCCGAATACACTGAGTTTGGATATCTCTGTACATAACTTTGCCATTCTTCACATTTTTCACCCATCAATTGGGGAAGTTGTTCGTATTCAATTTTATGCAACTCCCCCTCCAAAATTTCAAAGTATTCAGTACCGGTAAAATTTTTTAAATTGGCAACTAAAATTGAAATTTTTAGAGAAGCCCCCACAGCAGACTCAATGGAGTCAAATACTTTTTCATATCGTAATTTTTGAATGGCTGTCAACAATGTTGCCCGTTTTTTGATATCTTTTTCGTTAATATACCTACCATACAACAAACCTTCATCCTCCGAAAGTAGCAAGGCATTGAATTTCAATTCCTCTTTCTTTTTCAACAACCCCTTTACATATCGTGAATTAGGATACAAATCAATAAACTTGTCAATGTTCAGTTCATTCAACTCTGATTCGACATTAAAAATCTGGTTGTATGATAAGTCTTCAATTTTAGTCCTTAACAATCCCACATACTTCGATTGTGGATATTCTGCAAGAAACTGGTTAATTTCATCAACAGAACCACCATTGTAGGCGGAATAATAACGTTTCTCCTCGAGTTTTGTCTTTGCTAATCCAACATAGACAGAGTTTGGATATTTCGTAATGTATTCAATCAACGATTCTTCCTCATATTCATTAGACACAACCTGATCCCAAGCTAATTGTGATTTTACAAAACCAACTAAACTGGTTTTATATAAAAGTATCGTGTAACGTTTTTCAGATTCATAATCCATGGTTTCAATCGCATATTCCCAAGAAAGACCTCCCATTAGTTGTTGAACCCGAGAATTACCCATAAGACTTTCAAATTCATTACTATTACCAACGGTCTTATTGGTAAACTGATTCAATAACTCTTGATACTTCTTTAAACTATTGGTACGATATGAAATAATATTCTGTCCGTTTTTAATCTGATAAAAATCTAATGTTTGAAAATAATCAATACCCGCAACGTAAGCCCGAGTATTCCAACTGGCGTAAAGACAATTAATATTTCCAAGATTCCCTAATTTCAGAGATTGTTGAATTTGATGATAATTAACATTCCAGCCATTTTTATTGGACATAACAACTTCAACATGGGAAATGTCACGATTTTGAAATGAAATTAATTGGGAAAGTGGAATGTCTGCGGCCAAAGCTGGTGATTGAGCCGCTACGATTTTATAACCAGAAAAAAAAGACATATACACAGCAAAAACTCGCCATGTATATGTCTTGAATTTTGTAATTATCATAGGTTATCAGTATCCCGAAGTATCTGAGACAGTATCTGGATAAGGCTGAAACAAACGAATTTGCAACCCATTCAACTCCCATTTTGAACCTTTTGCGTCTACGTAATATTTTGAGCCATAATTCGTGGATACCAATTGAAAACCTTTTGCAAACTTTTCCTCTAACTTGGTTTTCAACTTTTTGGTTTTATCAGACTGAACAGAGAATTGCATTTGAATATTTGTCAATTTTGCACTGCTATTTCTTTCATAACCGATAATTTTTTCCTCAACCATCGTTGTATACCCATAGTCGACAACAGTAGATTGGGTTACCGCCTTTTTGATATAATCATCAAAGTTCAACACAAGTCCAATGCTACCACCATCGCCAATGTCTCTGGTTGCACTTAATGTAGTTTGATATGTATTCCATTCTGGAGCATTATCCTTAATTGGTACTTCTTGAGTTGCGGGTGTAGTTGCTGAATTATCGGTGTCAGTAACCGTTGAATCATAAATTTCGGAATCTTGATTGTCAGAATCCATTTCTTCCGAAGTATTCTCATCATTGTCGTCGTAACCTAAACCAATGTACAAACCAATTGTACCGTTTAAATCATCCCAATCAGGCATGTAGTTTGCAAAAACCAAACCTTTACCTTGATCGTGTATGTCGGTTGATGACGAAGTTGAGTTACTATTTGCAAATTTCGCTAACAAATCATTCGACTTTAAACAATTCATTCCCATTGTGAAGCCAGATAAACTTCCTGACTTTATAGACTCTATCATTTCATCAATTTTGCCCCAATCAAAATAATCACTTTGTACCAAATCGGAGACATTGCTTTCCATCCGAATTATATCCTTTACACCACCCCATTCCTTTACTGGATTGTTTCCTACATTTTCACCTTTGGAATTTATCAATTGATATTCTTTACCGTCCTTAAGCATTACCCGACCATTTGCATACAGGTTGAAAGCCCCATAATTCCGACCGTCAATTTCATCTTTTTTAACCACATCTCCTTTCGAATTTAAAATTTCATACTCTACGTCTTTTCCGTCTTGTTTAATACCCAAGAATGTTTCTCCATCTAAACGAGTTAGAAACTCATATTTGGCTCTAATTGCTATTTCCCCGTCAGCATTTAATAACCCCCAAGAATTTTCTGAGGCATAAAAAATATCATCGTTGTGCACACTAATTAACTCAAATTTACTTGAAGCACTAATTTTTTTCTCTAATTCTTTCCCCAATTTCAACACACCAAATTCTTTTTTATTGTCAGAATAGGCAACTATACCATTCCCCAAATTACCCACAAGTCCTTTATCAAGTTCTGTTTCTATCTCGCCAGATTTGTTTATGATAACAAATTTATCTTTGGAATCTGAATGCATTGTTGCCCGTGCCAAACCATTGTGAAAATCATCTACATAATCGAACTGCGGTTTGATAGAGACTTTTCCATTTTTATCTAAGAATCCCCAAAGATGATTTTCGTCCTCAAATTTGATTAACCCGTCAATACACTGCCCCGCCTGCTTAATTACTATGCCATCCTGAGGTTCTAAAGTAAAAATTTCTTCGCCTTTATCATTTATGGCAGACAAGTGACTTTCAGCTTTGCAGACAATTGCCAATCCCTGATTCATCAAACTCGCACTTTTAAAAGGCCCTGCGATTTGTTTGAAAACTTTCTCATTTTCAATTTTATTGTAAAAATACTCACCTTCATCATTCCGAGTTGTAAAAACACCTTCTGTGACAACGGATGGGCTTTTCTTAAACTCTCCTTCAAACAATATTGCACCAGTCTCAATATCCAATAGAGACCAATTCCCATTAGATTTCAATTGAACTGGAATGTGAGTAACAGCAGAGTTTTTACTACCATTTCCACAAGAGACAACTAGGCTGATGATTATAACAGCCAAAATAGATTTCGTATAAATGAATAAATTTTTCATATCACAACAAACATATTAAAAAATCCTGTTTCAGCAAATTGTTCAATAAGATATTTGCTTCACATTAGTACACAAACAAAATCTAAATCTATTCGCTTTACACGAAAACGTGATTTACCTTCAATTTCAGATTTCTCAGGAATAAATAACTCATAGCTAATTCCCGTCTCTTTTATTTGAATTTGAAAATTACCATTTCGAAATAAAAATTGAATGTCCTTTCTGGATTTATTGTGCTCATCAAATAGTTGTCCTCGATTTTCAATATATCCAATCTGAGCAATTGAACAAACCGCTTTACTCATGAACCATAATATGACGAGCAATTTTTTCATTTATTTTCACAAAGATATGAAATGAACGCACTTGTGCCCCTACCACTCCATAATAACGATCAACGCCCGCCAACCCAGCAATAACTTGGGATTACATACTGTTGAAAATAATTCAAATTTCCATGTGACAGAGTAAATGTAGACCAACAAATATGCCTACAAAAATTGGGCAACACGGGGTTTACTTACCCCCGAACTTTCTTGTCCAAGAGACGAATGGCACGCCAAAACCTCCGCCACCCCAATCAAGATCGTAAGCGCCGAGCAATGCAATATCAATGGCGTTTTTTCTACCCGAATAAAAGCGCATACCTGGACCGCCAACAATTAGATTGCCTACATACCAAAACTCACTCGATCCGAGGTTGCAAGGATGAACCATT
>Ga0194115_10007610_pt1 | contig 10702 bp, 5 predicted proteins | sample TA2MahsurfametaG_3_FD_148656 | JGI IMG/M metagenome (GOLD analysis project Ga0194115, IMG submission 148656) | Freshwater microbial communities from Lake Tanganyika, Tanzania - TA2015002 Mahale S4 surface | ecosystem: Environmental > Aquatic > Freshwater > Lake | place: Tanzania: Lake Tanganyika... | reverse complement strand
ATCCTGGGCCAAGACTCGACTAACAATATCATCGCCGCTGCCCAAAAGAACCTCTGGACTCTCTTCTTCGTTATTTCGATCTTCATGCGCGTCTTTCGGTGATGAGCTGCTAGTGTCGGTTGAGGACATCTCTGCCTGTTCGTTCAGCGTCCAGGTAGATCGAGAAGACGCCTCTGGTGGAACAAGGCGGGCAGTCTTGATTTTGGATACAACCACACCCTCACCATCGGGCAAAACGGACTTCAAAGTTTCTTTTGCCTCTTCCGTAGGCTCAGCCGGCGCAAAGGAAGCCGCTAAATATAGTTTTTCCGTATAGTCTTGGAAACGATCGTTTTCGAATCCTGGAGCAATTACGATCGTGTCTTCACGATATGACACGTCGCTATCCGACTGGCGCTCAGATATTGGTTTGCCTGTTCCCATGGAGTCCAGCAGAGCGTCAGCAGGTATGGTCGATGACGGATTCATTTGCATCTGTGAGAATGGCTGGGTAGGCTCGTTCAGCTCTCCCGCTGACGCTGAAACAGGGAGGTACACTTCGTAAGTGGACGCTCCTGTATCCTCTATTCTGGCTCGTAGAAGCGATATCGTGTCAACTTCATTCATCGATTCCAACAGAGAGTCGCGGAACAAGGCAGCATCGCTTTTTCTCTGAGCAAGAAGGTTTTCCCTCAGTTGTTGCTCCCTTTCAATTCTCGCCCGATTGTAAAGCCGCTTCTTCCTTTCTTCACATTCGCGTGTCTTGAGTTCGGCTTCCAGACGGATTATTTCCAGCTCCTTTTGCAAACGAATTTGCTCTTCTAGAAACACGATTTCTCGGTCAAGGGCGAACACGATCGCAACAGCGTCGTTCTGGAGCTTCGCGGCAAGTAGTGATCGCTGGAAAAGTTCTTGCTTCGACTTCCGTGCCGCTTCTTTCGTCTTATTCTCTAGACTGGCTTCTTCACCAACACGCTTGGATTCATTCGCAGTTTCCATTTTCTCACCGTCCAGCCGAACTTCACCAACAGGCTTGGAGTCCTTCGCAGTTTCCATTTTTTCAGCTTCAAGCCGAACTTCAGGCTTCGATTCCTTCACAGTTTGCGTTTTCTCAGTCTCCAACCGATCACTTTGAGTCTTCTCAATCTCAATGGTATGGTCACCGCGAATGTCTACCTGTTTCGCCTTTTTGCCTTTCTTCTTGTTCTTTGGAAGGAATCTTCCCTGTACAATAATGGGTTGTTGTTGTTCCTCTTTCGGATGGTCTTTTGCTCTGGTTGTGTCTTCGGTGTGATCACGTGACTGGGGTACTCCGTCGGCACAAATTTCCGATGGGTCACTGGAGGATTCGCTAAACATGGTTTCGCGTGCGAAATTGGTTTCTTCGTTCACTTCTGATGGATCGTCCCAGGGGATCTTTTCCTCGCCTCCACTGCGAGTATTCCCGGTCTGTCTACCTTTGTCGTCGAGTGCAGCTTCGTTTTCCATACAAGCATTCTCTTCTCCGTGTATTCGCTCACGGTCGTCCTCGTCGGCCTGTTTCTGACTATTTGAAGAAGCGCTTCGGCTGTGCTCCCATGGTAATCGCTCATTCCTTCTTGAATTATTCTCGGATTCGAATTTCCTTTGCGACTCCGCCTCGTGGTTCCTCCTCGTTTCCTCTAAGGCTCGCTGACGTTCTTTGGCAATCAGACTGCCAATATCGTTTCTCAAGGACTGGATTTCTTGTACCCTTAGTGCGGCTTCGGCGTCAGCTAATTGCTTCATCGCTTCTGCTTCCTTCTTCGAGGCGACGGCTTGAGCTTCAAGCCGGCGCTGTTCTTCGCGAAAGACTTCAATATCAATATCTCGTCGATCAGATTCGCTCTGTGCGACTTGCTTCGCCATCTCTGCCTCTGCACGCGCCGCCTCAGCTTCTGCTCGTAGTTGCTTCTCGAATTCACGCAAATTGGAGAGTTCTTTGGCCTTTTCCTCAACGATGGCTTCCGCTTTCTTTCGGGCTTCGAGTTCCGCACGACGTTTCTCTTCCGCAACTCTGGCTTCATCCTCAAGCCGCAGCTTCGTTTCTTCCAAGTCCATGCGAGCCTGTGCTTCCTCTCTCCGTAGGGCTTCCGCGGTCGCTCGCATCTCAGCCTCTTGAGCGACAGCCGCTCGCACTTGCTCGGTTTCTATCCTGGCCTTCTCCACTTCTTGAGCATTCAAACTAGCGGCTTTTACTGCCTTTTCTCTAGCCAGCTGTTCGATGCGATGCTTCTCTTCGGCTTCCTTTCGCAACCTCACTTCTTCTCTATACAGTTCCTCAACACGAACTCGCTGTGAGGCAAGCTCGGCGTAGTCGGTCTCGAACCGTGCAAGCTCCTGAGACCGCCGTTCCAACTCCCTAGCCTGTAGTTGAAGCCGTTCATACTCACGCTTTGCGAGTTCCTCCATTTGTTGTTGCTCTATGGCCGCCCTAGCTTCCTCTGCAATCATTGCATGCTGCCTTACACGTTCGGCCTCTTCCTTCTGTTGCTCTAGAAGATCTCTCAATTGCTGGACGGTGGCCAATGCCGCGAGTTTGGCCTCAGATTCTCGCTCAGCTTCAAGTCGGGCCTGTGTCTCTGCGGCGAGACGACGTGTCTCTTGTTCCGTTTCCGCAGCCATACGTGCCAGTTCTTCTGCGAACCGAATCGCGGCAGCTTCTTGTTCTGCTTGAATACGAGCGGCTTCAGCGATCTTGCCGGCAGCTGCGGTGGCCTTCTCGCGAGCCAATTGCTCAATACGCTGTTTTGTTTCTGCGGCTATCCTCAGCTTGGTTTCTTTCTTGTAAAGTTCCTCAACGTGGGCACGTTGTTCAGCAAGCTCGGCGTATTCCTTTTTCAATCTAGCAAGCTCTTGGGACTGCCGTTGAAGCTCAATGGCCTCCTGCTGAAGACGGTCATTCTGTCGCTGTTCAAGGTCCTCCAATTGTTGTTGCTCAAGTGCCGCCTTAGCCTCCTGCGCTCGAAGGGCTTGTTCTTTCAATCGTTTGGCCTCTCCTTTTTGCTCTTCCAGAAGCGCTCGCAACTCCAGAATGGTAGCCACCGCTGCAGCCTTAGCCTCCGCTTCCTTTTCGGCTGCGAGCCTTGCCTCTGCTTCCTTTTCGGCTGCGATCTTAAGTTGGGCTTCCTTCTTTTCTGCGACTTCCATTAAAGCAGCTAGCTTTGCTTCGGCTGCTTTTTTCTCGGCTGCTAGCCTGGCCTCGGCTGCTTCTTTCTCAGCTGCTATCATTGCCTGGGCTTCCTTTTCGGCCGAGCGCTCAGCCTCCATCTGCTTCTTAGCCTCGGCTTGCTTTTCAGCAGCTAGTTTCGCCTCGGCTTCCTTTTCAGCAGCTAGTTTCGCCTCGGCTTCCTTTTCAGCAGCTAGTTTCACCTCGGCTTCCTTTTCAGCAGCTAGCTTTGCCTCGGCTTCCTTTTCAGCGGCTATCTTCGCCTCGGCTTCCTTTTCAGCGGCTATCTTCGCCTCGGCTTGCTTCTTAGACTCTGCTGCCTTTTCGGCTGCGAGTGTAGCCTCGATCTGCCTCTTTGCCTCGGTTGCTTCTTTCTCAGATGCTAATTTTGCTGCGGCTGCCTTTTCAGCGGCTATCCTAGCCTCGGCTTGCCTGTTGGCCTCGGTTTCCTTTTCGGCTACTAGCTTTGCCTCGGCTGCTTTTTTCTCAGCTGCTTTTTTCTCGGCAGCTCGCCTTGTCTCGGCTTCGATTTCAGCGGCTATCTCTGCGTCGTCTTGCTTCTTCGCCTCGGCTGCCTTTTCGGCTGCGAGCATAGCGTTAGCCTCCCTTCTGGCCACGGCTTCCTTCATGAAGGCTATCTTTGCCTCGGCTTCCTTCTTTGCTTGGGTTTCTTTGTCGGCTGCGAGTTTCGCCCTGGTAGCCTTTTCGGCTGCAGCTAGTTTCATCTTGGTTTCTCTTTCCGCTACGAACTTTGCCTCGGTTGCCTTTTCGGCTGCAGCTAATTTCATCTTTGTTTCCCTTTCCACAATAAGCCTTGTCTCGGCTGCCTTGATCTCGGCTATCTTTTTCTCAGCAGCTAGTTTCGCCTCGGCGGCCTTGATCTCGGCAGTTTTCATATCGGCGGCTAGCTTTGCCGCCGCGACTTTTTTCAAGGCTGCTAGTTTCGCATCGAATTCCTTTACCGCTGCTCTTCTTGCCTCATCTTCCCTGTTGGCTGCTGACCTTGCCTCATCTTCCCCTTTAGATGCTGCATTTGTCCCGTCTTCAATTTCTGGTGTTGACATCCAGTCAACCTTCCTGTCCTTAGTTGGACCTCTTGTCTCTTCCTCTCCATTTACAGATGATGGAACGGATCTAGAGTCTTCGTGCCATGGAACCATAGACGACGTACTACTGCTAGCAGTAGTAGGAAGAGCAGCAGTCTCTTCACCTTCAGAAAAACGATTCATTGCGATAACATCCACTTCAACGAGGTCGTCGTCTTCTTCTTCATTAGTCGTCAACAAGATTCGTTCGGGTCGTGTATCTGCGGTCGTTGCTTTGTCATCGTCTTTGTCATCGTCTTCTTGCTCTTGTAGGATTGTCTCTGGACTTTGTATGTCTTCAGGTGGTGATACAATCCCATCTGACAACGATGATGATGAGGAGGACGACCCCGCTGACTGTGAATTCGGAGTGGATGTCGTCGTCGTTGTGGAGGTAGAAGTTGTCGTCGTTCGTCGGACGATAGGAATCGATGTTGAAGTCTTCGATAGCCGTTCCGTTTGTGGTGGAATAGATCGATAAGCCGTAGTCCGAATTGGAGGTGATGATGAGGAGGATTGAGAGGATTGGTATGAACGTGTTCCCATACTACCATTGCCATTACCAATATTAGCACCACCGCCAAGACTATCATCACGTCGAGGAGACTTGTTGTTGACAGGTGGCATGATACTTCGATTGTTGTCATTAAAGGGACGATTCCGTTCGGGATTGAAAGTTCTGGACGACGACCATGATGGAGGTGGTTTCTGTATAGGCCTTCCCACCTGCTGCTGCTGTTGTTGTTGGCGTTGTTGCTGTTTCGCTATTTCAAATTCTGCCGGTGTCAAATCTGCAAAGGCATTCAAACGCCATGGCCGGGTTGGTGGTGGAGGTGTTTGTGGTTGTGGTAGTGGATATCGAAAGGATGGATACTGTGATAAGGAGGGAAAGGCTAATCCTTGTTGACGTCGATATTGACGTTGTTGTTGCTGCTGCTGTTGGTGTTGTCGCTGCTGCTCCAGTTGGGCTTTCTGTGCTGCATCCCTATGGAATCGGACACCAGCAAGATAATGGACTTTCCAAATTTGAAATCGTTCCTCAGAAGCCACCTTCCCATGTATTTCTGTCCAATCTACATATTTCGTCCAAAGAATCTCCTCGTCTTGTTCGTCCTCGTCTTCTACGCCTCCTCCTGACAATGAGGGATCGTGATGACCACTCCTCTCCTCGTCCGATGATGACGATGATAGCGATGTTGAAGAATGAGCATGAAACCTTGTAAATAATTGAGAAAAGGATGGTGGTGCTATTGAAGCTAGTAGTCCCTTTGGATTTCTCAACGGTGGTAGGACCAAGGCTATCACCTGAGTTATTGTCGTCGTTAAAGCCAATACAAACCAAAGGCTACTAAAGAGAGTTCTCATAACACGTTTCATCTTTGGGTGTGAGACTTTGATTTTTTCTTTGACTGTCAATGACGGTTATCGTATGTGCGTTTGTGTATGTGTGTGCTTGTGATGGCCTGTTGCTCTTGTGAGAATCTATTTTCAATTTATCCCCCTGAAAAAGTAATGACCAACGACCAACGACAGAACAAATAAGTTATTACTTGATCCTTCGTTTGACAACAAGCTAAGCCATGAATGTGTGTAAGTGGAGGGAAGAACTTATTGGTTCGGAATGTATATACAGGTGTGTGGGTGGGTGAGGGTGTCCACAACTCTTGCTGCCGTCGCCCGGATACGAGAGAGTGGTGGAAAAGAAGGGTTGATGATGGATCGATGCGCCTCTAGAAGCAATAACGACAGACCGTGGTACAAATACATATGCGTCGTCCTCGTTCCGTCAGTGGGTTGTACTTGATGTCCCCGTCATTGGGAATCTTCAGAGATACCAAAATATGCAGATTAAGGACTGGACCTTGCTAAAAATATCTCCTGAGATGAATCTCGGCTATCAATCAGGCCCTTTTACCGACACATCCAAAGGATTTTCTTTTTTCTCAGAATCCATCCTCGTCAGAATTCAACCCTTCCAGATGGAGAAGAGCTATGATACCGGTGTATGCATCGTAAAATTTCGAAGGAACTTGTGTGACGTAACATTTATGTAAACGTATACGAATATACGCATTTGCAATAAAACCGAAAGATGATATTTATTTATCGTATAGACCTATATACCTATATTCACGTATATCGAAACGACTCTCCTCGATTAGTAACCTTGATGAGCAAACCTGTATCGACAATAGTACAAAAGTAGCATCGTTATGAATAATGAGAGGACTTCTCTGGTTTTCCTTGCAGTCGTAGCTCTCTCGCCCGGCGGAGTGATGGCTATACATTCTTCTTTCCCGTCGATATACGGACTAATTTTCGTAGATAGACACCAATCTTTGTTTGGACTTCAGCATCATCCACAACGACCCATGTATCATCCTTCCGTTCCAAAAATGTTGAATTGTATTTCTTCCGAAGTAAATGATGAATTTCCACCGATATCAAAGTCTTTTCAATCCGATCTGTCCCACCTGAACTCAATAGGGCAGCATATCGAGGGACATATTGCTGGACGACACCTTGATACATTACATTCCCTGACCATACCCATGCAATTAATCTGTTTCGGCCCATGATAACGTCTTGTGGATTAGGGAAGAGAGCCATCACCGAATTCGGGTCTCGATATGGTGCTTCCGACCGACGCCATTCCTCGTCCAACTGCTGACGTTTCTTTATGCTTTCCTCGATGCCATCAAATGGGATAAGACTGTCATCGTTTCCATCCCTTTGTGACGCAGATAACTGGTGAGAGACGTCAATACCAAATGCCCGCAGTGAATAAATTGTTTCTATCGTCGATCCGAAATGCAATCGAAGGCGCATACGATGGTCATTGGGTAAAATCCGTCGAAATCTTCGGATCACTGCATCCATAGTAGTGTCATTGTATAGACCGTGCATACTAACTTCATGGAATGGCGTAGAATCCAACGGGTAGACTGTCATAAAGTGCAATGCTTGAATGGGAGAATACTTCCAAGCATCCGCACCATCGACGACCGTCACTACGCCCTTCCGTTGAATGTTGGGATCGTCTTCTGTAATCGAATCGGTGTACCACATACATCGAGCAAGAGCCTTGTAATCAGAAAGATCCCAGCGGGACAAACGACTCACGATTACAGCACGTCCTGCTCGATCATAATTTGGGAGGAATTGATAGGCACCCGACCGGAAAATCTTCTGTTCATGCTCGGTCAACTACGGGAAATACATACGTTCAGTGATTAGTCATTCATAGATCCCGACGATGTGATTACATCAGCACATACTCGAGGAAGCCCGTCACTCATCAATGGGACTTACATCGTTCCATGTAATCCGATGAATTAACAATTCCTCTCCGAACAAATCTAGTTTCGATCGAAAGTACGCCGCCAACAATGAAGCCGCATCATCTGGTCGAAAATGACGTGCTCGCAAACACATGAGATACAGACGCTCATCTTCGGACAGGGAAGGTCGGAGAAATACGGCACGATCCCAAGCCTGTCGTTGTCGTGGACTTAACCTCATCACCGCTTCTCGAACCTGAATGATATTATCCTTTACAAAGTCAGGCGTTTCTTCGATAACATCACTAACCCCATGTATATCTGCCTCTATCGCTTGACGTTGTTCAAAAGTCAATGCATTCATATCAGCCGCTAAATCGGCATCGGTATGGTCCGGTACTTCGCTGGAGACGAAGGGTTTCTTCCAAGGCTGGCAAAAACATGACTTCTGAAAGGTACCCTCGTCAATACTGTATCTGCTGTCGGTCATCATCTCGTGGAATGGAGGGGAGCAGGAATGGGATGGGATGGGCGATGCTTTTTCCAATATTGATTCTTGGATTCGGGTCTCATTGATACATTGAGTTCATGTCGCAGGCGTCATGGAGACATTCCGACGTAAACTTGCTCTGACAGTGAACGCACCGATGCCGCTACAGTGCTTCCAGAAGTGGGACGATTTCGGCGGTAAAAACTAACAGTAAAAGGTATTTGAGCGGGAATCTGTCCGTGAACCTGTTCATAATGGTAAAATGTCAGAATTCCCCGATGCAAGATTCTCCTTCCGCAATACTTGAAGTTAGCTAGTAGAGTGCGGAGAAACATGGTAGGTGCTTCCTGGGCCTCTTCGGAGAACTGTGCCGTACCATCGGGCGCACATCGACCTGCTTATCGTACCGAAGAATAGCCGATACCAAATGTGCCAACGTCGTATCGTTTTTGGGGACCACGACGACGTGGTCGGGAAACACCCTTTTTCAAAAGGTCGTTGAGCAACAGGCGCATCGATATGTTGCTTTACAGTGTGCTGCAACGGATCGGATAGAAAGAACGGTGATATCGTTGGAAATACTTCATTTGTTCCGCACCCAGTACAACGCCAGATTCTTGACGCGCAAGGATAGTGGATGGACAATAGCGGATGATTTGGAAGTACAAAAGAAGATTAGTCAAGCTCTCCGCAACGCGGCAAGAGTTCTCGCCAGTAGGAAATGATCGGTACATGGTTTGATCGGGCAATCTTGTGTATCCTTTTGGTTCCGTAGATCATCATTGGAAAGTCCAAAATGGTTTGTGTTTTGACATCCCTGAAACAACTTTGAAGCTGTTCCAACTGATCATGATTGCTTTGTGTCGACCCATGATGATATCTTGAGGATTGGGAAAACAAGCTGTAGGGGAGCTCGGGTCACGATATGCTGCTTCAGATAGTAGCCACTGTTCGTCCAATTGTTGACGCCTCCGAATGCTCTCGTCGATGCCACCGAGTTGCAAGAGGTTGTTGTCATCCTTCGGGGCACACGATTGACGTGAGACGTCAATGCCGAATGTCTTCAGCGAATACTGTATTTCAAGCGTCGATCCAAAATGCATTCGAATGCGCAGACGATGGTTCAACAAAACAGGGCGACGTCTTCGGATCATTGAGTCTAAGGTGACATCGTTGTACAGAATGTGAAGACTAACGTCGTGAAATGGTGTGGAGTCAATTGGATAGTTTGACGCAAAGTGCAACGCCTGAAAAATCGAGAATTTCCATGCATCCGTAATGTCGAGGACCGTCACCACTCCCCTCCGTTGAATATCTTGCTCTTCTTCTACCCCAGAGTCGGTGTACCATATGCATCGAGCCATAGCTTTGAAGTCAGAAAGATCGTGGTGACTTTGACGAATCATGATGACAGCCCTTCCTGCCTGGTCACGATTTGGAAGGAATTCATACGCACCGGACCGAAATAAATTATGTTCATGCTCCGTCAGCTGTAAGGATACACACTGTATGTTCAGCAACAGTTGGAGAGCGATATTGAAACGTATGCAGGTCTTCACTTACATCGTTCCAAGTGATGCGATGTATCAACAATTCATCTCCAAACAAATCTAGTTTCGCTCGAAAGTAGGCGGCCAATAGTAAAGCAGAGTCGTGTGGACGAAATCGACGTGCTCGTAAACACATAATATACAGTCGTTGATCTTCCGCCAAGGAAGGTCGCAGAAACACGGCACGATCCCAAGCTTGTCGTCGAGGATTTAGCTTTGAAAGCTCCTCTTGCATTTGACTTATATGCTCCTTCAAAAATTCGGGTGTTTCTTTGATAATATCACTCACCCCATGTATATCTGCCTCCATCGCTTGACGTTCTTCGAAGGTTAGCGCATTCATTTCCGCAGCCAATTCTGCATCGGTGTAGTCGCGTAGTTCGCCGGAGGAGCCTGAGGCGCATGTTTTCTTCCAAGGACTGCAAAGACATGAATTATGTATGGTGTACTGGTCGAGATCATTTCTGCTGTACCTGTAAGTACTCATGCTGCATCTGGTACCGTATGAGATTGAAGTGATGATTTTTGACTGCTACTATGAGCCTCTCCAGAGTGCTAGATTTCTCGTCTTTTTGCTGACCTGCCAAGGTCAAAGTTGAAGCACAAACGATTTCGATAGCGAAATCCTGTACAATGGTACAGGTGAAGTATGTCACCATCGAAGGAGAACTCAGATATGCCACAAATTTGTGAAAAAAGAAGTCGTTTCTAAATCAGTGCTTCGTATGGAACTTCCGTTATGTGGAAATTCTCCGAGGGGTGTTGACGTTACATCGACACTAATGAAACGACGACTAGACGTCCTCAACGTTAAGTCCAATCCCATTTGCTTACCGGTATACCGGGACTGTATTCATAGCTAGCAGCATTCACTGTCACGTCGTCGGATTTTCCAGTTTGCAGCGTTGCAGACTGCAGACCTCACTGTCATCGGGATTGTGTACGGTACCATTGATAGATACATATGAGTCGTTATCATACCAACCGATCTTTCTCACACCGCTGTGATTTACTTGAAGGCCTAGGGCAGACAAGTAAAGGGCTAACGAAAATAAAGATTGTGTTACTGTTTAGCACTACCCTCCAGGGCTGATCCTCTTGAGGCGAAGGTGGGTCATTCTTGAGGCGAA
>Ga0194115_10007608_pt1 | contig 10706 bp, 9 predicted proteins | sample TA2MahsurfametaG_3_FD_148656 | JGI IMG/M metagenome (GOLD analysis project Ga0194115, IMG submission 148656) | Freshwater microbial communities from Lake Tanganyika, Tanzania - TA2015002 Mahale S4 surface | ecosystem: Environmental > Aquatic > Freshwater > Lake | place: Tanzania: Lake Tanganyika... | reverse complement strand
CCTTTGATTCAAGAAGTTGAGAGTTGGATGGTAGAGTATGCGGCCTCTGAGATTATTGCTCCCGTCAAGCCTCTGGATGCAAGTGATGTGGACGGCTATCTTCGGGAAGGATGTGACGAGATTTGTAGTCGTTGTGGGATGATGGTCCCATCGAAACAAACGGGACGTCTCATGTGTAAGACGACTGGTTGGTGTGAAGTTTGTGTCCGTGTTTCACCTTGTATCTCTGGTGACATTCTTCGGGCTGTCTGTGAGGCCCGGGTCCAATGAAACCCAGGTCCGATGAGAGTACCCCACATGATTCTTCGGATGATGTGCACATATCCATGACGGATACTACAAAGAATTCAGGGTCGCATGAGAGATTATATGAGTGGAAGATATTAATCTCTAGTTAAAAATGCGATGGCGTTGGTATGATTCTTGGCCTCATCCCATGAGGGGCAGTGGCATAGATCTCTTGGTCCCAGTACATTGACATATACATCAATGTCCTTCTTGTGATAGTCATACGTTACGTTGAACAAGGCTGGTACCCGTAGTTTGCCATTAAAGTCCGCTTGTAGGATGAGATTCCCCCTTAGATATGCCTCTGCAACTTGTATCGCCTGGTACCTATCAGGTGTGACCTTGGCAACGAGCATCATATCCGTAATCGCCATGCCTTCAGCAGTCTTGGATGGGATTTCATATGTTCCAAGGGGTTTCCCTTCAAAGGAAAAGCTCCCCGTCGCCTTGTCAACCACAGCATCAATATGATTTGGATTGCTGACTGAAATGAGGATCTCAAAACTCGCATCTATCTTGAAGGCAAGTAGATTCTCCATAATGTGTTTCCACGCTACAGCGTCATTGCATACGTTGTAGACAGGTGGTTTAGGAAAGAATACAAAAATCCCAACCACGAGACAGACGACGACCATGATGCTGAGATAGTATAGGCAAGAACACATCCTGTAAAGTGCCTTCATGTGTCGTGGTTCTTCCATGCCAGGAACGCCATTATAGGATCGTGCTGATGTCGGCAAGAGTGGCGTATTCAGATTACTTTCGCCTGTCGTATTCAGTAGGTCGTGTGGATCCGATTCAAGCTCGGTACGCTCCGTTGCTGTTGGGAGGGCGTTTTCATCTGTCTCCGAAGACGAAACAGGATCGTTCGGTACTACCATCATCGCCTCTTCGTCCACTGGTTGGACGGTATCAGAATGAACTTCTTCCGTTTCTTCTTCTTCTTCTGCGTGTGCCTCTAATGTACTGTAGAAACCCTGTGAGGGACCACCGGCGAAGGTCCCACCAATCACGGAGGGTGGACGTGAGGCGGCCATTGAAATCGTCGCCAAGTCATCATAGGCTCCCTTGACATTAAAGACACAATAATGACAACATGAAAGACATGAAATCAATAAGAGTCCGACGCCTATCGTCAAAATGATGGCTACCTTCGGTACATCAAAGATGACAAACTGATGAAGACGTTCCGGTTCTTCTCGACGACAACGATCATTCGAATAACAGTCGACACCTGTCATACATCCATACCGACTACCAATGGCATGACAAGCATTATCATGATCACACCAGTGACACATATAGGATGATAGAGCACATTGAGAACAGGTCGTACGGGATGCACAGGTTGAATTTTCTTTCGGTTTGGGTGGTGGTGATGGTCCACACGATGAACCCCAGGTACATCCATGGACACTCCCCTTCGCATGACACTGATTATCAAACTCACACCAGTGACACGAGTAGGTATTGGAACAGTTGAAACAGTCACCAATACTAGCACATGAATTCGTCAAGGTTTCATCGTCCAATGAGTTCGACATAGTCATGGATGGTACATGAGCCGTAGGAGGGGCCAACCCCGTCGACGCCACACAACTTAACCATAATATGTTGATACACAAATGCCTCATTCTTGTCAAATGTTCAATCGGTAGTGCTGGAGAGGAAATTTAGCAGTTCGAAGAGTGACACGAATGCTGTTTTTGCTTTCTTTCCGGTGTCGATGTCAGAGGTTCCGTGAGAAGGCGTTGACTTTCTATGCCTAGCGTGAATCTTCCTAGAAATATATGAACTGGCAAAAATTCCCTATTGTCGCGTGATTCCGAACGTGCGTTGATTTTGTTCTCCTTCTTGTCTATTGACAGTGTGATACAGCCTGACGGTGATGTAACGGCATCGGGGAAGGGGGGGGGGATTTTCTACCCCTTCTTCACAGATGCGGGAAATGCCCTTGAATCTTTTGATTTTTGATCCCTGCATGACTCGTCGTTCGTCCTTCCACACTCGATTTTGTCCTGTCGCCCTCTTTTTGGACTTTTTTTGGTTTGCCCCAACCATGGGTCACACACGCACAATCGAATTCCGGTATATTAACAACACACGACCCAGTAGTTGCAGTTCTTCCTTTCTGTACGACATCACTGACAGAATACGAGATAGATTATGTCACCAACACGAGAAATTCTGAATGCAGCAAAGAATCTGTATGGGGCATGTCTGTCAATATTACCAAGTCCTGTCGCTCGATATGCGAATGAAAATTTGGATACGGCATCGAAATTTCTTTCACATGTCCTTTTAGTCATGTCGATTTGTAATTTCTTCCTAATGTCATGTTCCTTTGGGATATCCTTTTTGACATTTTTAGCATGTTTTTTACTGTCGGTCCAATGTACGACAGTAGCATTGACGGCGACGTCGGTGGGACAAGCGGTGGCACCTCAACTCTTTGCACCGACGGAATTTATGTTGGGTGTATGTTTAGGAATTACCATTGGGGGGACGATTTTAAGTTTCTTCCTTTGTCTGACATTTGGTCGGATCCATGCCTATTGTGCACACCATTTAGAGGGTCCCGAATCCTGTGGATGGGAGGCGGCAAGTCTCAATGGGATCTGGTGGTGGAGTTCCTGTATCTTTTGGTTGAATTTGATTTCCTCATTCCTTCTAGTCTTGAGTCATTCGGATATTTCGACGACATCTATTCCACGATACCATACCTTGGATCAAGATGATTCGACTGTCGGTAGGGGGGCTGGAAGTAGCAGTGCATCGGTCGCGTCCTCTTCCTTCAGTCAATATCAAGGAGGACATTTTGCTCGCCCACCAGCTCAGTATGGGAATGGTGGAGGCTACAATGATGTCCCCGATGTAGCATCTTCATCACCCGATCCTACACATCCGTTGCAACCTAATGTGCTTCAAGTCTAAATATGGTGGAGATCAAGGCTGAGACAGAGTCCCAAATCGTTCGACCGCAGAGGTACTGCCCCGATGGACGGTAACTGCAAACTTGATGCCCTCGCCAGCTAGATTTCCTTGAGAAAACTGATCCGGACATGTCGGGGAGTCTGTTTCGTGAGTATAGCTTTTATGACAGCGATGAACATCAAAGAGCGATAGAAACAGTGCGTGAAGCAAGATGCTAGAGGGTCTGCTATCATTCGACTCGCGTAATTCTAACGGTAGGTACATGAATATGTACCTTATGTAGGTATAACGTCAGCAAGATAGCTTCATTCTTCATGCACATATACGTATCATATGTAGATACGATAAGTATGTACTTGAAGTTAAGTCGGTCTGGCCTTCGTTCTCAATATGATTGCCACCCATCATCGATCACACTTGTCAAAGAAAGTGTAGATTTTTCGTGTTCTGCAATAACACGACTACCGTATGGATGGAACAAACTACCCCAATACCGAATAGGCACGATATTCACAGTCCCCGACGGCGACAGCTCAACTGTTACCCTCTAGACTGGCCTGAGTAAGCAGCAATCTAGTCTTCGAAATGATTTTGCGATCCCGATGGGGTACAACGTTTGTCCTTGTTACGACGACGGTCCTCCTGTGTGGCGAAGCGTTTTTCCCTGGTCATCCTCCGACACAACGGCATGCCTTTGTCACATCTGGAGAACGATGTATCACTACTGGTAAACTTGATGCCTCAGTTGAAGGTGACCCTGAATCTATCACGCTGCGTAATCTTCGATTTTCGGGTGTCGGTCGTTTGTTTACACCGCCGAACCAAAACAAACAACGACGTACGAAAGACAATCAGAGCGAGTCACCTCATATTTCCGTCATTGATCGATTGTCTCGATCGACCGTCTTGATAGTAGGACTGGGTGGAGTCGGATCTTGGGCTGCCGAAGCAATTTGTCGGAGTGGTGTGGGGAAAATTATTCTGATGGACTTGGATGATATCTGTATATCCAATACCAACCGGCAATTACATGCCACCACATCGTCCATTGGGAAAATGAAGATTGATGTAATGAAGGAACGTCTGAATGATATTAATCCAGATTGTGAAATTGATCTTATTCATGACTTTATATCACCAGCAAATATTGATTTGATATTCCAACAACAGATTTTTGACCGAAACAAGACGATTACGATATGTTTAGATGCTATTGATGGGGGGATGAATAAGGCAGCCTTAATTGCTGGTTGTGCAAGGAATTCAATTCCTATTGTTACATGTGGTGGATCAGCGGGGAAGAAAGATCCGACACTATTTACATCTGATGATTTAACAAGAGTTGATGATGATCGATTATTACGTACCACCCGGAAAACATTACGTAAATTTTATGGCTTTGAAAAGAATATGGAAAATGATAAATCAATCCGTAAATGGAATATCCGATCTATCTATTCAACGGAACGACAAAAAGAATTACCACAAGGGGATGACGGGACATCATCATCCTTACGAAGGTGTGATGGTGCCCTCGGAACGGCGTGCTTCGTCACGGGGACATGTGGCTTTGTAGCGGCGGGGGAAGTTATTTCCCAAATTGCAGAAGACAGACTTCTCCCACCACGACGTTTCCGATACGATGACAACGTCAAGGGAGCTCTGTCACAGGCAACCCGTTTCGGTAATGGAATGGTCTCATTACCGAGTACATCGGAGACTAGATGAAGCATCGAGCCAGGGAGGGAACATCTCAATCAACACGCGCTACTGGAGCAATCTAGTTGCTCACGACCTACAGTGTGCGAAGTATTTGTTTTTGTGTCGTTGAAGAATATCATTTGTTACCTTGAAGCTTTAAGAAGCTAGCTCTAGAATCTATTTTTGCACGTTCCAGGAAGAGGACACCACCCGTTGCCAACATCCAAGCCACTGCGGCTCCGACTGTACAAAGTCGCGACCATCCCAACCATTAATCTATAGGTAGGCCTGGGTCATGTCATTCAAAATACCACAGGTATTTTCGCCCATAGCAATGTAGGCATAGCCATGCATCCCCCAATAGCCAGTCCAACTATTTCGAAGGATCCAATATCCAGTCCGTGTTCCAGAAGATTGATCATGACTTCCTCCTCCCTGTCGATCATCACGGCTTCCACCTCCGCCTCCTCCTCCTCCTTCACCACCATCGGAAGTGTCAGTGTAGGCATATCCGACGACTTGAGCGCAATGATTGACATCCATGAATTCAGAACCACAGCCAATATCGGCGGTCAAGATCCCCCCCGAATAGTCCTGCCACAGGGCAGCATCGACACAGACTACAGCTGGTCCATAGGTAGCAAGATTGGCCACGGCAAGTTGTTCATTTTGTTTGTTGCAAGTACAGCCGGAGCCATCGGAATAGCAAATACATCGGTCGGTAGCATAACCATAGCCCTTGATGTTCCCGTATCGGCCCTTGTCGGAATTGTCTGCGTAGTTGTCATTCTTGCCTCCATCCTTCCAGTAGTCCTGGCTGTCGCCTCCTTTCTTACCTCCATCCCCCGAGGGACATACTTTTTCTCTATAGCTCTCGACAGAATCTTTCGTCCAAGAATAGTACGAGTATCTTGATGAACTTCCGTCGCTCTCCATGGCATCTGACATAGCAAGAAGCTTGTCTCCATCATATGGATAACTGTTGTACAGCGGCAATCCACCATACTTCATGACCCATTCAAAGGCGTTCTGCGGCCAACCTCCGTTGCACATCTCACAGGAGGTGTCACATGTAATGATTTCGGCTTCACTCAGATCGTAGAGATTGCCAGTGGAAAGTGCATGCGCTGATTCCACCGTTTCGACTGCAGTGATTGCCCAGCAGGCACCACAGTTGCCTTGTGATCGGACCGACGTTACAATTCCATAGTCACGCCAATCAATGGCATTGGGATAGGCATTTGCATTATACCGAGGTTCCATGGTCCCAATGACGGCCCCAAACTGAACTCCAGCTTCATTCCACAACCATCTCAAGACACATGCCACATCGTACCAATCACAATTGGCTTTGCGCAAACTGTATCCATCGTGATTTTGTTCCTGTTGCTTCAAAATACGGTCTCCATGATCTTGAAGGAGACGTTGCTTAATCGAATCGTGCATATTTACGCGGTGAAGGCCTGGTTCCAGAGTCTTGGCAGCCTTATGAAATGCCGTACCTAGAGCCCGCTTCTGAGGACTGAGCCTACGTTCACGTTCATCTAGTTCCTCTTGTCCAGGAGGATTATATCCGGTAAGATATTGCGCCTTGAATTCATCAGGTGACAAGTCCTTGAAATGATTCGATCCAAAGACGGGTTGGTTGGTTAATCGACACGGCCCGTGTTTGTCATTCTTTTGAATAGTCCTGAACGAGCGCCAACATAACATGGTCAGTAATGAGAGCATTCACAGACTAGTGAATCAAAGACACAGAGATCACGTACCGGTGATGATTGTCGGTCCAGATTCGGAAACGATGTTCCTTTTCTTCTGCCGAATGATACTTCTTGCCATGATGAGTTACCCAATCATCAAATTCCTGACGGAGCTCCTTCAACACCCGCTGTGCACCATGTTCTTGTTGTTGATGATGATGATGTTGCATGCTCTGTAGAGGATAATGAAACCGCTGCTGGGGGTGATGCTGATGATGTTGATTCTGGTCCACCATCACTTGCTGCTGCTGGTGGTGAATCTGATGAGCAATAACCTGCTCCTGCTGGTGTTGGTGGATGTATAGCTGACCTTTGGATGTCTGAGAATGATCAGGGAGGGGTACCAAGATGATTTTCTTGACCTCGCCACCGTTCGCGACCGTAGTGCCGCCTACGATGTATTGGGTAGTAACGCCACTTCCATTGTTGACAGTGGAATCGGTACCGATCATGACTGTATCGGTTGTCGGGGTAGTATGGCCAAAGGCGTGAAAGAGGACACCCGTCGCCAACAGGAGAAAGACTGCCGACAAGACCATCCAAATCCTGACATAGGATAAGAATCGTCTTGCCTGTAACATTGGCATCGAATGCCGTCGACCATCCTTATCATTCCGATAGAAATCCTGTTCATTCGCCATCTTCCAGGCACCGAATCCATGTTCTACCTCAAAGAATTGTCGTTGTTTCGATTCGAACGAATTTTGATTCGATTCTCGTTGTCCCGGTTGTAATGGATCACTCTTATCAAAGACCGTTTCCACACCATTGTGTTGGATAATCGTAGTTCGAGTGCTGCTACTACTACTGCTGTTGTTGTTACCCGTATGGGGTGATATTGAATTTCGGAGCGGATGGACACGATTCGGTGACACAGAGGAGGAGAAGCCTTCCGAAGAAGAATGTGAATCCTTCTTCCCACCACCTGGACTCTTCCAATTATTCCCACTTGTCGGACTTGGTCTTCGATGGGTTAACAATAATCCTGAGGATGTCGTAATCGGTTCTATCGATTCAAAGGATGTATATCGGGCGGGTGGGACATCTTCCATTTCTAAATATCCTGCCCCTCCTGTCACCCAAGAAGTCGTAACGGAAGGTTTCATCATCGTCGCCGCCGTTCGTGTTGTTGTTGTTGGATGAAACAACGACGATGTAGAGGGTTGAGTCTTCTCCTGAGGATTCTCATCTCGGACCGTTTCAACTGTACGGACGGAACGATCATCATCATCCATTAGGGCATGATCTGTTGTCTGAGATTGTCGAGAATATGGATCATAGAAAGCTGAAGGTGATGATGAAGAAGAAGAAATCGTAGATGATAATCCGAAATCCATACGGTTTGTGGATTGTTCCGTGACAAGGACTTGTCGTTCCGGACTCGCCGAAATCGTACCCGTCGATAAGATAATCAATTCATCTTCATCGTCGGATGAATGTTCTTCGTCTACATCTACCGCATCTCTTCTATTCTTCTTCTTTTTGTTTTGGAAGGCTCTTTGAGCGACTTCAAAGTCACGTGCTGCCATGATTGACTACCACCTCTACCAAATTGTGGTTACCGTAGAGCCTTTCCCAAACACGAGGGTATAGAAATGGTTTACACTGACTGGGACAGTTAATTCCTTCGATTTTACTCACTGTCACAGTCAGGCCTGGCGATTTGTCCCAAGCCGGGGCAACCCGGAAGGGTGTATGGGATAGGTTGGGAATCTCCGAGTCCGCCTCTCCGTAGGCTGGCACGTGCGAACAAGCCCATTCATGTAGTCAAGTATGGATATCTAATATCTCATTCACAGCAACGACCGACGCGACTCTAGTTTCAAATAGAGGCCCTCGTCGTCAGTTCGTTGGAGATTCTCTTTTGGAACGTCAAACCATCTCTCTTCAAACCTCGGGTCATTCTCACCATCATTGGATACAGTGTTGACTGTGAGTGCTTTTTGGTCTGTCAAAACAAGAATCCTCTTGTTCAACGAAATCTTTCTCCTCCCTGTCTCCTCCTCTTCTCTCTACAAATTGGAACAAAACATCTTCCTCTCGAAATCAGAAACAGAAAAAAAATAAGGAACACAATGTCTGCTGAAAAAGAAAATGGTGTCACGACGACGATTCTCGTTACAGGTGGATGTGGATATATTGGATCCCATACTGTCGTCTTTTTATTGGAACAGGGATACAATGTCGTCGTCGTTGATAATATGGTCAATTCCAGTTCTGTCTCCTTAGATCGTGTGGCAGAAATTTGTGGTCTTACCCAAGAAGAAAGAACCAAACGTCTCATTTTCTTTCAAGTTGATTTGTGTGATAAGGATGCATTACGAAAGGTCTTTGAAGTTTCACCGACCTTTCAATCTTGTATTCACTTTGCTGGACTCAAGGTAAATAAAGTAACGAGAATATTGACAAGACACCTACATTTTGGAGTGTCCCGTCTTTTACCGTCCGTCGTTCTCAATCTTCTTCTCATCCATCCACATTCCTGTCGTACCATTCCCACAGGCTGTCGGTGAAAGTACTCAGATTCCTCTCAAGTACTATCACAACAACTTGACAGGGACCTTTTTCCTTTTGGAATTGCTGGATGAATTCAAATGTCATTCTATCGTCTTTTCGTCGTCGGCGACAGTCTATGGAGCAGCTGATGTGATGCCCATTACAGAATCGACACCGGTCGGGACAGGAATTACCAATGCATATGGTCGGACGAAGTATATGCTAGAAGAGGTCCTACGTGATTTCTATGCCTCCAAGATCTTACCCGTCGGGGGGGTTCCTACGTCGACAAATTGGTCGGTCGTCATTTTGAGATATTTCAATCCCATCGGTGCACATCCATCAGGGAAGATTGGTGAAGACCCCTTTGGAATTCCGAATAATCTTATGCCCTACGTTGCACAGGTAGCTGTCGGTCGTCGTGATTTCCTAACCGTCTTTGGTGGGGATTATCCCACCCCCGATGGTACCGGTGTCAGAGATTACTTGCACGTCATGGATTTGGCTGCTGGACATTTGTCCGCCATGCAATATGCCGAGATGAAACAATCTGGAATCTTTACCTTCAATTTAGGTACTGGGAATGGATGTAGTGTCCTAGAAATGGTCAAGGCGATGAGTAAGGCATGTGGGAATGAAATCAAATACGTCGTGGGCGATCGACGACCAGGTGACATCGCCACGTGTTATGCCAGTACTGAATTGGCCAAGACTGAAATGGGATGGGAAGCTAAGTTGACCTTGGATGATATGTGTCGAGATTTGTGGTGTTGGCAATCTCAGAATCCTCAGGGTTACGCTACCAAAAAGGTCGATTAGTCACAGTCAGTCAGACCTACCTTTTGTTTTGTAGTATGGATGGAATCCTGGGAAGGATGGACACCCCCCTCCCCCCCCTGCACTCACAACCGGAGACTATTTGTAGAGCATGTACACTCTGTCTCTAGTAATCTTCTAGGATTGCATTTGACCGTCTCGATGTTCACGATTTCATCAGGACGACGCTAGTATCTTTGATAGTAGAAATCGGAACTAACATTCGCTACGACACCTAGCGCAGGCACAAACAACCTCATATTACCAGTAATTGACAGTGAGTAGGTGGTTATATCCTAGGATTCCGTAGTTTTGGACTGTCTTGATAAGTCCACGATTTCTCTTGCGATGTCATTTTCTTTCGTAGTACGGGAATCGGGACCATGGAACTGGGGGTGGTTCGAACACTTCATACTGGAAGTTACAAGGCTGAACCATCATCACAGATTTCATTCATTGAAGCGACGTTCTCATCATTGTGAGAGGAGATCGAGAGACTTCGCCCGAAAGAGAAAGCGAGAAAGACCGAATGTTCGTAGTCGTATGACTGTGAGAGAAGAACAAAAAATGGATGAAAAAATCGGCTTTTCCTTCGTCCATTCCGTTTTCGACTCAATCGTATTCCTCCGACTCGTGTCTGTTTGGTACATAGGTATGAGCGACAAGCAACCAACAGCCTCTTATGAGTCTCCCCCCCCCCCCCCCCCCCCC
>Ga0194115_10007606_pt1 | contig 10707 bp, 12 predicted proteins | sample TA2MahsurfametaG_3_FD_148656 | JGI IMG/M metagenome (GOLD analysis project Ga0194115, IMG submission 148656) | Freshwater microbial communities from Lake Tanganyika, Tanzania - TA2015002 Mahale S4 surface | ecosystem: Environmental > Aquatic > Freshwater > Lake | place: Tanzania: Lake... | reverse complement strand
TGTTTAATCGCTTTAAGATGAGATGTAATACAACCAATCTCACCAGAACTCATCATTTCTGGATAACGACCTGTAATGATATCGCTTAGATCATCTTCACGTCCATCATATGCAGAAATACGAGTATAATTATCAACCTCCCAATATTTAAATTGATCCTCCATATACTGTCGTCTTTCTGGTTGTCCGTCAAGGTTTAGGTAGTAAATTGGTCCGATGTTTGCGAGTTTATATATCGATTTATTTTTGTCCATTACTGCTGAGATACCCATTCTAGTAATTCTACATTAGGTTGCCAATTTAGTATAGTTTTTGCCTTATCAATGTTTGCTAAGGTTGTTTTTGCTTCACCAGATCTTTCAGGAATGAAAGTAAGGTTGTCTGATATTTGCTTTGCAATATCTAAAATTGAAATATTGTCTCCACTTCCAATATTAAAAACCTGTCCATAATATTCTTCTGGGATATCAGTTAAAGCTGCTGAAATATTTGCTCTTCCTACATCCCAAACATGAACAAAATCTCTCCTCTGAGACCCATCTCCGACAATTGTAAGTGGTTCATTAGAATTTCTTTGTCGTAGAAAGATTCCAATTACAGGGGCATATTGTCCTGTTGTAGGAGATCTTTCACCATAAACATTAAAGTACCTGAAGATAACTGTCTTAAGACCATATAGATTAGTATACATGGTGCATAATTTTTCTGCAGATACTTTAGATACTGAATAAGGATTCAAACAATCTTCAGGATCCTCTTCGTAGTTTGGATAATTATTGAGACCATATGCCGATGATGTTGAGGAATAAATTACTTTCTTAACTCCTGCTTCACGAGCACACTGAAGGACTGTGCAGGTTCCTACAACATTCTTATAGGTTGCATTAATAGGATTTTCAATTGCAGGTTGAAGCCTAGATTCTGCAGCGAGATGGAATACATAATCTACGCCATCATAAAGATCACGAGTAAATTCATAATCGCAAATATCTAATTTATAATTGTCGGATTTTGGATTCCAATAAAACTTCTCATTACATTCTGCACTTTCGTTGTCAATCACGACAATTTCCCATCCAAGAGATATTAATTGATCAACAAGAGTAGATCCAATAAATCCCGCCCCGCCAGTCACTAATGCTTTCATATTACCTCCAAGATTTTATAATTTTTCTTTTTAGTTCTGTAGTGGAATAATCATGACTTCTATCTAGGAAGATAATTTTTATTTTCTTATCACTTCCAGTATAAGATCCATCACGGTAATCATCTCCCAAAAATCTGATATCATAATCATCAAGATACCAAAGAAAAGTTTCTTCTGCTTGATAAACAACAATATCATCAATATATTTAATTGCTCTCAATATTTCTTTTCTATCCTCTAAACTCTGGACTGGAGTTAGTTTATATGGTCTAGCAAAAGATGGATCTTCATGAAGGGCAACTGTGAGATGATTACAATGTTCCTTACACTCTTTAAACATCCTTATGTATCCAGGATGAATTAAGTCAAATGCTCCAGCAATAATACCTTTAATTTTTGGTTGTTTTTGTTTCCAGTCTTCAACATTCTCCCCCTTATCATCAATAAAAATATCAGCATTGGGTTTATGGAACATTGGTTCAAGTTCGTGATACTTAATACCCCATTCTTCTAGTTGATGAAGGGTTATTTCACTTTGATCAATTCCAGATCCACGTCCCCGAGCAGTCATTAAAATAATATAGTTCCCCTCATCATAGAGTTGATTGATTCTATCTACCATATATGGAATTGGTTTTGCATTATGATAGTCAGGTTTACCGTTTTCTTTATTGGGAGTATCACAAATAGTCCCATCAATATCAAAACAATATCTCATACTACACCATGAAGGAAGATTTGATGAATGCACTCAACGATACCATAATCTTTACTGTTAATATGATAATCCCATAATGCATTAATAGAAATACTTCTACACTTATTTGTAGCACTAAATCCTGTCAGGATTCCATAAGGTATTGAATTATTTTCACAGTGTTTTACACAATTAACGATATTCTTAGATTCTCCCCCAGAACTAATCAAAATGCAAAGGGTGTCTAACTTAGCATAGTATTGGAGAAAACGACAATATGCATTCTCCATACCGAAGTCATTAATAAAGCAAGTCAACATGGATGGGTCAGAGAATACCATCGAATTCTTATTGTGAAACTTCACATAATCCTGAGAGATATGTGAAGCTACAGCATTACTACCGCCATTACCAAGGATAATAATGTTGTTGTATTTACTGAAAGCTGTTTGGAACTTTCTGAATTGTTCTTCAATATGTGCTCCTTGTAGTGCTTCAACATAACTTGCAAAAGGATTACTCATAAACAGGACCCAACTACTCCATCAGTGCTTATATCAATTTTAACAGATTCGTAAGGAATATTCAAAGTGTCTTTTTCAGAAAAGGTCAAAAAGAATCCACCATTTCCAGCACCACAAAGTTTATGAGATAAAACATTTTTATCATTTTCAAGGTATTCATCAATTACTTTGATCTGAGGATTTTCTGTAATCGTAGAACTAGTTTCCTTTTTTTGAATCCAACTTTTTTTAAGTAGATTGAGAAATTCATCATATCTTTTATCGTTCAACGCATTATACGCTTCTTCTACAGTATCAAGAAGAGGATATGCTCTATCAATATTATCCGTCACATCTTTAAGAACGTTCTTTGAATTTCTAGTAACACCAGTAAAGATTAAATGGGCATCATATTGACGAAAGAAATCTGTTGACAGAAACTCATAATTAACCTTTCCACCATTACGAAACTCAATTCTTTTAAATCCACCAATACCACAACCATAAGGATCTTGATACCCACAGTAAGGATTAAACTCTCGTTCAAGATCATAAGCTAATGCACACATTTCAATCTCCGTCATGTGCAGTCCCTTTTGAATAGAGATGCAATTGATCAGATTGATAATGTATGCAGAAGAAGATGCAAGTCCACTACCTTGAGAATAAACATCACTTGTCATACTTACGGTAAGTGGGAGGGATCCAAAATGATTAACGACAACACGGACTACATCATTTTTAATATCCCCAATATAATCAGTTTCTTCTCTCTTGGAGTAGTTTACAATATACTTGTTTTGATTACGATTGTATCCAACTTTGTCTTCATGAAGAGTGATATATGTCTTTAGATCACAAGTGAAACTAATTACTGATCCATACCCATACTTTTCCACAAAGTACGGATTGTCTGTAGATCCTCCAAAGAGAGATACTCTTAAAGGGCAATGTGAGATGATCATTTTAGTGAAAATACATCGTTAATAAAATCTTGAGGAACGTTATCTGGTTTTGGAACTATAACTTTTGCCTTACATCCACTGAACCACCAAGCACATTCAGTAAAAGAACTTCCGAATGTTCCTATAATTTTTGAGCATTTGGAAAGAAGGAGCATGTCTATGAAGGCATTTATATTATCTGCAACATCATAATTATGTCCAGACTCAGCTAAATGAGATGAAGTATATAAATTCTGAGGATACTGAATAATCCTATTACCATACTTGTTCTTGAAGTAATCTGCTTTATCTGCGTTATCAGTACACAAGAAAATCTTAGCAGTTGAATCACACTTATCAATTTCAAATTCATATAGCGAACTATCATACCAAGAGTTTCTTCTACAATACCAAGATCTTACATGAAGACCAATAGTATTTTCCCATTCTTTACAGAACTCATTTACTCTTTGAGTAATCTCTGGGTTAATATTCAGTTTTGAAAAAACTTTTGAATATTTTTTTACAAAATAATCTGGAGTATTATCATATAACAAGTCTATGGTCTTATAGATTTCAATATAATCTTCTTCCTCAGGTTCTACTTCTAGTCTCCATCCATCAACTTGAGGATATTTGTCTAAATCTTCCTGAGTTGTTTTTTCTAAATTCTGAAAAAGCACAGTATCAGATTCTCTACAGGTCTTAACTGTGCCGTACTTTGCCATCGCACTTACATATGTTTTAATGCGATTACCCAATCCAGGTGTGGCAAGACTAACTACAACATTACTATTATATTTTTTCAAATACGCCGCATTATTATAGTACTCACGTAATTCTTTAGCATTTAACTTTTGAATTTCTTCCCACACAGCAAAGTTACTTGCCATGTATGGATTCTTTTGTGCAGAAGTGGGCCAAGAGTTTGCTCCACGACTATGTTCTAAATGATAAACAAAGTCATCAATTCTACCAACTTTATACCCAAGAGTATTGAAGCGATGAAATCTTTCTTTATCTTCAGGAGAAGAACCTCTAAAGTTTTCATTTTCCATACCAGCATCAAAATATGACTTCTTACTTAGAACCTGAACATGTCCGTATTGTGCATCAAATAGGTTTGATTTTGAATCTAGAATAGTGAAATCAAGTTCATTCAAAAATTCACTTACGACTTCATCATTAACACTTACTTGCTTTTGATAGTTACCAAATCCATAAGGATAAACAATATCATATCCATCACGAATCATTTGTACTGCCTTTTCATAAGTTTCTATCTGAAGAAGAACATCACAATCATAATTGAAAACGATGTCAGTCTTTACCATAGCAAGCATCTCATTTATGATTTGCATACGATAAAAAACTGGATCATTAGATTTTTCAAATACATGAGTCAGATTACCAATCTTACCTTCCATGTAGTCTATGATCTGCGGTAAGGCATAATCAGCAAATAATGGCTCTGAATCAACTTCTTTAATAATTACCTTTGCATCAAAGGTTTCAAGAAGAAATCCAACAGTAGTAATAATATTTCTTACACGGTCGGCAGAATCAATACGTAGAGGAATTACAAATGTAGCGTCTGATAATTTTATCATAGATCAATTCTAGTCCACTCTATTGGGAACAAATCTTCTGCGTCAATATGGGAAAGGTTTGGACCATACCAACGAACGGGAGAGATTACTTTTTTATCTGATTGAGTTCCTAACCAGGCTCCCCACCAACTAAATGTGCTATTAGCAATTATATGATCTTTACAGCAAGAAATCAAGCATAAGTCATGAAAAGATTTATTTACTCCATTTGTAATACTATCATTAAAAATAAAATTATCACCTTGGAATAATTCTTGTTGCTTGCACCAATCAAGATTATTAGAACAGATAATATACTTACGATTTTCTCCCATCATTTTAATCGCACTTTCATAGTAACTAATAGGAAGATTTCTATGATTAAGTTCACAACCAGGATAATCAAATATATCTTCGAATCTACGAACGACTATAGATACAGCATCCTCAAGAAGTTCCTGAGGATAATCATTTGCAACTGAGATAAGAATATCGTCGTTGAATTGATAGTCTTCGCGCACAACATCTTCAACGTGTTTGAAATATTTTTCACTCTGAAAATATCCATGAAAAGTTACTTCATCAGGACACTCAAGAAAAAGATCCTCACAAAACTCATGAGACTCATGAAGATGAAGTTCTAGACCTTCAATGGTTCCATATCGTTGTAGATTTTTCATCAAGAAACATTTTGTAAGATCTTGGTTTTCTTTTGGAATGCACCACTCATAGTTTCTTTTTTTTGCAACTCCAACTAGAGATGCATACTGAAACATTTGATTTCCAAGTCTTCCATTGAGACCCAAATTATTCATTCCGATCATTTATACATTTCCTTGTTTTGTTCCCAAAGTCTAAAGTCTTCAATATCACCAACATTCATAGAATCATATCCCTCAAAATCTCTTGGAGATCCTTTAAACCAATGATTGACATCTCCACGATTCATTTTTACATTCTGCCAATATTCCCTAGATTGAAGTTGATAATGGTTAATCAAGAGTTCTGGATCTTCTGGCATACCCTGAGTAGATACATTTACCATGTTCCCACTAGTAATAGCAGTATGCGTTTCAAAAGACTGAACGTTAAAGTTTGAGTTCAATATTAATTTAGGTGCGTTGAATTGAACCCACTCAGAAGGTAGTCCAGGTGGCTTCATGTATACACGCCCATTATATTCACAACGTTTCGTAAATCCTTCAACAATTGATGGTGGTTGATTAACGTGACCATTTGAGTTAAACCAAACCCAGTTAGCAATTACACCTGCAAAAGATTCATATTTGCGAAGAATATTCTTGATGTCCACAGTCTTTGGACTATAAAGAAACTCATCAAGATCAACATTTGCAAGCCACTGACTTTCTTTAAAGATTGGTTTGAAAAACTTATTATTCATATCAATTTGACGACCAGTATATCTCTCGGGATTATCATTTTGGTATAAAGTAACAAACCCTCCCTCAACATAAGGTTGAAGAATGGGTAAGTAGTCGTCAGTACTGAAATCATTTACAAGATAAACATGATCTACCCCATGAAACTTATAGTGGTCTAACCACTCTTTCATACCCCAACTTTCATTTTTGAAAATTGAAGCAACTGACAGGTAATATTTTTTCATTTCCATTCTAATATTTTAACACCATTCTCAGAAAATATTTTTAAATATTCGTTTTTTAATTTTATATACTTAGACTTTGGTTCAAAAAATCTTTCATGAAACTCAATGCTTATCTCATCTATTAAATTAAATAATTTTTTTTCTATTATTTTTGGAAGCACATAAAACTCAGATCCTTCAATATCCATTTTTATAACCACAAAATCATCCTTAGTACATCTCTCTTCCAAAAACTCGCAAAAATCTATAGAGTCAACTAATAATTCTTCATCTTTATAATTAAATGCAGCTTTGGAAATTGAATCATAATCAGGTGCATTTAGCAAAACATTAGAACCAGCACTAATATAATCAAAAGAATTTTCTCCCCATTCATCTTTAGAGCAATGAACCTTTAACTTTGTGTTTTCTGTATATACAGCTTTATTATAATGAGTTATATTCAATCCCCAACTTTCAGTCAGTGTCTTATAATTATCTTTAGATAGTTCAAAAGTTATTGGATTACACTCAAATGAATAACATTCCCAAGTCGAATCTATATTATATTTTTCTACAAATTCACACAATCCTTGAAATAAATGTGTTCCACAATCAATAAAAATTTTTTTCATCCTAAGTAGCTCCTAAAATTTGATATCTATCAGAAGGTGAGTGTATCATTTTTGCAGTAAAAGAAAACTCATTGTCGGGAATTAGTCCAGGTTTAGCAAAACTAGGACTAAGAACATGAAAATCATTCAAATAATCTATCCTATACCTATTCAAATGACTTTCATCATGCGCTCTCGCTTTAATATTTTTTTTCGTATCTTCTTTAATTCTGTAATCCAATTCGTCTATAAGTTCAAAAACATCCGGAATTTTTCCACCCCATAAACATCCTTGCAAATATATACCATCAATTTCACTATCTTTTACATATGATAAAGAATTCGAATTTCTTTCGAATGGAAGATCTCCTGAAAAATATTTCCATTGAGGGCAAAATGTAGGATGCTGAACGCCAAAAAATTTCTTTTCGTCATTAAAGAAATCTTCGTAAGTAATTATATTTTCACAACAATAATAATCTGCATCTATGAAAACATACCAATCGTATTTTTTAAGTTCCGACTTTATTTGTTTAATCGCATCAAATCTTCCAATTCCACCCACAGTATTTCCCATCAAATTATACCAATTACTAGGTCTATAATCAGAACTATTGGGAACAAAATTTTCCTTAATGTTTAAAACAGAAATGTTATTCGACACTTCCCCCTCAAATTCTGCATCAGTAAATACAAAAAAATGTTTCGAGCACTCTGGGACAAAATAAGAATTTATTGTTTCATAATATTTGGGGAAAAAATTAATATAGTTTCCTGTCCCTATAAAACTAATTGCAATTTTTTTCATCAAAACCACTCCTGAATTGAAACACCAAAATTTTTAAAAGTTTCTTTATATTCTTCTTTAATTTTTTTATATTTACTCTTTGGTTCAAAAAAACGTTCATGAAACTCGCAATAAAAATCATCTATGAGTTTATATGTTTCATCTTGAATTATCGATGGCAAAATATCAAACTCGGCACCTTCAACATCCATTTTTACAACAACAAAATCATCTTCAGTTACAGTATCTTTTAAAAACTTTGAAAAATTAATTGTATCGACAATTACTTCTTCTTCCTGATAAGTAAATCCACCTTTATAAACACTATCATAGTCCGGAGGATCTAAAAGAATGTTTGACCCCTGACTAAAGTGCCCGTCAGCATATGGTCCACCATCATCTCTAGAGCAATTTACATTAATAGTTCCTTCACTATTGTAAACTGCCTTATTAAAATGAGTGATATTATATCCACTCTCTACAAGTTCTTTATAGGTATCTTGTGATCTTTCATAAGTAAATGGATTTGCTTCGAAAGAAAAGCACTTCCATTCGCTATCAATATTATACTTCTCAACAAACTGTTTAAAACCTTGGAACATATGAGTTCCGCAATCAATAAAAACTTTCATAGGATTACCCAATTCTCAAGGTATAGATCTTTAGTACTTTTATCCATATTATTAGGACCAAACCATAACGATGGAGCAACGACCTTTCCAGTATTTGCCAACCAGGCACCCCACCAACTAAACGTACTATTAGCAATAATAAAATCAGAACACTTAGACATCAAGTACAGATCATGGTAGGAACTATTTCCTTCAGATACAAGGAATCTATCATCAGAAAAAATTGGTTGCTCTTTACACCAAGATGAATCATCGGAGAAGATTACTACCTGACGATCATTATTAAACTGCTGAAGTGCTACCTCATAATATTCAATTGGAAGATTCGCATGATTTGCAGAGTTAATCAGAAAATCTCCTCTGCGAATATGTAAAGCAATAGGATTGTCAAATTGGTTTACGATATCTGAACATTCGGCAACATACTTATCTTGAAAAGTAAAGTCCTGGCGAATCTCATCTTCAATATGTTTGAAATACTTTTCAGTTTGAAAATATCCAATAAGAGAAGTATCCTTAGATGGATTTAGTTCAAATAGTTTTGAATCAAACTCAAACTTTGACTCTTGAATATAGTCTTCTGGTTGAATGTTTACATATCCACGGTTGATTGGATTGAGAGTGAAAACGTCAAAAAGTTCCACACGAAGTTTATTGCCAAGAGCGTCAACAACAACTTCTTTGTGATCCGGAATCATAAAGTCGGTTCCAATTTTATTAGCAATAGATTTAGTAGCAGTATATTGAAACATCTGGTTTCCCAGTTGTCCCATTTTTCCTAAGTGATTAAATCCGATCATTTTCTTCTAGCAAAAATCAACTTATTATTAAAGTCACTTGTGATCTTTACATCAAAATCTACTTTTAGTTTATCAACAAATTTATTAAAGTCTCCAGTGTAGTAATTATAAATGATGTGAACATATTTTGACTGAGAAATATATTGATCGTAATACCTCAACTGAACTTCAAAATTACACTCAGACAAAGAGTAGTTTGAAATAAACAAATCAATATCTTCTACCTTATCCTCCACTGTAGTTGGAATAAATACCAGTTTCTTATCATTCAAACATTCAAACTGCTGTAGATATTTGTGCTGTACTTTAACTGCTGGTTCAAGATCAACGAAGTAATATTCATTGAATTCCAGAATAACATCCAGGGTTTTACAAAGACCGCCATATCCAGCACCAACTTCAAGAATACGATTGATAGGTTCATCACCAAGGTGAGATTTGATAAAGAAACTATCTTTAATATATCTTAAAGTTAGTGGAGAAAACTGATGCCCATCATAATCATAGGTTTTGGGGGCACCAAAAGAATCATTCTCCTTGAATCTTCCTAAAAGTTCATTATACTCATCACGGTCAAATTCAAATTGCTCTTCTACTATTTGCTTGTATATGCCGCCGTGATCGGGATTTACATCAAATGTTTTAAAGTAATCTTGATTTGCCTTAAAGGTTTTAAAAATCTCATCATCCTCAAGATATTTTTGACACCAATCGAGATAAATCTCAGAGGCATCTTGAGGAGCCAACCATCCATCAAGCATTTTCAACCTCCTTTATCTGTTCTTGAATCCAAGTATATGTTTTAGCAATACCTTCCTCAAGAGTCATTGAATAATTCCACCCCAACTCTTTTCTAATCACATCGTTATTACTATTACGACCACGAACACCAAGAGGTCCATCAATATGTTTTTTAGTTACAGTTTTTCCTGCAACCTTAGCGACAGTATCAACGAGTTGATTGATCGTTACCATTTCTTCCGAACCAATATTAACTGGTCCAATAAAATCGGAGTTCATCAAACGGAAAGTTGCTTCTACACATTCATCAACGATCAAGAATGAACGTGTCTGCTCTCCATCTCCCCACACTTCAATCTCACCTTCATCATCAGGGAGTTCTGCTACTTTACGACAGATTGCTGCGGGTGCTTTTTCTCTACCACCTTCCCAGGTTCCTTCTGGTCCGAAAATATTATGATATCTAGCAACACGTACAGGAATACCATAGTTGCGATGATAAGCAAAGTAGAGACGCTCTGAGAACAGTTTTTCCCAACCGTACTCGGAGTCTGGTTCTGCAGGATATGCATCGGTTTCTCTAAGTCCAGGATTGTCAGTTGTTAATTGTGCATACTCTGGATAAGCACATGCAGAGGATGAATAAA
>Ga0194115_10007604_pt1 | contig 10709 bp, 9 predicted proteins | sample TA2MahsurfametaG_3_FD_148656 | JGI IMG/M metagenome (GOLD analysis project Ga0194115, IMG submission 148656) | Freshwater microbial communities from Lake Tanganyika, Tanzania - TA2015002 Mahale S4 surface | ecosystem: Environmental > Aquatic > Freshwater > Lake | place: Tanzania: Lake Tanganyika... | reverse complement strand
GACCGATTCGTACAGTACGTGAAGAATGTGCTGCCCAGTCTCGGGGAGCGCCGGGTGGAGCAGAATTCCTTCAGTGAACTCTGTCTTGTCGCGTCGGCTACCAGAGGGAACACGACAACCATCGATATTGCCGAGACAGCCGAGTCCGCCCTCTTGAAATCGAGTCCGATCATCTTCGGCGTCATGCGGCGTGTATTGGTGGGCAGATTGCGGCCACGGACAGTTCGTCTGCGATTGGGCACCTATGACGTCTCAATAGAGGCAGCAACGATTCGCGAGCGTCTCAAGGAAGCGGCAGTGCGCCTCGCGTCTGGTGCCGCGTCAATGGCCAGCATTCGGGAAGAGCTTGCTGGTTGGATGCGGTATTACGCACGCACGACAGCCACTTTCGGGGATCGCAACGCACGCGATGAGATAACTCGCCGTGTGCTCGAAGAGGAGCAGGCGGCTGAACGTGCCGGCAAATACTTCGACCTCGTCGTGATCCGCGAGCGGTCGTTTGATGAAGGCGCCGTAGAGCGGGCGTCCAAGGAGGCCGCTCTGAGGCTCGTTCCAGACGACGACCCGTCGCTGCTGCTGGCGCAGTTCCACGATGCTAAATCCGATGTATTCCAGACGAGTGACGAGGCTTTCGCGCCGACGAGGTTGGATCAATTGGTTCGGCGGTTGATTCTGCTGGGCGTATCGGCGGAACAAGTCAAACGGCGAAGATCGGGTGCCCTGAGCCCAAGTGACCTGCCGATTCTCCACGAATTGAGTTTGGCTATATCCGGCAACTCACCCCAGCCTTTCGATCACGTGATGATTGACGAGGCGCAGGATTTCACGCCCGCCATGCTTCACGTAGCACGGCGATACTTCAGCGGCGAGAGTGTCACGCTGCTTGGCGACTTCAATCAGCGGACTCGGCCCGAAGCGGCAACCTCGTGGGGCGAAATCAAGCAATTGTTGAAGCTAGGCGCACTGACCGTCGCAGGTCTGAACAAGAGCTATCGAGTGCCGAAGCAGATACTGGAGTTCTCGGCCCGTGTGCTTTCGTCCGATGATCGGAAGCGCACGCCAGAAGGTGTTCGATCTGGTAGCGAGCCCGAGATCGTTAAAGTCAAGTCAGGGAAGCTTCCAGAGACGGTTGGTCGACTGATTAAAAAGTCGAAAGAAGGGCAGGTTCTCGTAATTGCCGACGCGCATACGCGAAAGCAACTGTTAACAGAAGACGAACGGGTCTCGATTATTGACCCCCGCGAAGCGAACGGACTGGAAGCCGGATTCGTGATCATCGTTGAGCCGGGACACTGGCAGGCGGACGCCAGCGTCTTGCCACACGTCTTGTACGTTGCTCTTACTAGGGCCATGGGCCGTCTCGCAATCGTCCACTCGGACAACCTTCCCGAGGGCCTGGCGGGAAAGCCAGTCGTCAAGGGTAAAGAGGGGGCGAAGAGGGAGAAGAGAGAGAAGAGAGAGAAGTCGGTCGCTAAGAAGTCGTCAAAGAAGCGAGCACCTCGACCAAGTCAGAGACGCCGTGGCAACGTCTTTCGGCGGGTAGCCAGGAAGGGGAAGCACCGGTAGGGCGACTCGGCTAGTCACTTGAGGGACCAGCCCGGCAACCAAAACTCGTTACAGCGCTCCGTCATACTGTTGTGGACGCAGGTGCCACGGTGGAAAGTAGGCGCAATGAAATGGTTGGCTCGTTTCGAATGCTTCGTTGGTGTCTGCAGTTTGTCATCGTGAGCGCTCCGTCGTGGGCGATGTTTCGCGACTATGAACAGGGTGATCTCGACTCACTTGTGTCGTACGGATTAGGAATGGCCCACAACCTTGATGATGCCGAGCAGGATCCTTGGCTGATACAACCCAGATCGGATGGTGCCAACCCGCACTGAGTCAGCACTGTCCCAGTGCGGGGCTGCGGGAGCGGGGTTGACACGGATCACTCTGACGCGACGAGGCGCTGGCCGAGTAAATCTCACTACACCCGCCAACTACGGTTTACTGGCGTATGTCGACTGCTGTTCAGTGGCTGCTCGCAGTCTCAACGTGGATAGTTGCGGCATACACAACCTGGCGGGTTCTGCGACTGGAGCGAACGCTCTCCCGAGCTGACAGCTCGAGCGACCGCGACGCAGTCACGGCTCCTGCGAATCCTGCGGCAAGTCCGCAGGATTCAATTGATGCGCCCGAAGCCCACCCCGAAGGGGATGCCCCGACACCGACCATTCGCTGGCTCCGTGAGTCCGCGAAGCGAATGTCCGCGACAGTCGCACCGAAGCACGCACGTGATCGGCTGATCTGGGTCGAGATAATTGCGGAACTGGACGAGGAGACAGTCGGCTGGATCGGCGAGGACCACACGTATGGATTTGTTGAGAAGACGAAGCTCGGCTATCCGGAGGCGAAGGCCGGTGACCTCGTGCGCGCACTGGTGCTCTCGACGCCCTGGAACCACTCGATCGAAGGTTCGGATCCGGCTTCAGTCCACAGAATCAACGAGAGAATTCGAGCACGACAACTCCGTGAGTTTGAGAAGAAACGGGTCTTCAAGACCTGGCATGACTTTCTGACGCCCGGCGATCTCGTGATTGCGAGAGTTCCGTTCGGTCCACATGGGCGACGAACAATGAGCCACATCACTGGCAAGACGCGCCCCGCCGTCTTCATTCGGTTCAACGGCGAGTACATCGTGGTTAAGGGAGTGTTCTCGGCGGGCAAGTTCGAAGAGCGCGAGCGCGACAGTCTGAGACTGGTTGATCCGAAGAACCTCCTGAAGCGAAAGTCCGTCGTAGGATCGCTCGAGCAGGAGCTCGACGTCGGCGGAGTATTGAAGAAGGTCGGCCGTCTCTCCGACATCGACATCAAGCGAATTGGTCTCGCAACACCGACGACCGAGGAGATTCAGCTCAGCGAGAGTCGTGCGGGGCGATTTGCGACGGCGTTCCTTGAGGCACATTCGTTTCCGGATGTCCCGACGTATCCCGAGGTGGTCAAGGCGGTGATCAGTACCATCGCCCGAGTACCGGAATTCGATCAGCAGCTCGCAGACGAGGGCGTCTACCTTTCGGAGATCGGCTCCATTCTCAGTCTGTTGCGCAACGAACTAGCGATCCACCAATCCGACGACGAATCGCTTGCACAGATCGTTGCCGCCGTACTCGCCGAGACGCCCGGCCTAAATCTTGCGTATGAGGGCGCAAGAAGCGGCTCGGAGAGAGTCGTTCATGCTTCACGAGTTCTGTTGACTCCGCCACCGCAGCCAACAGCGGCGGCAACAGGGGCGGGTTGGCGACCGATCGACTACGAGGCCCCCCAACTCATCATCGTCGATCAGCTCTGGACGTATCAGGAGTTGGAAGGCAGGCGATTAGACCTGGAAGTTCTAGGGGAGAGTCTGCGGGAACTCGGTAACGGTCGAATGGTGTGGCTGGGTCCAGATGTGACGGTCGGACTGAAGCGACTTCAGAGCGTCGTGCGCTCGCTCGGGTGGGACGTTGTCGGAACTGCGGATCGCGACGGTGACATCGCATTGATAACCGAGATTGCGGGGAAGTATCCCGAGGGCCCGATTGCAGTTGTATCGGCGGCGCAGGACCTGCTTGACGAGATTGAGGCCGTCTGTGAACGAGTGCTGGTGATCGACCAGATCGATGCATTCATAAGCAGTTGAACCGAGTCTCAGTTATACATTGAGGCTCTCGAGAAGGAAGTTGGCATGTTGAGCGGCGACATTGAGCGAAAAGTTCGAGCATTGCTCGAACGGGCGAATCATCCCGGCACTCCGATCGCGGAGGCTGAGGCAGCTTTGGCGATGGCGTATCGCCTGATGATGAAGTACGACCTCGACATCCGATCCTTGGGGGAGTCGGACACCGCAACGGCTCCTACGGGCCCAAGCGGCAGCACTGCCGTTGAGCGACGCCGCTACGAAACCACTGGGCCGTATCGCGTGCGTCGTTACATCCTTCGCTATGACATCACCGACGCCTTGTCGTGCTCCATGTTTCGTGCCACCAGCGAAGAAGACACCGACACGGTGGTGTGTTACGGGTTCGGTACCGCGAACGACCTCCACGCCGCCGAAACGCTCTACGCAGCTGCAGAGATACTTGCCCTGCGAACGATCCCGTGGGGTGATCGCGGCTACCGCACCGCGTGGTGGCATGGCTTCACCGCTGGCCTCCGCGAGAAACTTTGTAAAGAGCGTCGCAAGATCGAACACTCCCGACATGGTGCCGAAGTGGTGCTGCGCGAACGCGAGGAGCGGGCCCGTGAAGAGATGTTGAAGTTCGAACCCAACCTTGTCTGGCGGCGCCACGGTTCGTCAAGTTCGGCCGATGCCTTCGCCGCCGGCCGTCGCGCGGGGTCTCGTTTCTCCAGTGGCCAACGTGACGTCGGTTCGACATCACTCGCCCTGCCTCCCGGTGCGTAACTAACGCAATGAAAGTGTTCTACAACGATGACTATGTGGCATCACCGCAAGAGTTCACCACCACCCGGAAGTCGGCCAAGGTCGCCGATGCACTGCGATCTGAGCCATTGGTACAGCTCGTTGATCCGAAACAGACCGTTTCTCTTGACGTGCTCGAGGGACTGGTATTGGGCATCCACTCGCGCGAGTACATAGAAGCTCTACAAACTGGCGCGCCGGAGTCGCTTGCCGTGTCGAGCAGCTTCGCCTGGGGGCCGACCACATATCGGTTCGCACTCGCGCACTCGCACGGCGTGTATGCGGCGGTGGTCTCCGTACTGAATGGTGAGACGCGGGCGGGCACTCTGTCGTCTGGACTGCACCATGCCCGACCAGATATGGGTCTCGGTTTCTGCACACTCAACGGCATCGCCGTCGGCGCAGCGCATGCGCTCGCGATGGGTCACAAGGTGGTGATCCTCGACTTTGATGCTCACTTCGGCGGAGGCACCTTCGCGCATCTCGCGAGTCTCAACAAGGGAGCCGAGCCGGATGCGGTTCAGATCGATGTGAGCGTCTCAAAGTTCGACGACTACACGCCGCACCGGCCGCACTACCGCGCGTTCGTTGCGTGTGCTGATGCGCCGGACAAGCCGTACCTTGACGCAATTGAAAGGGCCCTGTCGCATGGTGACTCTCTCAACTTGCAGGATGCGCTCGTCATTTACAACGCGGGTGTCGACCCGGTGAACGGCGCACACTTTGATGATCCGATCGGCACTATGTTGCGCCGCGACCAGATGGTTGCCGAGTGGGTGGGGCGGCGACCGGCAATTTTCACGTTGGCCGGTGGCTACACCACGGGCTTCACGCTTGACGACATCGTGAACATGCATGTGGGTACGGTCAAGGCATGGGCGAGCGCAACGTAGCGTCGAGCGACGCTGATCGAGTCGCTCGAGCAGAGCGTGAACTTGAGACGAAGTATCCGACGGTTCGAATGTCTATTGCTGAAGCGCAGTCGTGGATCGACCGGGTTGCGCACAGCGAAGACATCGACCCGCCGCTCGTCGTGCGACACCAATTACCTCGTCGCTTGTTGGGGGTAGCCGTACTTGATGATCACGTCATCGTTGTGCGTCATGCCAGACCATCACAGCTGACATTGCTGCACGAACTGACCCACTGCATCGGTCACACGGGTCACGGCCCGAGTTTTCAACGAATGCTGCAGGGGCTCCTGAGTCGCCACGTATCGGTTCAGCACGGAAGGATTTTCGGCGACTCCTTGTAGGGGTGCAAATGCCCAACAGTCCTAGTTCTAGGCTTCACGTGTGGTGGAAAGCGTGATTCATGAGCTGGTGCAACGCGCCCTGGTGGTTGAGATAACCGAGATAGAGATCGAGTTTGAGAAACAGCGTCGGTCGCTTTCAAGGCTGCTGGCAAGATCTGACTCCGGAAGTCTCGGATCGCGGTTTCTAGCCGAGTACGACGCGGTGATGAGGCTTAGTGAGATGTCACTCATCCGTAATGGCTATCTCTTTGGGTCGACACCTCATCTTGCGATGAACATCATCGCAAAACATGTTTGTCCTTCCGAGGACATCCGATCATTGTCAAAATTGCGACACGCAGTAAAGAAGAGTTATGGATCTCCTACTGAGCAGGACGTTGCAACGATGCGCCGGATTCGTTGCTTGATGCATGCGGCGCTCGGGGACTGAACGCCCAAGAGACCGACTAGAGCACCCTCTCCCTGACCGCGGTGAAGCCATAGTTTTTTGTGATCCAGAGCAGGCGCTCTTGGGGAATTGTCAAAGTCGCCTCTCTGAAGAGTTCATCATCCCACGCCAATGGATTGACGTTAAAACTAAGCCCATCTCTACTCTCGGCAAACTCCCGATTGCTCAGGTAGTACTCGAAGAGAACATGAACTCGCAGGAGAGTGTCGCGGTGCTTGTTCTTTCGGTCATGCAACGCCCGATGGGCGTCAACGAAGAAACTGAGGTAGTCAGCCCCGATCGGGTCAAGCTCGCCCTCTCTTTCGTAGGTATCCAGGTTCATTACCTTGATTTTTCCGTATCTTCGGCGTTGCTCATCTAACTCTGTGACGTAGTTCGAAAAGACAAAACCTAAGGACTGCGACTCTCGTCGCTTGGGCTGCGAAGCCAGATATCGCACATGGCGATACGCGTCCAGATGGTGATCTTCGAGTTGGTTACGATCAAACAAATAATCAAACCGGTCGAGGATGTCTGAAGCGGTGTATGTTGGTGAATATCCGATCTCGTAATTGGTCCAGCTCCGAGTCCCAAAGGAAATACTCGCAACCATTTCGCTCTCGCGCTTTAAAATGTCGCAATTCGTGAAGTTACCAATCTTTTCCATCAGCAACTGATGGCGATCAAAGATGTTGAGACTGTCAAGAAGGTGGATGAACCAGAGGTGATCAACTGCGTCGTGAATGACTAGTGAGACTTTGGAGTCGGCTATCTCGGAAGTTTTCACAATCCGTGACGTCTTGAGAAGTTCGGTGACCGGGATCGGACCGTTTCCCGCGAGGTCTAGTGCCTGACTCCACGTCTCGCAGGCAGCACCCGGTTGGACTTCCACCCAGATGCCTTTTTGAATCATCTTAGAAAGCGAGCGTGATGTCGGAGTTCGATCAAATTGCATTTCGTCACACTCTGCTATCCGGTGAAGATTGCGAATGGCACGATCTCGAATCAGTTCAGAGTTTTCGCGGAGGTGTTCTTTCAATAAGCCAAAGCATTCACCGAACTGGGATTGGTTGAGCGAACATGCGAGTTCTTCGTCCGTAGTGTGCGATTCGAGTTGGAGGTAATTGTTGTAGGCTTTTTCGATGCTGGTATCCTTAAAGACGAAATAGAGGCGTCGAGCAAACTCATCGCTCACGTGATGCACCGCGTGAACATCAGCCAGAAGGGGTGATAACGCACGTTCCGCTGGATTTCGCGAGGCGAGGGAGAGATGGCCACGGAGGAAGTCGATTGCAGTCGCCCGTTGCTCATGTGAAAACACCTCCTCGAGATTGTCGAAGTGGCGGTCCTGTGGCGTACTATCAGGGATGAACTCGCGCAGATCAATTTCTAGGTCTGCCATAAGTTGGAGAATTTGGTCGCGTAGCGACTCTTCATCAGAGTCATTACTGACGGAAATGTTGCACTTTTCAAGAACTGCACCTACGTTCGCGTCACTGGGCAAGGCTCCAGAGCTTTCTTTGTCGTCGGCGGCGACGAATTCATCAAGTGTCATAATCAGACGGGTATCTGAGAAATATCTCTTTAGATACCGCTGATGGCGTTCTCTCTGAATGTCGCAATTGACGCCAAGTAGGAGTGACTTGGGCTTTCGGAGGATGAAATCAGCCTCTGCTGGTGCATAGATCCCGACGATTGCCAGTCGGTCGGTGCCGAGGGCTCGCATTTCCTGACATCCCCTGGCGTATGCCTGCCGAGCCCAATAATCACTTCCAAGTTTTGCTCGTTTGGAATTTGCGAATTCGCGCTGACTGTGCCTCGTTGGCTTGGGTCCACCAAGGCTATTTTCAGCGGCAACTAATTCGGCGGAATTGACAATGGCGAATCCAAACTCGCGCAGAATACTGGCAACGGTGTCCTTGCCGGCACATGCCTTGCCGGCGATGCCGATGAGGATCGCGTGCTCAATCTTCATGAGAAGTTGAGCCTGCGAAGTGTTTCGCCCACGAGCAACTGAAGAGTTGCAAGGTCGGAATCATTCTTGATTATGGCGTCTGCAAGATTGAGGACTCGTCCAATGTTCGTATCTTCTTCCTCTGTGCCAGAGTTCTCTGCTGCGTCTCTTTCTAAGAAAGCCTCGAACGTGAGACTGTCTCGGGAACCATCTGCACGGTTTACGAGACGCTCAAATCGAAGGTGAAGATCTGTGGTCTCAACTCCGATTGCCTTGCCTTGTAGCTCGTTCTGTATGTATCTGCACTCGGAAACTGAGTAGAGACTGACGATCGCCATTCGATCTGATTGAGATTGTTCGGATATGTATTCGTATGCTCTCCGAACCCAGTAATCGCCTCCATTGGCCCGGCGACGCTCGTTAGCAAGGTCGCGCTGACTTTTTCGCGATATCTGGATTCCGGCCTCTTGAAGTTCACGTCGCACCATGTCGCTCGAATTGATCAGACTGAAACAATGGGCATCGCGAAGTATCGCGGCAACGGTGTCTTTGCCAGAACACATGCCCCCTGCAATGCCAATGATCATGAGAGCTCTTCGGAGCGTTCGTCAATCAATTGTTGAATCTTGGTTTGGTCGATATTGCGGATCGTCAGAATCTGCTGTCGGGCGCCAAGATTGACGGTGACTGTCGCTCCGACTTGGTTTCCGATCAGTGCCTGTGCGATCGGTGACGCAAGCGAGCAGTACTCGTGATCACGGTCGCTCTCAAACAGGGACGAGAGCCCTACAATCACGAGTTCGTACTGATCACGTCCCTGACTTACGGTTACCGTGCTTCCAAGAGTCACCAGCTGATCTTCGACAGTTGGCTCGTCCACTACGAGTCCCTCACGGGCTTTGATTAGCTTTGAGGCCTGGTCGCTGATCACTTTGGCGGCGTTATCAGTGGCATTAAAGGCCCCGTCGTGCCAGTTGTCGCCAGATTGTGACGCGATCTCACGCTTCTCGTCAATGATGGCTTGCTGCTCTTCTACCAACTCAGCGAGTCGCAGGTCGATGAGGGCGGCCTCACTCCCAAGAATGAACGACTGGTTGGATCCTGGCTCAAATCTTGCAAGAAAAGCATGATTAGAGATTCTTTCGCTCACGACGTCTGAGGCTAGTGACCTAGATATGAGACGTTTCAATCAAGATCTGCAGGTACTAGGAGTGCACCACTCGCTACTATCTAGGGCCTGACTGACTCAAGAATATCAGGTCTGCTCGTAGGGGCAGCAGTAGGCGACGCGTTGGGTGCGCCTTTTGAGTTTCGGCCCGCGGGAGCCTACAAGAAGCGCTTCCCCTCGCCAGTTCTTGGTGGTTCTGGCGAGTTGATCGGTGGTGGCGGTTTCAATTGGGCTCCAGGGGAATTCACCGACGACACCCAAATGGCGATGGTGCTGGCCGAAAGCCTCTTGGCCAACGGACTACAACTGGAGCCGGATCATGTGTTCTCCTCATGGCGCGAATGGGCTGCAGATGCCGTAGACGTCGGATCAACCACCCGCCACGCACTCAGTTTCGAGCGTTGGCAGGACGTCACCCATCGCAACCCTGCAATGACTGCGGCTAACGGTGCATTGATGCGGGTGTTTCCTCTTGTGCTGTTGGACATTGATGAAGGTTTACGACGTGAATGGACGTTGCAACAGGCATCACTGACACATGCACACCCTGATGCGGGCCTCGGGGCATGGCTCGGGGTAGCAATGATGCGAGCAGCAATTGAAGAGAGGGATCCGTTCGACACGCTCTCTGCAGAACTTGAACATTTGCCAAAGGAGTCTCGCGAGAAGTTCGCCCCGCTCTTGGCAACGACATGGTCACCCGCCACCGATTCGATTGGTAATGGCTCGGTGTGGGGCTGTCTCGCTGGTGCGGTGTGGGCCGTGCGCGGCGCCACGGACTATGAAGACGCAGTGGTTCGCGCCGTCAATCTCGGCGACGATGCCGACACGGTGGCGTGCGTAGCCGGGGCAATAGCGGGTGCAATGTTCACCGAGCAGGCGATACCCAGTCGCTGGCTCGCCTATGTGCATGGCACCGCGTTGGGCAACACCTATCGGCTCGAAGACTTGGAGAACGTCGCGCGATCGCTCGCAGGAATGTCTCCGCCGCGCCCGCAGAAAGAAAGTGTTGTCGGGCCGATCGAAGTGTTCCCGGGTTTGTATGCGGCGAATCGTGCTGGAGCCGAGACCGTTCCAACCGACTGGGCGGTGATCTCACTCTGCCGAACCGAGGGCTTCTTCGTCGGTCACAGCGTACGGCGCCAGTCGTACATTCTTGACAACTCGCACGGCAATCCGAAACTCCACCATGTGGTATCGGACGTCGTGAATTCAATCGATGAGTTGCTGGCAGAGGGCCGCCAGGTGGTGGTGCATTGCGAGGGAGGACGAAGCCGAACGTGCCTCGCGCTGAAGGCCTGGTGGATGAAGACCACCGGTGCTCCGCATGCGGAGGCGGAACTTTGGCTTCGTGAGCGGTGGCACATGTGTTCTGATCACAACGATTCATTCACCGAGTTTCTTGATCGCTATAAGCCCCGCTGAGAGCCGTGCCACAACGCGTCGTGAGAAGTGGTTCCGTGGAGT
>Ga0194115_10007603_pt1 | contig 10710 bp, 3 predicted proteins | sample TA2MahsurfametaG_3_FD_148656 | JGI IMG/M metagenome (GOLD analysis project Ga0194115, IMG submission 148656) | Freshwater microbial communities from Lake Tanganyika, Tanzania - TA2015002 Mahale S4 surface | ecosystem: Environmental > Aquatic > Freshwater > Lake | place: Tanzania: Lake Tanganyika... | reverse complement strand
TATAGAAGTTCTGGTTTTCTGGAGATATAATCCTATTTCCTGATGAATATAATTCTATTCTTATAAGGACTGAGATTAATGCTCCGGAGATCCCAAAGATGAATGCTGATAATAAATAATAGATTCCTAAGCCTTTATGATTACAATTTTTTACTAATGATATAAAATTCTTGATCGCGAAGCTGAAGTTAATGTAAACAAAATGAAATGAAATCGATTCCAGATATAGTTTTGTTATCTTATTTCTTGTATCTCTTTGTCTTTGTCTTAGTTCCTGTAACTGAATGTCTCTTCTCTTGAACGTAATTGGTTCTCTTGGTATAGCCGGCCAATGATACAAAAGAAATAAAAGATACAAAGAAATGGCCGGCAAAGAGAAAGATACAAAAAGAGATAAAAGACACACACGATACAACAAAGACAAGATAGAACAAGAGACAACAGAAACGATAAAGAAAAAGATAAAGAAATCGATCAGTTATTAGGCCGCCCATCGTTTACTGTGTTGTGTTGTGTGTTGTGTATGCATTGTTCATTCGTTTAGTGGCGGCCATATAACAAGAGAGATACAGCATAAGATAGACAGAAAGATACAAGAAATACAACAGAAAGCAAAGACAAGGAAAGGAAAAAGCATTCAACAAAGAGATACAGTAAATAAAGAAAAGATAAATGAATACAAAGTAAAGGAAATAAGAAAGAAAAGATGTAAGATAGATAGATATAGAAAACGAAGGCTAAGATAAAGAAAGGAAACATAATAATACAAAGATAACTTATTTGTTGGATCTTTATTACCATCGCAACACAAAGAACAACAACAAAAAGACATTCAGATAACCGTCTATTCCCAAGAATGATTGACCATTGACTGCCAAGCGACTAATCTTCCAAGAAGCATTCAATCTTCCATTGCCATCTCTTTGTTTACTTTTCTGTATCGTAATCTCTGTTTGTTTTATTCTTTGTGTTTGTGTTTGTATATCTTCTATCTTGTCTTGTGCTCTTCTTTGTGTAATTCAGGGCTTTTACCTACATATGAAAACAATAATACAAAAGTGAATGAGAGATACAATAACAATCGCAACGCTGAAGAACAAATAACAAAAGAACAAATAACAAAACAAACAAAGAACACAACAAACACTGGCAATTAAAGGGAAACAAAAGAACAAAGAACACACCGTTAGGATCCATTCTCTTACCGTTTCTTTTATATTGCCTTTGCTTTCTTCTTATCGCATGGCTTTTGTTCTTCTTTTCTGTATCGTGTATTGATCCTATCGTGTAACCTATCGTTATGCTGGGCCTATCTTTGTGTTATGTGTTGCCCAGCTTGTAAACCAAAGAGATATAAGAACAGCATACACAAAGTTCGTTTGTATCTTGTAATCGCTTGCCTGTTTATTACCTTTACTTTATGATCTCTTCTGTTTACTGTCTCTTGTGTTATCCGGAGGTCTTTTATCTTATGCTTTGCTATCTTTAGGATCTTTTGTATCTTCTTTCATTTGTGTTTCTATGTTTTACTGGACCTCCGGATGATATATACAAAGACTGGAAGATAATAAGAGATCAAGAGATAAGAGATATGAAAGCAAGATACAAGAGCAATAAAGACTGGAAGATAATAATACAATAAAGATACGAACGATAAGATTGAAAGAAGATTGCTGATTCGTAACGCAACGATCTTTTGTTCTTTGTGTATCCTTCATTCTCTTTTTTGTGTAACTCTTTTGTGTATCTTTTATCTTTGTTTTCTTTACCATTTCTATCTCTTATTGCTTGTTATAGTTTTGTTCTTTTATTGTTCTTGTCTTTGCTGATTCTTTTCTATAGCCGCCCAATGCAATAAAGACAAGAGACGGCGGCTAAGCGATACACACACACACAAAGAACACACAATACACAATACAATACACAATACAAAGATAACACAACAGTTAGACGATACAGTTAATGGTTATGAAATCTCTTTTCTCTTATGACTTTTGTTTCATCTTTCCTTTTGTTTCTTCTCCGATTCGTTATGGCTGCTTATGTCTTTGTTTCTTATGGCAGCCATTAATACAAAGGAAACAAAAGATATACAAAACACGAAGAGATTAAGATAAGAAATACAAGCGCTGCGATAGAAATACAAAGATTAATATAAGAAATACAATACAAAATACTCTTTATTGCTGAGGTTTCTTTATTGCTTTGCTTTTCATTCAGCAGTCAACCATTAATCTCATATGAATTCCTGATCTTTTAAACGAGCGGTGTGTCAAAAGGTGTGACCAATAAAACAAACAGAAAGACCAAAAGATTACAAGTTATGCCAGCCATCTCTTTCCTATCTCTTTGTTGTAGCTGGCAATAATAAGATGAGGAATTAATATCATAATCTGGAATACAATAGCTGTGTCGTGTTAACTCTCGGCCGGATTTTTATTGTATCTCTTTGTGTATCTTGTGTGTATCTTGTATCTCATTTGTATTTCCGGCCGAGACAAAAGACACACAAAAGAAATAAAGGATTACAGCTACACATTCAACGTTGTGATCTCTTTTCTTTTGTATTCTTCTTCCTTTGTTTCCTGTATCTTTTGTTTATGCTTTTCTTCTCTTGGTCTAGTGTTCCTTTGTGTTAATTGTGTATCGCCAGCTGAACATAAAAGACAAAGTAAACGAAAGCTGGCGGCAGAAAGAGAAACAAACAACAACGTACAACACACAACGTACAACACAAACAACAAAGACTAATTTCTATCTATTGTTTTGCTGGAACTGTTGTTTGTCTTTGTCGTGTATTGTTCCTTTCATTGGGCGTAGCGAATCGTAAGTTGATAAGAAACAAACGACAAATGAGATAAAAGAAACACAAAGATGATAAGAAACCGCTACGCCCAGCATAAGACAAGACAAAAGAAATACAAAATAAATAATGGATCTCTTGACCGTTGTTTTCATTGTATCTCTTGCAATAAAGATCTATTATTCCTTGTATTTCTTGTATTCCTTGTTGTATGTTGTGTATATTGTGTTTATATTGTGTTTCTTGTATCGCTTTCAACAAGAGATCGCAAAGAAATAGTTACACAAAACACAAGCTATGAAATGAAAAGGCAATAGTTACACGATACACAAAAGACAAACAAGCATACACAACATAAAGATTTTGTAATCCAGCTCATTCTCAGGAACGGCAACAAACGATTTCCTCTTCCATTCTCTTAGCATAACAATAAAGATCTTATACCAAACGAAAAGTAAACAATACACAACACAACGAAACTCTTAATCTCTGAAAGACAAGAAGAAACAATAAAGAAACAATATACAACAGACTAGACAACGAAAAGTAAACAAACTCTTAATCTTATCTTGTGTTTATTATTGTGTTTTATGTATTGTGTATCTTGTCTATCTATTTGCTTTCGTTTTCTATACCTTTAATGTAATCCTGTTCTTATTATATTTCTTATTTCTCTCTTTCTTTGCTGTATCTTGTATAAAATAAACAAAGAACAAGAGAAAGAGACTGTGGAACGTAACCTTTGTTTTGTTCAAGGATTACAGCTATCTAGACAACAGAAACAAAAGAACACAAGAAAGAGAAAAGAAACATAAGAGAAAAGAAAGGAAAACAAAACAAAAGAAAGCATAGACAAAAGAAAGCATAAGGAAACGAAGAGATAGAGAAAGCAAAGCAAAGACATGGCATACAGTTCTTATATCTCTTTGTGTTATACGTTGTCTTTGTGTTTGTCTACGCTATCATTTTCTGGAATCTGTTTTGTATCTCTTTGTATTTGGCGGCTAACACAATACACAATAAACAAAAGATTACAGCCGCCAAGCGATCGTTGCGTTAAGCTTTCCTTTCTTGTGTCTTATCGTCTATTGTGTTAAGCGAAGCGAAAGAGACGGCAAACATAAAGGAATACAAAGACCATGAGATACAATAAAGAAAAGACAAGCAAGAAATAATATCTTTGTTCTTCTTCTTTGTTGTTATTTCCTTTTCGTTATTGTATCGTTAGGCTCATTATAGGTTTGGAGATGAAGAGAGAACGAACTTGTATCTTGTCCCAGCAGCTGCGGTAAGCCTAATGAAAAGACGAGTGTTATCCAGACCAGGCGTTACTATAAAGACAACAGAATGAAAAGTTATTGTATCTCTTTGTTGTTATTGTATCTTGTCCTTTGTTTCTTTCTTTGTTTGTGTTTGTTGTTTCTTTGTTATTCTTTGTTTTGTCTTGACTTCTCTTTTCCCTTTTGTGTTACGCTGCCCAACACTAAAGCAACCAATAACGACAAAGGAAGATAGAAAGAAAGGGCAGCTAAACAACAGATACAAGATAATAAACAGAAACAGAAACATAAGATAAAAGATACATTTCCTTATCGATTCTCTATTTCATTGTCGTTGTCTTTGTGTATCTTGTCGGTTAACTCTTGATTTGTGGCTCGTGAAGGATAACAGGTTCTTGAATCCTAAGAGCTCCTATGAAAGGATTCTGACGGCACCTCCATGTCGGCTCACTGTCTATTATCTTATGTTTATCGTCTTGTGTTTCTCTAAGCTATGAAAAGACAATGAAAAACCAGATCATAACAACAAAGAGACATAAAAGATTACAGCTTATTATTACTTATGTTTCTTGAGCTTTGTATTCTATTGGCTGGGCATTACAACTCACAACCGAAGAGTAACAAGAAAGCAATTAACAGCCCAGCCGATACAAGATATACAAAGGACAAGCAAGATAAAAGGCAACACACAACATACAGCGACACATAAAGAACAAGAAACGTTATAGCAACACACAATGAAAGAGAGATACAACCGCAAAGCTTGAAAGAAACGTTATTGGTTATTGTATCTGTTTGTGTCTTTCTTCTATCGTGTTTGTATTCCTCTTTCTGTTGTGTCAGCTTCGCAAAGACTAAGAGAAAACAAGATCTTCATTCATTCATTCTTCCTTTTGCTTTGCCGGCCGTTTATATTTCCTTGGTTTCTATGTGTCGGCCGGATCGCAACGCTAAGAAGAAAGCACAAAACAATTATCTGGAATCGAGAAAGAGATAACGAATTGGTTTATTGGTTTTGTTTTATTGGAACTGTATCTTCTTTTCATTATGTTTCCTCTTCTCTTATGCTAGCGATCTTTTATTTCTTATCTTCTTTTGGTTTCCTTAAGCTTCGCGAGGTGTTCTTTATGTTTCTTTGTGTTTCTCTTGGTCATTGGTTATTGTATCTCTTATCTCTTACGATTCGATCTTGTTATTATCAGGACTTAACATCTGCTGTCTGGCTGTTACCTTCACGACTCAACAGATTAACTCCTAGAAACCAATAAGCTTCGCGGTCTCTTTGTGTTTTATGCTTTGTGTTTTCCTTTCCTTATCCTGTCGATTGGCGGCTGAAGATAAACACAAGACACACAAAGAAAAGAAGAACAAACACAACGTTAAAGGTCAGCCGCCAATATAAAACTAGGTCAACACAAGAAGAAAACAAGCATTGCCATTCCATTTCTTTCTTACATCTTTTCTCTTATTTGTTGCTTTCTTTGGTGTTCTTTGTCTCTTGTGTTACTGTTTGTTGTATCTGTCTTATGGCTGGCTTAACAAAAGACCAAGAAAACACAAGACGTAAGCTGTAATCTCATGAACAAAGAATCCTGTAGTTATTATTCTTTTATTTCTTATGTCTCTTTATATTTCTTGTATTTTGCTATCTTGTATTTCCTTATCTGTTGTTGTGTTAGACGTTACAGCTGGCAACCAATACACAACAAGTAAACGAAAGACAACAAAGTAAACACAAAGATACAAGAGAACACAAAGATAAAATAAACAATACAAAAGCAAAGAATCCGTTATCTCCTTCGTGTTCTTATTGCTATCGTGTTCTTATTGCTTTCTATTGTATCTTGTGGTCTATCTATTGTATGGTCTTTTCCTTTTCTTCTTTCTCTTTTCCTTTTCTTCTTTCTATCGCTTTGCTTTTCTATACTCATCTCAACAAAGGAGCTGCATTGCCGGCCTATGTTTCTCTTGTTTGTGTTGCCGGCTATACAACAGATACAAGAAATACAAAACATAAAACACACACAAAAGAGAAAGAGAGTTAGATAAGAAAAGACAAAGGAAACCATTACCATCAATCCTATAAGCTATCATAATCAACTGTGGATCGTAAGGTAAAGAGAAGTCAAGATAAAATAGAAGAGAAACAATAGAGATCAAAGCTAGACGAAAGATATTTACAGGATTACAAACAAGAGATTACAAGCAAGAGATTATGTCTTCAAGATTCTTTTTACATATCATCCATTACCAGCAATACAATACATAACACAAGAGATAAAAGACATAGAGAACCACAAACAAGAGATACAACACACATAGAAGAAGAAAAGTATAGAAAACACGATAGAAAGTTGATTCCAGAGAAATGGTAGCTTGTATCTTGAAAGACGTTATGCTTTTATCTTTTGTATTCCTTGTCCATTGCTTTCTTTCTCTTTGTATTCCTTTTTGTTTATATTTCTTTACGGTTTACGGTTTCTTCATCGCTGTTGTGTTCCTTTTGTTTGTGTTGTGTTATGTCTTGGATTGTGAATTATGAATTGTGTTTTCTTAGTCTTCTTCTGTTGTATTTCTTCTTTTCATTATCGACAGTCAGTTAGAAGAAGAGAGAAAGACAGTCACACGTTAGAACAAGCGATACAAATACAAAAGGAACAAGGAATCGACAGGCAGTTACCAAAGACTTGACCTCTTCATCAAAGTTCTCAGGGTCTTTTGTACAAACGTTACAGCCGCTAGACGATAGATACAAAACACAAAGAGATCATAACACACAATACACACGATAGATACAAAGAATACAACACACGATACAATTAATTTATAGCTGTAATCCTTTCTCTTTTCTTATCATATTCATTGTTGTGTTTGTTTATTTCTTCTTCTTGTGTTCTTTGTTGTATCGCTTTGCTTTGTGTTGTGTATCCTTTCTTTGTTGTTCTTGTATTTTATGTTACTTTTCTGATTGTTATTTTCTTCTCACGGTTTATTTACTGTTTCTCTTTCTTGTTATAGCTGTAATCATCATGAGAATAAGAGAGATACAATAGCATACACAAAGATGATAAGCATACACAAAGATACCAAAAGCATAACAAACACAATACAAGAAACGATAGAGAACAAGAAACGCATAATTTGTATCTATCTTTGTTGTTCTTCTTCTTATTATTATGTATTGCCAGCTTACACAAGATACGAATGAAAGATATTGAAAAGACAAGAGAAACAAAGAATAAACAAGACAAACAGACACAAAATTCTCTATGTCTTTGTATTCCAGATAATTAATTCTTATGTTAACCGAAAAGAGATGGAAAAGAGATTGTAACTTGTGATTATTTTGTGTAACTTGTGATTAGCGATCCATTATTTCTATGTTGTTGTGTTATGTTTATTGTATGGATCGCAAGTAAAGATATAATTTCTTCATCACATGTTGGTTCCAGAGGTACTTGGCGGCTAACACAAGAGAAACATAAAAGAAATAAACAGCCGCCAGAATATACAAAAGATACACAACTTACGATTACAAAGAACAAACACAATATATAACAAGAAACAGACAAGATATACAAAGGATTCATTATTGTTCTTCTTCTATCTGTTGTATTCTCTTTAGCGTTCTTTGTGTATCTTGTATTCTCTTGTTTACTGTCGGCCATCTGTTGTATTGGTTGTTGTATTGTATCTCTCGGCCGACAAGCATCACAAAGAAAGAGTTACACAAAGAAGAACAAGACAAAGAAGAGATATAGAAAGAGAATGAAAACAAAGACTAACACAAAGAAAACAAAGACTAACTATTCCTTATCGTGTTCTTCTTCTTATTGATAGCGTTACAGCTCTTCACAACACAAGATACAAAAGATAATGTCTGGCCTAAGTTCTCTTCTCTTTATTGCTGCCAGACGATACAAAGAAAGATAAAAAGAGATCAAGAAATACAAAGAACACAATGGACAAGAGAAGATATAGAAAAGAAGATAAAAAGAAGACACAAGAGATATAGAAAGCTCATCAATAACGTTATCTTTCCTTATCTTCTCTTTCTTCTCTGTCGTTTCTTTCCTTTACATTTCATTGGTCTATCTATCTTTGTATTTGTTTACGGCAGCTATTCTTCATTGATCATTCATTCTTCATTGTTGTTGTGCTGCCATTAACAAACAAGAAACGATAAGAAAAGAGAAGGAAAGGTGCTCAGGGTCTTCTCGTCTGGCCGTTGGCTTCCTCGTAATCAAGGATGACTCAATTTCTGAGAGACCAAGCTTGTGACAGTGAATAAGTCGTAGCACCGCTCATCTGGACGGAACTTACCTGTCAAGGAATTTTGCTACCTTAGGACCGGTAACTGACAGCCGCCATTTGCTTAACGATTACTTTTGCTTTCTATATTCTCTTCGTGCTTATCTTATTTGTTATCTTATTTTCTTTGCTTATAATCGCCAGCCAACAGATACAATAAAGGAAACGAAAAGATAAGCTGGCGAAAGATAACCAATAATGAATAGAAGATCAGCAATGTAGAAGAGAAGATCAGCAATGACAATGAACAACAAACAACAACAATCAGACAACAACAATATCGCTTATATCTCTTGCTTTCTTGTTCCACTTTCTATAACGATTAGCAATTAACGGCAGCACAACAGAAACACAACAATAAACACACAAGATACAAAAGTCTATTGCTAACCGGCCGATCGTCTTTTGTGTTATGTGTTTCGTATCTTGTATCGGCCGTTAAGCTTGGATAACTGATGACTGGCCAGCAATGAAATGAAATAAAATGACGAATGAACAGCATTACGATCAGCTGGCCAGGAAGAAGGAAAGATAAAATGAAGAATCCGTTCCATCGCTAGAGTAAGGGCTGCCATATCTTTTGTGTTGTGTTACGCTGCGATAGTTGGTTTGTGTTTTGTGTTAAGTTTCTTTTATCTTTGTTGTGGCAGCCCAATACACAATACATAACCAATTCCTTATCTCTTATTCTCTTTGTCTTTCTTGTATCTTGTATCTGGCTGCCCAACACTACAATAAACAAAGACCAAACGAAGGGCAGCCATAAGGAAAACAAAGTTGGCTGGCACAACAGATAAGAAACACAAACACAATAGAGAACAAGTAATGCCAGCCAACAGCCAAGCGTTACAATAGAGAATAAGAGTTACAATAAACAAAGAAATAATAAACAAAGAAGAAATCTATCGTTTGTTGTAATCTCTGAATCTTATCTTCTATCTGGCCAACTGTTAATGGATTTCTTGTAGTGTTGGCCAAGCATAACTAAACAAAAGATTGCGTTTGTATGCTGTTGATTGGCTGTTGAATGCTGGGCTTACAATCGCGAAGCTTGAAACAAACAAACAATAGCATGCCCAGCGATTAACAGCCCAGTAAACAAAGAGATACAAAACCACAAACATAAAACGGATTCCAGATGATGAGGTCTTTGCGTTTCCTTTGTATTGGTTAAGCTTTGCGATCTGGAATCCTCTATCTTGTATCCTGTTTAGTTTCTCTTCATTTTCATTTCTTTGTTTCTTGTATTCTTGTATCAGCTTTCTTTATGAGTGGCCCAACAATACACTAAGAGAATACAAAAGAAAGGGCCACAACAGATACAATAAGAACAAAGAAGTCATAGAAAAGGTAAGGCATAAGCTTGGTAGCTGTAATCTTGTATCTTTTCTTATCTTGTATCTCTTTACAACAAAGAATAAGAGTTACACAAACTGTATCGCAACGCATTCGCTTAGAAGAAGAAAGGTTGACCGTGGAGCAGCGATTCATTATCTGAGGTCAACCGCCAGTCAAGTAACTTCCAACATTCCCATTCCTTGCTTTCTAGTCTTGGGATGTAACCGTCAGGCAAGAGATAACAAATGAATAATAAAAAGCAAAGCCAAGATACAATAAAGCCAAGAAAGAAAGATACAAAACAACAAACAAAAGAAATAAAGAAATCGTAAGGCTGTATCGCTATTCCTTTTCTTCTTTGTGTTATGCTTGTCTATTGCTTGTGTTTCAGTTAGTTTTGTGTTATGTATCGCTATGTCTTTTGTGTTATGGCAGCTATAATACAAAGACAACAAAAGGCTGCCGTAAGATAGACACAGTAAACGATAGAAACACACAACAAAGACGATAGAATAATAAAAGCAAAAGACAGCATACAAAGAAGAGATTGGTTACTGTAACGCTTGGTTTATCTTTTCTTTTATCATTCCTATCATTGTATCATTCCTTTGTTTTCTTTATAGCTTTTATCTTCTAATAGTTCTCCAGAAAGAACCGTGTAACACCTTCAAAGACATTATACAAAAGACAAAACAAAAGAGAAGATAACAGCATACACAAACAAGAGACAGAAGATAAATGGCCAGCTCATGAATACGAAAATGAAAAAGAATACAATCGCTGGCCATGAGATACAACATTCATTCACAATCTGGAATACAACAACTGCAACAAAGAGATGATAAGCGATAGAACAATGAAAGGCTAAGAGACACAGCGATATAGAAACACATTCATTGGAAGATTACCTTTTCATTGCTGTTCTTCTGAAGGTTACGGCTGGCTTATCTTTTTCTTTTCCTTTTGTGGTTCTTATCT
>Ga0194115_10007599_pt1 | contig 10713 bp, 21 predicted proteins | sample TA2MahsurfametaG_3_FD_148656 | JGI IMG/M metagenome (GOLD analysis project Ga0194115, IMG submission 148656) | Freshwater microbial communities from Lake Tanganyika, Tanzania - TA2015002 Mahale S4 surface | ecosystem: Environmental > Aquatic > Freshwater > Lake | place: Tanzania: Lake... | reverse complement strand
CGCATGTCCGAGACCATTGCCTCCTCCGTCACCTTTGATCGCACTTCTGGCAAGTATATTGCCATGTGCGATGGTCAGGTTGTGACCAAGACCAAATCCATCAAGCGGGCGCAGCGTCTGCTGAAAATGCATCTGGCTGGTCTGAAGGCGACTGCGAAGCAGGCTGAGGTTGACGGCCTTGTGTTTTCGGTTGCAGATCGGTTCTCCTTTGTCGAGGCGCTTACCGACATGGTCGCGAAGGGCAAGGCGCCCTCGGCTATCGTGACTGGTGAGGGTGGCATCGGCAAGACCTTCACCATCACCAAGGTCCTTCGCGACAACGGCTTCCTTCCGTCGGATGATCCCGCGTCGGTTCATCTGCCCCCGTCGAAGGTATTCACCGTGGTCAAGGGCTACTCCACGCCCTATGCGCTGTACCGCACCCTGTTTGAGAACCAGGACCGCGTGGTTCTGTTTGATGACTGCGACTCGGTTCTGTCTGACGCGACTGCAATTAATCTGCTGAAGGCTGCGCTGGATTCCTACTCTAAGCGCACCGTGTCGTGGCAGTCGGAAGTCAAGGGTACGGATCTTCCGACCTCCTTCACCTTCAATGGTGGGGTCATCTTTATCTCCAACTATTCGCTGACCTCGCTGAACCAGGCGGTCCGTTCGCGCGCCCTCTGCGTCGACCTGTCCATGAACGCCGAGCAGAAGCTGGAGCGAATGGAGCACCTCGTGGCTGACAAGGACTTCCAGCCCGAGCTGTCCGCCAAGGTCAAGGCCGATGCGCTGAAGCTGATCCGCGACAACCTGTCCAAGGTGCGCCACCTCAATCTGCGTACCCTCATCCAGGTGTCCAAGATCCGTGCCACCGACCGCAAGGACTGGACCCGCCTCGCCCTGTACGTCATGAACCAGTAAGGAGACAGCAATATGACCAAGACCAAGACCAAGACCGACGGCGAGAGGATCGCCATCAAGGCCTTTGCTGGTGGCTATCTGAATGCCAGGACACTAGCCAAAGCCATCGACCGCGCCATCCGCAAGCGGGGGATCGCTGCGTGGGACCTGGGCAATGTGGAGGGTGCCGGCGGTCGCACCCTCCGTGACAATCCCTATCGCCCAAAGTGGAAGCCGAGCCGAAGAGTTCAGGCCATTCTGTCGATGGCAGCCTCGCCTAACGGCGGCCGGCCCAATCAACGCTAGGCCCAATATTGGGCATGGGGTGTAAAGACCTTTACTAAAGGCGAAAACTATATGGGGTTTGGGAAGACACTCTTTTAGCGACCACACCGGTTCAGAGCGCGTCCTATTTTTTCTCTGTGGAGGTCTGCAAAAGCATTCGCAAAATCATTCTGCACATATTCTGTATAATTCTGCCCCCCGTCATTTTCTGGTGGAATTCCTTTAAGTTCTCCCCATATATTTGGATCCCCCCGTCAAATCTCCATGTTTTTCCTTTAAGTTCTACCCCATATTTTTTTCTTGACCATATAATCTTTGCATGATATCATATTTTAGTATCATGCTGTATTGTGTAGAGGGTCTTGGATCAAGTGAGAGATCGGCCATAAAATAAAGGTTTAACTTGTGAGGATAATAAAATGAATAAGGATCGTGAAATCGTTGTGGAAGAAGAGTATGTGGCATCTATCAGAAATATGTTTGATGGATGTGGGCTTCGAATCATTATTGATAAATTGAGTGGATTGATGCATCGTTATCCGTCTTTTGATGAGACGGACAAGAGGTTTGATCCGGTTGTTTATATTGAAACTTCGGATTCTCGTGGCTATGCGCGTGTGCCGCGAGGCGGCTATGCATATGATGGTGATCCCGTGACATTTTTTGTTATCAAGCGTCCTCGGCTTGAGAATGACGATGAGTATCAAAGGCGAATTCAACGGGAGAGAATGAGGAATGATGTTATTTCTCATAATCATGAGATTGATCCGGAATATAGCGAATACGTTCGTTTGTCCAAGAAGTTTGGTGGGAAGAACTTGACCATGAATAATTTGTAATGGATCTTGGTGCAAGGGTTTATCGTTATAGATAGGTATGGGGGAAGTCATTCTCTCCTACATTTCACCTAACGGAGAAAAGAAATGAAGACACTCGCGCTTGCTATTGCTACGATTTTTGCCTTGAATACTGGTATTGCTTTTGCAACCCAGCCTTCTACTTCATCAAAGGCACCGGCAGCAAAGTCTAATTTGGCTGAAAAGAAGAAGCCGCCAAAGAAGGACAAGGATGCAAAGAAGACACCCGCTCCTGCTCCTGCTTCTACGCCAGCAAAGAAATAATATATAAAGTATTGAGGGGATGCTCTGCGGTATTTCCGTGGAGCATCCTTTTTATTTTGGGAAAAACATACTTGAATGCTTGCAAGAAAGGTGAAATGATATGAAGCTGCATGAATTGAAAATGGACAAGGATACATGCGACAAGTTAATCGCATGTGCAATCTCCATGGAGTCTGCCGAGGAGACGCAAGGTGATCGTGATGGTACACCTGCGTTTGTCAGTCGAACAAAAGAGGTGTGGCCACGGCCGTGGGGGGCCTCACCGATGCGGGGTCTACATAAACATTCGATTGGGCCTAATGATACTTTATCATCCATTAGTCGCACAAAAGGTGGAATCAAGGAGTCATCTATGATCAAGGATTGTAGCATGTTTGCGGATGATCGTGAATATCTGATTATGAAGCACTATGAGAATCATCAGGAATCTGGATACACAAATTATACATCGGCTGAAATTGACGCTTTGGTATCACAGGAAATTTTGGATCATTTCAAGTTGCGTCGTGAGGATTGTCGCATTGACGTAAAGCGTTCTTTACCGGGTAAGATACACATTCCACACAAGGACTATTACATCAACTATAAGTACAATCTTGTGGACAACAATGGAAATATGGAATACGTTCCAAAAGATTCCATGAATGGCATTGATGTCATACGAATTTGGATTACATTGACGGAACCGCGCTTTGGTCATGTATTAGTCGTTGAGAATATGTCATTCTATCATTTGGAGCAGGGTTCAATCGTGACATGGGATACGCATGAACTACACACGGCTGCAAATCTTGGATATGAGGATAGGTTCATCATGACGATTACGGGAAGTATTTGTGCATAAGATGGAAACGCCCTGCGTCAAGGTATGCGTAATTGACGAGAAGACAACTCATTGCATTGGATGCGGAAGAACACGTCACGAGATTGCTGAGTGGACCGGCTTGACAAAGAATGAGCGATTGAGTATAATGGCGGCGTGTTTGGTTCGCATTGAGGAGATGACAAAACGTGGAAAAAGAAATTCAGGAAAAAGTAGATGCGATTGACATGGAGACGAAGATTGCTCTGACTGCATGGGTCATGAAGCATATTGTTGATCATGCACGAGATGGTGGCACTTTTCGGTATCTGATATATGATCGTCTTGGATTAGACATGTCTGCGTATATTCCACTTTGTGATGATGGAATTGTAATTTCCAACGAGTTTGATCTGAATCTGAAGAATGATTTGATTCGCGCAATGAAGTCCAAGGATTTTTTCATGATGAAGGACATTCTTGGACTGTGCGATCAACCTGATTGTTGGGAATATGCATCCATGTGGACACCGCAGATTGATGGAGTTTCCGCTTTATGTTCTCGTCATGCCCCACATGATTTGTGCGGCAATAAAGACACTTGACATTCCCAATGAATAGGTGTATACTTATATCATGATGTACACAATACATTTCACGGATCTAGAAAATGTAGATGCAGAATTCACTCATTTCCATGATGTTCTGGATCATCTTTGTACACACAACTTTACTGCAACGGTAAAGTATGATGGGCGTGTTATCGCGACATGGTCTCCATCTTATGGACTGGACATGTCGTTTTCTTCAATTCAAAGATTTGAAAATGCATAAGAGTTATATTATTGATGCTGTACTGGAAGAGTTTCCGGGCCGCTGCGGTTGGCTTCTTTTTTGCTTTGAGGATGACGACTGTGTGTGGGAGCAGTTCTTTGCAACTAAGAATGAGGCTGAGATTTTTGGCGAAGACTGGGTTAATGGTTTGTTTCGCGAGGGATTTCCTATTTCAGAAACGAAAAACGTTGGCTAAATAATTCAAATTTTTTTTATCAAAAGGTTGATGATGCTTTTAACACAGACGATATTAGAGGGGACTGATGATGACCCTCTTAGTAAAAACAACAAGCAAGTATTTGTTTTATTTGTATATTACATGGAGCATCGTTGCTGACATTTCATTGTTGGCAGGAATTATTTGGTTTTTTGTTTTATAAATAATTGATTATATCATGTTTCTGATGAAGAATATATTCACTTCAATGATGTGGATTTCAGAACATGAATATGAACATAGACAAGATCCTAAGAAATCCAAAGCAAGATCTATTTGTTTATGATAAGGTATCAAAGCGTTGGTACTGTCGTGAAAACTCGGACTTCTTTTCTCCAGAATCTAGCATAGAATATTATACCAAACTTGTCATCATGGAAGTATTGATGACGTTGGATGAGTGCGAGAATTCGCAGAAAAAAGTCCTTGACGGTGCTGATAGAATAGACTATAATAGATTTGTTGATTTGGTTTGTGAAAGGTTCAAGGTGCCATGGAAAAGTATTTCGTCAAGCCCACAAGCGGATATCACTTCACCGAAAACAACATAAAGACGATTGAAGAAAAATATGGCGCAAAGTATGTGGGTTACTTTTGCACTCGCAAGTCCACTGGCGATTGGAATGATGTTCCTGTTGATGTGTTTTACCAACCCAATCCGGATGTATCAAAGGGTCATTCGCACTACTTTGGTATGTTGAGACAGACTGGAAATGTATACATCACAAATGCAATTTCAATCACCGAGCATCCAATGCTCGGTGTTATCGCTACTGATGGCGAAGTTGTTGTTTCCAGATATAGGCATGATTATAGGAGAAGCAAGGATGGATCCGTATTCATTGATGGCGGCCGAGACTATACTAGGTATGGCTGGGATGATTCTTCTGGCAATGTGGTTGATGTTCTACCGAAATTGACCGAGGTGAAGATCGTGAAGGATCAGCTGGTCGTAGCATGATTCTTCAGCTGCATTCTTCCATTCCCGTTGTAACACCACAAGGTAATGCTCAGGCCATGGCCATAATAGATTATGGTCCTGAGCATGATCTTGTCTGGGTTTGTTTTCTTGATAGCAATGGTCAATGCTGGTCATATAGGAACTCCGAGATTCGCGGTCAAAAGAATATAACGATGGGGCGTTCGGATGTTGAAGCACGATAATCCTCCCTTGATTAGGACCAATACACAAATCAAGGACAATCTTCGTGAATTGTCCAAAGCTATTCATGCATATCAGCAGTCATTGGACAATGCTGTGGCTGAGATTGAGTTTCTTGAAAAGCAGAGAGAGCAGCTTCAATATCAAATTGAATTTGCATTTACATTTCCTAATGGAGATTCATTGACTCTTGAGCAATTGGCTGATGATTATCATCGTCTAAGAAAGCAAGTTGGTGAATGGTAACCGAACTTGAAAGAATCATGGACAAGATTTCGGAACGTCATGATGGTCGCATCCATCAAATGTGGCGAGCATGGTCAATTATGCCTGAACCTAGATTACAGTTTTATGAAATTATATCCCGTGAGTTTGGTTTAACAAGAAATGAAGCATACATACTTGTGAAGCATTTATTTCACTAATATTGAGGTGTTTCATGAAATCCAAGATTATTCTGACTGCATCATTGCTTTTGTTTTCAACTTTTTCCTATGCACAACAAGCTAGAGATCAGATTCGTGCTGTAGGTTCTTCCACAGTATTTCCATTCACTACCACAGTGGCGGAAACATTCAATAGAACAACTGGTCGCAAAGCACCTATTGTCGAATCAACTGGAACTGGTGGCGGCTTTCGTTTGTTTTGCGGTGGAGTTGGCACTCAACACCCCGACATTTCAAATGCGTCTCGTGCAATTACCAAGTCTGAGTTGGAGCTATGTGCAAAGAATGGTGTGACCAACATCACGGAAATCATGATTGGTTATGATGGCATCGTTCTTGCCGTTCGTAAAGATGTAAAATCATTCAATATTACGCGCGAGCAAATGTGGCTTGCGTTGGCCCGTCAAGTTCCCAAGGACGGTAAGTTGATCAATAATCCATATCAAAAGTGGAGCGACATTGATCCTAAGCTTCCAAATGTTGCGATTGAAGTAATGGGACCTCCGCCTACATCAGGCACAAGAGATGCTTTTGTGGAAATGGTCATGGATCATGGATGTAAGGGTTTTGCCGAGATCAAGGCTATTACTGATGCCCGCGCAAGACAACAGGCATGTTCTGCAATTCGTGAAGATGGAAAGTATATTGAAGCTGGAGAAAATGATAACTTGATCGTACAGAGATTGGCCACCAATAAGAACATAATTGTTGGTATATTTGGTTATTCGTTTTTGGAAGAAAACATGGATAAGATTAAGGCATTGAGTGTCGATGGTCAAGATCCTATATTTGAAAACATTTCTTCTCTAAAATATCCTGTTGCTCGCTCTTTGTTTGTCTATATCAAGAATGCACATGTTTCAACTATTCCTGGAATGAAAGAATTCATTGCTGAGTATGTTTCGGAAAGAGCAATGGGTGATAATGGATATCTTGAAAAGAAAGGGCTAGTGCCATTGATGAAAGAAGACAGAGAAAAAGTTCGTAATAATGCGCTTTCGCTAACATCTATGAAGTGAAAAAAGGAGAAAGTTATGGCAAAGTATATATTGAAGTGCGTTGACGATACAAACGATGCTCTTGGAGCAACCGTTACATATGAGTTTGAAGCTGAAGAGATGACAAACATCACATATCATCTTGCTCAGTTTCTTCGTTCAGCAGGATTTACCTGGGTTGATGATGTTGAGATTGTAAAGGATCATTTTCTTGACGATCCCGACGCGCCAGCTGAGAAAGATGTAATTCTTGATGATTCAAATATTAACTTTGATAATATGTCAGTATCTCACGATAGAGATACAATGTAATTAGTCGGTCGGGTGGATGTTCATGGAGATGTCTTGGCCAACCATGTGGCTCTTGAGCATCCACCCAATCTTTGCGTGTTTGTCCAAACGATCTTCAAGATAGTTGACAAGACCAAAGTTACCATCTCTTTCAGCAAAACTTCTTGCCGCAATCAACGAATCATGCGTTGACGTATTTGCAGCAAATAGACGAGCAAACATTGTTTTTGATCCTGGGATTTCAGAAGAGTCTGTCATGGTCGACATCATTTCAAATTCCTTGAATGTGCCAGGAGCATAACTTCCCAATGCACGAATTTGTTCTGCAGTATTATCTACTTCTTCAAAGATTTGCTGATATAGCTTTCCAAAGAAATCGTGATACGATGAGAAAAACGGACCCTCTACATTCCAATGATATTTGTGTGCAAGTAGATACATGCTAAATGTATTGGCTAGCACAGTATACATTGAACGAACAAGATCAGATTCGCCCGTAAATTGTTTATTAAGTTCTTGTTCCATCAAAAGTTCTGGATTGACTTCTTGTTCGGTTTGTTCTTCCATAATTGACAATTCCTCTCAACTATGATATATTTATAAACATGAATATCTTCTATCTCTCCCATAATCATGTTCAATGTGCCCAGGTGCAATGTTGTTCTCGGTAGTGTCAAGGACAATATACAAATCTTGCAAAATGCGATCTCATATCTGGAGAAAAACAAATGAACATTTTTTATCTTGATAAAGACCTTGCCAAAGCGGCACAATACCATGTAGACAAACACACGGTAAAAATGGTTCTAGAATATGCACAGCTATTGTCAACCGCACATCGTCTATGTGATGGTATACCATATAAGAGTAGAACTAAAACTGGTCGTATAATAAAACGATGGGGTTTTAGTCCTCGTGGTATTGATCCGCGTGCTGGTATTTTATACGAAGCAACACATATCAATCATCCATCAGCTGTATGGTCGAGAGCAACGAATAATAACTATAACGCATTGGCATATCTTCTAGCCTGTTTGTGTAGAGAATATACTTACCGCTATGGTAGGGTACATAAGGTTGAGTCTAGTGGCTTGCTTATGGCATTGTCGGTACCACCTGTGAATATTCCAATTGGTGTATTCACTCAGCCGACGCCCGCGATGGATAAAAAATATCTAATTTATACCAATGGTATTATAAATTCTTTACTCTCATATAGAAATTATTACATAAATGGAAAAAAACATTTAGCAAAATGGACAAAAAGAGATAATCCTGATTGGTTTATCTGAGAAATTTTTTAGTAAAATTTCCAATGTCATATATTTTTCTGTCATATATCGAACAAACATAAATCATCATTCTCTTAGAATGATCCTGTTTTATTTTTGTTCGATCAGGGTTACATCTACATGATAACGTATGATTGTTATAACCAGAATGTGAATATATCTTTCGACAGAATATACATGAAAATTTTATAAAGTTTGCCCCTGTTTTTTCGAGAATTTGTCTATGAATAGGATTATTATTTCCTAGAAAATGATGTGTTTTATTTTTAGACTTCACTTTCATCGGATGGGCTTCTGTAAGAAAATTGTGTGTCTTGTTTTTTAGTCTTTTTATATTAGGATTATTGTTGCTTTTCCAAGCGGCACTTTTTTAGCTCTAGTTTCAGGTGAATCCTTTTTTCCTTTATTGGCAGCACTTATTTTAGCTCTAGTTTCTGGTGATGCATTGACAACACCCTCTCCGCCGTCCGTTCTATTGAGAAGAATGCCTGTGCCTAGATCTTTACGCCCATACCAATGTATATACCGACGTTCTAGTGCACAAGCGCCAATATTGGATAGATTGGTTTCTAGAAATACTATTTTCGATTTATCTTTAGGGACTGAAATGTGTTTGTGTTTAGCATATGCTCTATCGTCGCAGCCCTTACCAATGTAGTAAGGTGTTCTATCCGATTTGCGTAGATATGCATAAACGTAATAGCGATAAATATCATTAGTCATTGCTGTTGCTCCTATAAAGCGATAGAGTGGATGGAAGTTAGTGGCTTCGCGATCCACAATTATTTAGTATAATTATCTATTATAAATAAGAGTATGTTCAACTCTAACCCAGGATTATATAATGCCAACGTATGACTTCATCAATGAAGATACTGGTGAGATCTTTGAGATGCAGATGTCCATCGCCGAGAAGGAAAAGTATCTAAAGAAGAACAAGCATATCACTCAGGCTGTGACGAAAATGTCTATCGGCGATTCTGTTCGTCTAGGAATTACAAAGCCGCCAGCAGATTTTCAAAAAGGAGTCATTGGTCGCATGAAGGAAAGGGTTCATGGTAACAAGATCAATTCCAAATTCGGTATTCCGAGAGAGTGGTGAGTGATTAGTCCCATTTCTCCCGTGTATAGAACAGTATTCAACACCAAAAGAGGATCTCGCGAAAACGCAAGGTCCTCTTTGTCATTTCAGAGAGGCGTACATGTCAAAGAAAAAGAAGAGACTGCAGAATCAACAACAGCAAAATCATTTCTCTCTACGAACAATATCTCCACTAACACTAAATCAATCTTCAACATTCAAGGCCTTTGAGCAAGGCAAGCATCTTCTTCTACACGGCGTCGCAGGCACAGGCAAGACATACATCTCTCTCTATCTTGCACTAAACGAAGTGCTAAACAAATCCAGATATAAACAAATAGTCATCATACGAAGTGTTGTTCCATCGCGCGATATGGGATTCCTTCCAGGAACTGCAAAGGAAAAAGCTAAGGTCTATGAAGATCCTTATAAAATGATTTGCGATGATCTTTTCAGTCGTGGTGATGGATATGAAATTCTAAAGGTCAAGAGATTGGTTGATTTCAATACAACATCATTTCTACGCGGAGTCACATTCAATGATGCGATTATCATCGTTGACGAATGCCAGAATATGATAGGTCAGGAATTGGACACAGTCATGACTCGTGTTGGCAACAACTGTCGTATTGTTTTCTGTGGAGACTTTAGGCAAACTGATTTGGCCAAGCATGAAGAAAAGAGAGGACTCTTGACATTCATGAATATTCTTGATAGAATGTCTTGTTTTGAAAAGATCGAGTTCGGAAAAGAAGACATTGTTCGTTCCGCCCTCGTCAAGTCATACATCATCTCTAAACTGGAGTTGGGGTACGTTTGATATGTTGATTTATACTGCGCCAGCGATCATTTGGATAATCATGCGAATAATGAAGAAGATCATATTGACATGGCCAAATCCATTCAACGCATGGATGTGCGTGTTTGTTCATTTGGCCTTGGGATATATTGTCTTTAGTTTCTTATTTTCGCTAGGGTAGAATCCATTCTAATGAAGAAATTTCGTCATTCACTTGTGGATCTTCCACAGCTAACAGAAGAGTATATAGACGGAAGGAGACACTACAAGACTCCAGATGGTAACGTGTATCCTTCCGTCACTACCATTTTGTCTCGTCTGCCCAATGAAAGTTTGCGCGAATGGCAAAGACGAGTAGGTGAAGAAGAAGCAAGTCGTGTTGGCAAAGTAGCAGCTCGCAGAGGCACAAATCTTCATCAAATATGCGAACGATATCTACTAAATGAAGAAAGACCAATGCGTGGGCATATGCCTGATGTTCAGGGCATGTTTGCGGAAATGTG
>Ga0194115_10007594_pt1 | contig 10718 bp, 4 predicted proteins | sample TA2MahsurfametaG_3_FD_148656 | JGI IMG/M metagenome (GOLD analysis project Ga0194115, IMG submission 148656) | Freshwater microbial communities from Lake Tanganyika, Tanzania - TA2015002 Mahale S4 surface | ecosystem: Environmental > Aquatic > Freshwater > Lake | place: Tanzania: Lake Tanganyika... | reverse complement strand
GAACCCCCTCCAACCGAATGCTCTCTGCCACTTGCGCCCCTTCTTCAATCGTTAAACCCTCAACCCCTACCTTCTCTGGAGTTAACTTTGTAGGTAACAAGATCGATATCAATGTCAATCTTGGTTCTTCTACCTCATCTCGCCCCGATAAGGTCTATCTAGTCGCACCTAAGCTAGGCGTTAATTCCTCTACTCCTTTAGAAGGAAAGATCTCTGGCTCCACCGCTAGCTGGTCGCTACCGCTTAACAGCATCCTCTCTGGTGTTGCTATCCCACTTGAGATCGTCGGTGAGAAAAATGGAGTCAGAAGCGAACCTCTAACCGGCTCCTATACAAAACCTGCAGTATCAATTACCGCAGTTCCTCCAGCTCCTAGCAACTACGCCTCTCGTATCGTTGGCTCATCTGCAATCGTCTCTATCCAAGTCAGCGCTAAAGAGAACTCACGAGCAGCAAGTGCTCATCTTTATAGCTCCGCCCTTGGAATCAAGAAGAACCCAGGCCTGCAAGGTGATGTGTTGGGAAATAAAGCCCTGATTGAAATTCCCATCAAAGCCTCAATGGCAGGAAAGAAATACCCACTGACTATCTACTTGAAGAACAGCAAAGGTGAATCAAAGCCATTAAATGTAACGCTAACTATCCCCAGGGCGCCTAAGGCACCAACGGTGCCAACGGTATTGCCAAAACCATCGGTTCCCAAGGCCGTCATATGCAGCTTTGGTAACCAGACTCGCACTTTTGAAGACGACTGTCCGCCGGGTTGGGAGAAAAGGTGAGTCTTCTGTGAGAATGGGAATATGGAGAGACTTCGCCCAAGCGATCCTGAACAGATCGGTCCTTGGCAGATTGTTAATCGCCTTGGATCAGGCGGTATGGGAATTGTTTACATGGGTAACAATGGAACCCGGGCTGCGGCGGTCAAAATTGTTCGGGAGTTTCTCTTAGAAGACCCATCTTCCAGAGCGCGACTCAGTCGAGAAGTTGCAATTCTCAAGAAGATCAAAGGGAAGTATGTTGCGGAGATTGTTGGGGCTGATATCGACTCCAACCCCGCTTGGATAGCGACGAATTATGTCGATGGACCAAGCCTCAAGACACTGGTAGATAACGAAGGCCCTTTGAGCGAAGCGAAATGGTTGGAACTTGCTTACGGTTTGATGTCAGCCCTTCACGCGGTACATGAGGCAGGTGTCATTCATCGAGATGTAAAGCCTTCAAATATTTTGATGTCTGCAACCGGACCCAAACTAATAGATTTCGGTATTTCTTTCTCGTCCGATGCAACGTCGCTAACAAAGACTGGCATGGTCGCAGGCACTCCTGCGTGGTTCTCACCCGAACAGTTTGAAGGAACACAGATAACCGGAGCAGTGGATAACTTTGCCGCCGGGACAGTTCTATATTTTGCGGCCACAGGCACCAATCCATGGGGCAAAGACGATACGTCGGTCGCGAATACGATGCACGCAATACTTAACAAGGATGCGGACTTCTCAGCGTTGAGTGAAATCCAAAGAGAAGTAATCACTTTATTGCACAAGAAGTCTCCAAAAGAGCGCTCTACTGCAAGTGAAATCTTGTCCAGGCTTCAAGAACGGGGCACAAGCTTTGGAAGTTTAGCGGGAGAAGAAACTCTCTCGAAAAGTCGAAATTTCAAGAGTGTGAAGATTTTTGCAGGGGTTGCGGTCTTGGTCATTGCGCTTGCGAGCTTATACTTCTTAAGACTCAATCCATCTTCGGTGTCTCCTTCCGAAGTCGCATCTCCATCGCCATCGCCAATAAGAGAAATTCAATGGAGCGTGCAAATTGTGGGAGATTCCAAGCCCAAAGAAGGGGTTGGTTCAAAATATTCAACATTTATCTGTGATCAAGGCGTCGTAAAAGAAAGTATTCAATTGAAGGAACTAACGAATCCGATTGCTAAGAAACAACCTACAGCCCAACTACTCACTGGTGATGCAAGATGCGGAAAGGATTTCGACACCATTCTAATTGAAGGGGAAGTTGACGAAGCCAAGAAGAAGCGCGATTACATACTTGCAGGATCAACCAGAACTGGATTCATAATTCAATATGAATTTAGTGTTTCAGTTAAGAATTAACGATTTCTTCTCAAATTCAAGAGACTAAGAATCGCGAAAACTAAACCAAAAACAGCAATAAATCCGAGAGATGAAGTGAGATTTGAAATAGAGGATTCCCACTTGGCTTGTTGGTCTTTATCGGAAATCAAACCTAGTTGAATCAAATCGACGGATGCCGATAGTGCATTTGTGGCCCAATGGCTTGGAACCAACTTAGATGCTTGAGCTATGAATCCTTTGCTCTCAAGAGGCAGAGCCCCAGATAGCACCACAAGCACCATGGTCATGCCGACCAGAGCAGGCATGGCTTGTTCTTCGGAAGTCAGAAGTGTCGATACGAGAAGACCGAGCAACATTGAGCAGAGACCAAGCGAGATGCAAATCGCCGTAATCTCGATCCGACTTGAATCAATGATTAGGCCCGAGGAGGGTAGAGGTCGCCTAAACAAAACTATAAATGTGAAGACAAGAATCTGAGCAGAAGTTATGAAACCAAGCACGAGCATCTTAGAAATCAGGTACGAAGACATTCTTATTCCAACATTTTGTTCACGACGCCTAATCGCATTCTCCTTTATCACTTCTTGAATGCTGGTGGAGAGACCGACGAAGATGGAACCTAGAATTAAGACAAGTATCGATCCTTGTGCAAATGGGTTATAAATAACTCCCGATTTAGTTTTGTATCCGGGTCCAAAACCATACTTGCTTCCGGCGGCGTAAGAAATCGCTCCAATGATTACAGGGATGAGTGTTAACAAAGTGAGATAGAACCGATCTGAAGAGATTACCCGTAGGTACCGAGCACTTAGAGTTGCTACCTGTTTGGCGAAGCCTTGGCGTCGTTCAAGAACATGGTCCTGCTTTATCTCTGTTGAAGTAGGTACCGAGCGCTTTGTAGAAGCAAGCAGTAAAGCATCCGGTGAGGCAAGAAACTTGAAAACTTCCGCCCAGTTCTTCTTTCCGAGTTTCGAGAATACCGTTGATGCCGGTCCTGCATAAGCCACTCGACCGCCTGAAGCGAGAAGAATTACGTTGTCGCAAAAGTTTAAATTATCGACTGAGTGCGTAACGAGAACCACGGTTTGACCGTCATCCGCAAGATTTCTTAAGGTTTCCATTACATGAGCGTCTAGTCCAGGATCAAGACCCGAGGTGGGTTCATCAAGGACGAGAAGTTTCGGGGAGGTAAGCAATTCAAGTCCGATGCTTGCTCTTTTTCTTTGACCCCCGGATAACCTGTCAATTCGCAGTTCTGCTCGTTCCGTCAACTCAAGTTTATTCATCACTTCTTCGACGCGTGCATTTCGCTCATCTTTAGATGTGTCACTTGGCAATCGCAATTTTGCCCCGTAATTAAGCGCTTGTCTCACCGTTAACCTGGTATGAAGAATGTCTGCTTGTGGAACAGAGCCAATTTGGCGACTCAATATTTGAAAATTCTCATGAAGATTATTTCCACCTAGTTCAATCTCTCCAGTTGTTGGCTTAGTTCTTCCTGTGAGCACTCCAAGAAGCGTTGACTTTCCGGCGCCGGAGGGGCCAATAATCGCAGTAAGAGTTCGTGGTCCCAAGTTGAAAGAAACATCATCAAGTAAAGTTTTTGAGCCAACTTTGAAACTTGCACTCTTTGCGGATACAGATAGCCCTTCAATTCCTTCCAGAATTTCCAAACCATCACTTGTGAACTTCCTACGGTATCCGCCGATTGAAATTATGTCACCAAAAATTAACTTTTCTCGTTTAATTTTATTCTCGTTCAAGAACGTTCCATTGGTTGATTTGAGATCAACTAGTTCGTACCCGCCTTCTCGGTGTTGAACAATTTCTGCATGGCTCCTTGAAACATTGATATCTTCAATCTTCCAATCGTTGCCTTCGCCGCGTCCAATTCGAATCCTTTGTTGTAAGCGAATGCGACGAGGTCCTTGCAGCTCACTAGTCTCTTCGAAAAAGTTTTTTGCAACTTGCGTCGCCTCTTTCTCCAGGATGTGCCTCGTTACTTTGCTCTTTGTGGACTGGGCGCCCGTTAAAGGAGACAACTTAATTACAACGTTGTTTACGCCACCTAGATGTAAAACCTTAGAATCACTAATTTTGGTGACTCTAGATAATTTTGAGTTGAGGAATGTTCCATTAGTAGATTCTAAATCGGTTGCTTTCCAGTCGCCGTCTTCCCAAGAAAGTCGAAGATGAGTTTTTGATACGCGCGAGTTATCCAGCGCTATGTCGCATGATTGGTCTCGACCTACGGTGTATGTCCGCTCAGGTTCGAGAATTGCCGATTCTGAGCCCCATTCGACAAGAAGTTTCACCGTCAGAGAATAATCTTTGGAAACGGACAAAGAAAGAAAGGAATAACCTAGAATGAGCCTTCCGGGGGCCAAGAAGGGAAGATTTGAAGGAATGAATGGATTTCGAGTCCGTGGCCGGCTAAGAGCAACCTGTTTTCTCTTGGTATCCGTTTTGTCGCTCCCTTCAATTCTTTCAAGTGAATCAATTGCAGCCGAAGAATCAGTAGTTTTGGGATACCAAGGTCCACTCACTGGAGAAGAAGCCGAAGTAGGTATTAGTCAACTGCACGGCGTCAAATATGCAATTGATGTCTTCAATCAAAAATTCAATGGAAGAATTAAAGTCACCCTAAAGGAGCTTGACGATAAGGGAGACCCAGCAAAGGCTGGCCCCGTTGCTGAATTTGCTGCCAGAGACAACAACCTGCTTGGAATCGTTGGACCCGCATACTCGGGTGCAACGATTGCGTCATTAGTTTTTTATAAACCTGCAGGAATTCCGCTAATTTCTCCATCCGCGACGCGACTGTCACTTACAGATCCAGAACAAGGAAGTATGGGTTTTCCTGTATTCCATAGATTAGCTTTAACTGATAAAACTCAAGGCCCCGCACTCTACAAAATTGCAACAGCAGGAGTTGCAAGTCCAAAGGTTTTCGTAGTCGATGACCAATCAGCTTACGGCGTCGGTCTCGTTAATTACATGAAACCCTCTATTCCTGCTGGTCAATCAGCTGGCTTTGACAGCGTTTCAGATAAGACAACTGACTGGTCTGCAACAATCTCGAAGATCAAGACCGCAGGCGCAAACGTTGTTATCTATACCGGCTATTTTCCACAGGCTGCACCATTCTTCAAGCAACTACGTGATAGCGGGTACAAAGGAATTCTTGCAGGCGGCGACGGCGTTCTAAGCCCAACATTCGCAACTCTTGCGCCTGCATCTGTGCTTGATGGTGTTCGAATTACTTCTCCAACTCTTCCAGTCGGCTACATATCGCCTTGGCTCGATATGGAATTCAGACGTAAATTTGGGAGCGAACCAGGAGTCTATTCTTTCGAGAGTTTGGAGGCAGCAAATATTTTGCTCTTTTGCATCGCGAAAGGCTCGAGAACAAGATCTCAGATGCTTAGCTGTATTGATGGCTACTCAGGACCTTCTTTGACAGGGAGAGTTCTTTCTTTTGATTCATTCGGTGATATCCGGAACCCAGAATGGTATGAATTCTGGGCCCAGAAAGATGCCATTGGCACTTTTCCTTTTACTCTCATGTCAAAGGTAAATCGCTATTCGGATCTAGCAAGTACCCATGACGCATTCCCATGGGCCGGTTTAGCACTTAATGCAACTGCAAAACCAACGCCAACAGCAACCCCAGATGCTTCTCAGGCGCCTTCTACTTCGTGTTCCTCAGCAAATTCTGTAGGAACCGCGAGCCTAAGTAGAGTCAGTGACCTTGTCGTACAAGTGGATGCGATAATCACAGCCTGTTCTTACGAAATCGTTGTTGTAAGTGATACTGGAGAGATATTTAGAACTGGTGTAATCAACATAAATCAAACCGGTCAGGTAAACGTAAGAGAAGAGTTTATTAACGCTTCTTGCGCTACGGGCTACTCCTTCTATACAAACGCATGGACTCTACAAAACGGACGAGGAAATCTAAATCGAACCCCCTCCAACCGAATGCTCTCTGCCACTTGCGCCCCTTCTTCAATCGTTAAACCCTCAACCCCTACCTTCTCTGGAGTTAACTTTGTAGGTAACAAGATCGATATCAATGTCAATCTTGGTTCTTCTACCTCATCTCGCCCCGATAAGGTCTATCTAGTCGCACCTAAGCTAGGCGTTAATTCCTCTACTCCTTTAGAAGGAAAGATCTCTGGCTCCACCGCTAGCTGGTCGCTACCGCTTAACAGCATCCTCTCTGGTGTTGCTATCCCACTTGAGATCGTCGGTGAGAAAAATGGAGTCAGAAGCGAACCTCTAACCGGCTCCTATACAAAACCTGCAGTATCAATTACCGCAGTTCCTCCAGCTCCTAGCAACTACGCCTCTCGTATCGTTGGCTCATCTGCAATCGTCTCTATCCAAGTCAGCGCTAAAGAGAACTCACGAGCAGCAAGTGCTCATCTTTATAGCTCCGCCCTTGGAATCAAAAAGAACCCAGGCCTGCAAGGTGATGTGTTGGGAAATAAAGCCCTGATTGAAATTCCCATCAAAGCCTCAATGGCAGGAAAGAAATACCCACTGACTATCTACTTGAAGAACAGCAAAGGCGAATCAAAGCCATTAAATGCAACGCTAACTATCCCCAGGGCGCCAAAGGCACCAACAGTGCCAACGGTATTGCCAAAACCATCGGTTCCCAAGGCCGTCATATGCAGCTTTGGTAACCAGACTCGCACTTTTGAAGACGACTGTCCACTTGGATGGGAGAGGAGGTAGTTGGTTTTCAGACGTGAGAGATAAGGAGAAGGATGGTTAACGTTTCTCCCAACCTGGCGGACATGCCTCTCCATCAAATGCTCTAGTTTGGTTCGCCCTCGCACATATTACTGTCTTTGGCGGAGTTTTAGGTACAGATGGAATGACGCGCGGAATACTGGGAGCCTTCTTAGGTGAGGGAATAGCAAGTGTGCCATTCAAAGGCTTGGACTCGCCCTTTGAATTAACAAAGTAGATTACCACTGGGTACTTCTTTCCTAGCATTGATTGCTTTATAGGTACTTCAATAAATCCTTTATCTCCTACTATTTCACCCTGCAATGACTTTGCCTTTGGAATTCCCAGAGAGCCACTAATTAGACGAATTTCTGTAGCCAACGAACTTCTCTTAGTTGGAGCGTCAACCGTAATCATGGCTGATGATCCTAAGATCCTTGCCGTAAAGTTTTTAGGAGCCTCCGGAACCGACTTAGTTGCAGGGACCGCGGAGACTGTGGGCGCTTGATACGTGCCAATTAGCGGATCGGAAGCCACGCCCTCTTTCTCGGCAACAATCTGCAGAGGAATTGCTGTTCCTTCCAATAATTTATCGAAATCGAGAGACCAACTTCCTGTACTTCCATTAATCTTTCCAGGCATCGGGTTGTTCGCAAGAATGCCAAGTTTTGGTGCTACCAAGTAAACCTTGTCGGGACGATTTGATGAACCGGATCCTAGATTGATATCTATATTTATTTTATTTCCCGAGAAGTTCACGCCGGAGAAGGATGGTGTGGCTGGTTTCTTGTCTTTGTTAGAAGTTACAATTTTCCCGGGATTGTTCTTGCACCCAGGAACGTCAAAAGTTCCGTAACCAAGAGCCTGCGATAGCGTGTAAGAGATTCCATAATTAGTACAATCTTGAGTATCAGTAAAGTCTGAGCTCCAAATCAAGCCTTCAAGATTTGAATCCCAGGAACTTTTGAAACTAGGTGCTTTAACTTCAAGTTTGAATGAAGCACTTCCGATTGAATTCCCGTACTGAATTCTAATTGGATATATTTTATCTTTTTCAAGTGCAATTGATTGAGACGCACTTTCTGCTGGATGCTCTCCAGGCAGAGACAGAAATGCTGACGCAGGGCCGAATGACGCGTAACTCAAGACAGCATCTTTACCTAGCCACATGTGACTTGCATCGTCTGATGTTAATCTGAAATCCCAAGTTCCTGATTCATCGGGAATGAAGTAACCGCCCCACCAGATTGAAATGTTCAAGCCCAGTTCTTGAGTCAGAGTCCAAGTAGGCAAGGAGCTAGACGAAGTTTTCTGTACTTTGACTAGTGGTGCTGAGCCGAAGAATGCGGTGTTATCCTTGAAATAACCGCTTTGGTGAACCTCAGACAAACCTGAAACCAAGCTCGATGGTCGCGACCAAGAGGAATTTGATCTTGGCTTTCTTAGGGATGACACCGACCCTGATGAAGGAGTTGTGTTACCCGTTTGGCTACTCGAAAGATACGGTGATGCTGCTTGAACCGTTAGGTTTCCGTGTCCGGCAGCTGTTCCAACTTGAATTTTGCGAACTTTGTTACTGTGTCGATCAGCAACAAGTAATGCGCCCTTAGAGTCAACAAAGGAGACGATGGGTCTATAAAAACTTGCTTGGGCAATAACTCCGTTTTTCGTGCCAACGCCTTCGGGAGATATTCTGATTATTGAAGATTGAGCTCGAAACATTGAGCCCTGTTCTGTGCTCACATACGCAACTCCATCTCGATCCGTTGCGATTCCCATAATCCATGATCCCCCGAAGTCTCCGGGAATTCGGACTACAGGAGAGGAGTCATCGAGTCTTGTTTTCCATAGGTGCGTGGCTCCTCCTCCTATAAAAGCATTGCCTGACAAATCAAACGCAATTTGATTTGGATATATAAGCGTTGCGCTTGCCTTAGGCATCGTATCTGTGGGCTGTCTCTCTATGCCTGTGCCAAGGACTGAAGTAACTTGAAAATCACGAGAACCTGTTTTTGAAACCTTTCTTATGACTCCAGAGTACGCCCCATCAACAACGAAAAGTTCGTTACGCCAAAATGCCATTCCCTCTACCGATTTGAAAGAGGAGGTGGATGCGCCCCCATCCCGTGTCTCGCCCTGGCCATTTCCAATGTACATGAATTGACCATCTGGAAAACTTACAAATATTCTTCTTCCGGCAGAGCAATACAAAGTCCCGTCTGGGCCAATCGCTACACCCGCGGAATACCAACAGTGCTCGCGAAGTTGATTCACCTTCAGCACTTCACCCGAGCTGCTAACGTGCCTTACAGTGCTATTGTCGACAACAAGGTAAGTTCCATCTTCGATCGGAAAAACTTTGTGTGGAATGTTATAAATCTGGTTTTTGGTGCCATTCGAGGGATCTGTTACACCCCATCCATCTTCTTCTCCAACAGTCTTGATTAGTCTTCCATCTCTTGAGAACACCTTTATGTTGTGGTTAGCGTGGTCTGCAACGTAAATCTCGTTTGACGGTGATGTTCCAAATCTGCTGATAGAAATCGTTGACAGCGCAAAAAAAAGCGGTTGCCCAGAAATTCTACCTGGAACAGAGAGATTTGTAGACCTACTTCCATCGTCATAAATAGCACCGTGGCCAATCTTATAAATGAGTCCACCGCACTCACGATCACCAACCACGTAAACAAAACCGTTTGAATCTCTGTCCAGACCCATGGTGCCGCACCTTAAAGTTTCCAGGGTGCTTACTTGACCGCTTTGATCAATTCTTCTAATCGATCGATTCAATGTGTCTGCAACGAGCAATGATCCGTCGCGATTATGAATCAAACCTCTCGGGACATTGAAACTTGATTGATTTCTTGACCCATTAGTCGCTCCCCGAACCCCAGATATTCCTGCAAAGATTTCGCTTCTACCAGAGGAGCCATCTATGCGGATAATCACATGATTCTCTTCTTCGCTAAGAAAGATATCACCCTTATCGCTTACAGATAGGCCTCCGCCCCAATCAAATCCCATATTAGTTATGCCTACATTGACCAAGTATTGTCGTTGAAGAATTCCTCGCGAATCAAAAAGGTCAACGCTCTTTAAGTCACAATAGGAAACATATATTTCGTTTACACTCTTTACAAAAACACCACATGGGACGCTGCTTCGAATTCCATTCCAAATACGTCCGGATTTTATAAAGTCTGAAAAGACCCCATCTTTGAATTTGCGCACTGCAAAGAGATTTCTGTCCGCAAAGAAAAGGGTTCCATCGGGTGACATTGAGGTTGTAGCTGGCTCTCCTACCTCAATTGCTCCGCCAACTGACCCTGGCGGACCACTAAAAGTAGAAACAAGTAAATCACTGGAGCTTCTTGCCGAATTTGAGAAAAAAAGAGTTGAAAAAGCTATTGAAAGACTCAGACAGATAATCCAATATCTAGAAACGTGTTTAAAAATTGGCTTGATAGTCATGGTATCCGTCTCCGATTACGATTAAGGGAATTCTATTAGATTTACCTCCGTGATACATAGGCAGTCTGAGCTGTGCGGGTATTGAGCCGTCGACTCTTGTAATAATAGCGTTGACCGTCGTCACTATGCATACCGTGGCACCATTGCTCTAGATCAAGAACTAAGTGTTAGGCACTTTAGCTCACTTAGTACTAACCACGCCCTCAGCGCACGGTGGTTCTAAAGGAAGACCTGCTGATGATGAAAGACACCATCAGAGGAGCAGGAGGTAAAAAATATGGGCGCAATGATTTTCACCATTTGGTCAGTGGTAGGACTCTTTATTGCTATGAAAACTTTCAAGTGGGTACGGCGCTAGAAGCCGCGGCTTTTCACTGATCGGACCGGAAAGTTTAGGTCAGCTCCCTCCCGCGATGCTTG
>Ga0194115_10007592_pt1 | contig 10719 bp, 15 predicted proteins | sample TA2MahsurfametaG_3_FD_148656 | JGI IMG/M metagenome (GOLD analysis project Ga0194115, IMG submission 148656) | Freshwater microbial communities from Lake Tanganyika, Tanzania - TA2015002 Mahale S4 surface | ecosystem: Environmental > Aquatic > Freshwater > Lake | place: Tanzania: Lake... | reverse complement strand
CGACCTTGTAGGTATCCGGCTTGACCGAGCAAGGAACAGCTCACATTACTAAATGGGTCCCAAGGATCTGCGACAGTTGCGTCGGGAAAAGCAATATCATCATCGCCTCAAATGGAACAAGTGAAGAATTCCGAAAGTCTATATGCGCAACAAGCTTCTTGGAACACATCTCTAAAGGCATAACAGATCTCGTACGCAATGCGTCCATCAATGAAAGTATGATAGATGTCATAGCAGCTGAAAGTCACTTCAGTATCCGAAGTGAGATTTGTAACAGTGACGACTGCAGGTTCCATCACAGCACGAGACGAGGAAGTTTGTGAGAGTCGAGTATCGAAGGAATCTGACGACGAATCACTCACACCTCACTTACAGTCCTCAGTACTTGTGCTCATTTCGTCTGCGTAGCGACACGGGGCGCAGCTTGGGAAAGTGTTAGGACAACAGGTGTACCCGTAGCGTTGGAAGTCGAGACAGGTATTGAAGTTCACACCAGGTCCGTATACTTGCATAAAGATATCAGAGCAAGTATACGTGCCAAGCTCTGGGATAGTCACCGTTCGGTTCCCTCCAAGAACAATTTCCTTCTCATTTTGATTAATAGAGGCCAAATATCTAGTAAGCACAACCAGGGATCCCAATCCGATCAAGAAACATCCACGATGTCAGGACTTACGGAGGAGGAATAGAAACCGTAACAGACATAACAGATCGTCGTATCATATGGCACGCAGCAGGCGTCAGCGATAATTTCGCTCACGAGAGGGCACGTTTCTGCGTCGAATTGATAGTCCACAGTACGCCAACAAGGCACAATACCACGAGTCGGTAGGTCTACCCTGACGTCGTCTTTTTCGCTTGGAATGGAGGCATTCGGGCCACACGGGTCGCTGAATGATCGGGAAAGAAAATAGTTTGTGAGAATATGAGTCAATACTTCGAGTATTAGTCAACAACAAGCAGTTTTTCCACATACCAAGAGTAGATGCAGCATAAGTCTCCGACTTCGGCCTGGAGAGATTCGCACTTGGCTGCTGTGAGGCTGGAGCCACGACTTGCGAAGATGTCTAAGTCTCTGCATGTTGTTTCTCCAAAGCCTGATACATTAATGGGACGTCGATCCTCAAAATTCTCGACAAGGAGTTCTGCCCCACGAGGACAAATCGAGCTGACGGAGAAGGCAAAAGGGTCAAGGCTGAGTTCGCATCGAGGAATGTGTGTGTACCACGGATCAATTGAGAGTAGTACCTACCAGGCTTCTCCATCGACCCACTTGTAACATTCTTGAACGAGGGGAAGGTTGGTGAAGTTATTCAAACTGATCGTGGCGCCCTCAACAACGTTCGTGCAATCACAATAGGAATCGGCGTCGCAGGAAGTGCAAGCTTGTCCATTCAGCGTCATCGTCTCCACGGTGTTGTTGTACGAGTCGCACCAGATGTACTGTCCTTCGCACGGTATGCAGATCGTAGACGACTTAGACTCATCTTATTCTCCTCCCCGTACAACAAACTTGAGGCACTTCTGTCCAGAAATCAACTCGCCGTCCACAAAGACATTCTCAAAAATTCGTCGCGAGTCCAACTTGTAGCAGCCGTAGACTTCAGTACCAAGATTGTCGTAACCAAGGTAAGGACACACAATGGTTCCATTCCGCGTAGCACTATCGAAAGAAGAGCAGTCACAAAGACCATATGGTCCGCAACCATCATAGTAGTCACCACCTCCATGTTGTTTGGCTGTACTCGCCGTAAAGTGGAGGGAGAATAAAGGCTGGCGTCAAAAAGGATCTTTTTCCCTCCGGAGATACCCCTATGCGCCGGAACGAAACAATCCTTTAGTCAATGGGTTTGGATGGAATACAGGGGCACGTTAGCATGCTTGTCGTCCAATGTGTCGTTGCCGTTATTCCTTAACGGTGAGTGGTCGCATCTGGTCACCGACACCCAATGACACGGAGCCTCACCTTCTACCGCGCAAGTTACCATGGACTCGACAAGAAGATGCTGGGGGTTCCAACATTACGTCCTGACGGAACCACTCCATTCCGATACGTACGATCTGGAAGTTTCGCACGGTACTGATACTGATACATTTGTCTGGAAACAGGGTACTTCCGTAGTCTTCAATGAATATACATGACTACTATATGTACCTACTGTGACAGCAATTCGAGTCCGTTTTGTCGAAAGTAGTCCATTTTGTCAACTTTAGTCCTTTTGTCGACAACTGCCAGACCTTGATTTGCAAACGTGTGTCATACGAAAGGGTCGCACGATTCGGTGTTGACACGGCCGCCGAGGGACACGGCAGAAAAAAAAGAGAAAAATCTTGCGATTGATTTGTATTGCCCGGCTCGCGCCCCCCCTTCTCGGTTCGACGCGCCACGTCGTGCTGGCAATTCGTGACACGACGATGTTGCCGTACTCGGATCAAATGATGATACATACCGTAGACACGTGAACCGAATCCGCTGGTACAGGTTTGTACGCATGACGGAAGCGGAAGGACGATGGAATCATCAATATTGCTGCAACGATTCTGTTTTCTGTGAGAAGGCCGGGCCGGCCGCCCTGCCTGAGCGAATGTGTGTGTGTACGTTCTCTTCTTTTTTTTCTTTCTTTCCTAGGAGAGATGCATTCATAGTTCCTTCTGGAAGTTGTGATTGCATAGAATTCTCCTTCTACAACCTTCCTTCCGAACATCTCACTTACAACTCCACAAGTAACTTCACAATACACTCACGTCACATCAGAGAAACCACAAACACACACACACTGCTAAGAATTCCGACGTCCACGGGAAGAAAAGAAAAATGAATCCCTTGTCGTCGTTGATTCCTCCACACAAAAAGAATAATTTGATTCGATGGTTGAATAGTAGTAAACCATCGATGAGTGCGGCAGCTCATCTTACCAATCCTATTCACAAGTTTGTGCAACGGACGACGAAGAGTGCCCATTCATCCTATTCACATTATTTTCGATACCCAACGTCATCGTCTTCTACTTCTTCTACTGTCAGTGATGATCAGACGATTGACAGTAGTGGAACATGGGAAGATACTAGTCTTCACGGTCCGACGACGACAACGATAAGGTCAGGGACTTCCATGGAACCATCCTCGTCGTCATCATCATCATCATCATCACGACATGGACCGCAGATTAAACAGACAGTCGTCATGATCAATTGTTGTCCGGAAACACTACCACTTTCGTCAAGTACTACGACTACCAGTACAAGTACTAGCAGTACTAGCAGATCTGCCACTACTACTACCACCACCGCCACTAGCTCGTCAATAATGCCATCATCAACATCAACATCACTCCCTTCCAGGGTCGTAGAGGTAAACAGTGATCCTTCGTCTTCTCACAACTCCGGACCGAAGGAAGTCGCCATGAGACGGCGAAGTGAACGATGGATCCATGAACAACGAAAGTCTCAACAAAAGAATAAAGTCTTGATGTTATTACAGTTAGAACAGATGACGACTGAAAAACATCATATCAAGGATAAGTGGCGACGGATACGGATTCAAATCTGTACTGTGATAAAGGAACGGCATGAACGACTACAAGACGATAGTCCGTCGTCGTCACAGCACTTCTGGAAACGATTTGAAGAACAACAACGACAACGACGAAGGAGTCGCTTATACCCATGTCGTGAAACGAAGGACAACAAGAACAACAGTGTCACTCATTACAAGGAGGAACATTGTATACTTCAAGATTTGGCCGACTATTATCGTCGATTTGATCTCTGTTTAGAGGAATTACATGAACGGAATGAGATTATTGATTTAGAAGCCTTTAAACAATTGGTCATTCGAGAAGTCGAAGAACGTGCTGAAGCTCTTCATCGGTTCCGTGAACGTCTGAAGGTTGTTCATGGTCAATTGATGCAAAAATTCATTATCGATGAATTGATTTTAGGTGGATTATATCATTCCGATGATTACCATACGATGAGTCCTGGTGGAAATATCCGTAAAACGAAGAATAATATGAAGAGATTAATGGTGGGAAGATGGTCAGGACGACGAAGTGGGAATAATCATACTACAAGTCTGTCTGGGAATGACGATGAATGGATTGAAGTGGAGGATGATGATGATGATGATGAAAATAACAACGACAACAACATCCACCGTCACCACCAAGAAGTCAATGACAAACCGAATGTGGAGGGGGACAACAACTATAATAGTAATGACAAGAAAGATCCACGGAATGCTATCGCAGAGAGTCCTGGTGATGGGTCCGAATGGGTCGTCTGTGATTGGTGAGCGAAATAGTAGTCGAATCATTACAACGATTGCATCTACAGAACAGAGCAGAGAAAAGAAGAAGCAACAAAAATAAGTACGGCCCCGGATGATGGGAGTATATGGGTGTCTATAATTACTATGGGTGTCGGGATGATTTTGATGGAATCCCTCCAAAAAACAAGAAACACACACGACGTCGTCGACATTACAACAAGAGAGAGAGAGAAAGGGAAAGAGAGGGAGAGAGACTCGAAAGAATTCTACTTCGAGAAGGAGTAGTAGTAGTATGAGTAGCTTGTCTTGCCAACCTAGTAACTCACGAAGTTTGCATGTATGATGTCTACTTTTTTCAGAATCTACACTTTTCCTCCCCAACCGCGATATACTGCCATACAACTAGTCCAAACGCGGATACTTTCTCACTCCATTTTTACGGAATGGACACTAGTAGAGATGAATCCTCCAAAAGGCATGCGAGTGTGTGTTTGTGAGTCTACAACGACAATGTGAATGGTGATGATAGCAAACCAATACGATGGGAAAGAACACACAAGCACCCTCCGCGTCATTATTCTTTCTCTGAAGGAATCGAAAATTTCCGAATTCATTCTACAACGTGCATGTCATCACAGACAATCGAAAAAAAGATATCCTTTACGATACAGAGAGTTTTGATTCGTCGAGACGTATCTTACGAAGAAACTTCGACCACATCGGCTTGTTCTTTTCTTCTGCTGGCTGTCATCAAAAAATGGGGGATGACGGGATGACGCAACAAAAAGCAAAGCCACCAAAAGGATGCAGTCGAACTCTTCGGACAAAGTGAAAGAGAACTATCCGAAAAATGGACTGTTCATATCCTACACATCGTAGATATGATTACAGGTATGTATGTCCAAAATACGGTCCAACGAGTCGGCGAAATTGACCGTTGGAACTCGATGCGCTACTGTATTCGTTTTTGTGATCGCCCTTGGCCATCATTGAAGGCAACGAATAACCGTAGCTACACACTGATTGATGTCTTCATCAAGTGTCCAACAAGGTGGTACCCTATCTTATCTGCCTAGCTTACCCTCCCCCATCCGATTCCCTCAATGTCTCCACACACAAAAGACTTGACCAAAAAATACACGAAAATTGACAAGAAACACACAAAACATTCGAAGTTGGACGAGCTTTGGGGTGATAAATTCAACCGTTTTTCCATTTTTCTTGTTGCTACTGCCACCACTCGTACGCCAAACGATCACTGGTAGCAACCAGGCTCGGTTGTCATCGATACAGTGTGTGTGTGTGGACTTGGACGTGCCATGGTCCAAGTAAATCATCGTCGTCGTCGACTCATTCCCGACCATCATCGGCTACAGAGGATGATTGCGACGATTATCATGTTGGTAGCTGTCTTATTTTGGATTATCGCCTTTTTTTCGGGAATGTCAGATGATGTCCAGGCGGAAGACGTGAATGGAGTCTCCTTCCCTAACCTGTCGGAAGACGAAGGTCGCCAGTATATTTTAGATATATTCAAGGAGGCAGAAGTCGAATTGACACCAGCTATGGAAGCACAGTTACCGACATGGACACAAGTTCAAGAGGTCGTTGGGACCCATCCATACATTATGGGATTAGAACATTGTATGGAATACCAAAAGTCTGTCCCACCATTAGAACGAATGTTAGGCCCAGCGGGGATGTTCAATTCTGGAACCAATTTACTCACACATTTATTGAAGAGAAATTGTGAAATTCCAGAACGACGTCAAGCCGCAGGTCCGAACGCCTCGAAGGAATCCTATGGGATGCGATGGCAAGTACCATGGGGCAAGGTAAGGAATAGTCGTCATCTTCTGTGTTCCTTCTCTTTTAGGTTTTCCTTCTATCATGAACTAAACCCTCACAACAACGCTATCGACGACGACACTGTCTGATCCCCCTAGCATACACCAGCAAACTTTCGAGATCTTCATTCCACACAAAAAGCCATGATGATTCAAAGGGATAATCTATTACCTGTCATCACCATACGGCATCCCTACTCATGGTTCAAAAGTATGTGTAAGAATTCGTATACAGCGAAATGGGAGCATCAGAGGTACAATCCCCATGATTGTCCAGCCATTCAATCGGAACGGACTCGGACTTGGAACAACGTCACAGTCAAATATGCGGCAGGAGAAGACCACCATCAGAGTTTGGCACATTTATGGAATGATTGGTATTCGTATTACATCAAGGAGGCGACATATCCCTGGATTGCGATTCGTATGGAAGATCTTGTCTTTTTCCCGAAGGAGACGATTCGGACTGTTTGTGAATGTGCGGGGGGACAGATTCGGACTGATCAACCATTCCAATTCATCGTCGAATCAGCAAAGGCTGATAGTCCTGGACATGATAAGACGACAGGGATTTTTGCTGCATGGATAAAGTATTCGCAACGACCTGATCCAAAATTTGGTTTTTCGGATATCCAATATGAGGCCGCCGTGGAAGCATTAGATGGCGATCTAATGAAATCCTTTGGGTATGAACATCCCTCGCCATGAGAAAGTGGTATATATTCACAGTCTCAACAAGCGAGCCTCCATCTTGCTAGATCTGAGCCTTTACATAACAGAACCGTGACCATCGGACGTCTTGACAGCAACCGAAGTCGGGGGATTCTGTTGAAGTGTGAGATTTCGAATCGGTGCATAAGTTATAGTGCCTATGGACCCCAAAAAGGGACATACACGGTGACGACAGCCAAGCACGGCGACGACAGCCAACCCGAGCAATCGATAGGCTTCGCAGCATGGATCGATGTATGCTGGCAAACCCATACTGAGGTATGATAATACGACGACGAGGAATCATCATACACGTACGAGAAACTTGAATACAACGATTATGTGGGGCGGGGTGTTTCGTCGTCCCAAGAAAGAGCATATCGATGTTTTCTTTCACTTCTTGATCTAGACTTACAGTTAGTATACGCAACTTAAATGGAGCCGCTATGCGATTTTGCCTATATACAGTTATTTCGTACATTCAACTCTCAGAAATTCTACCAGGTGTACTAGGCACACACACACACGACGGCTTCTTGCCTCGTACAGTCGGCAACCATTCCAACGGGATGCCCAACGTGGCCACGCTACGTAAATCCTCTCGGTCCGATAGCAGTTAGGCTATCCCTTCGGATCTGGAATTGGTCGTATGGTATCGACAGCAGTTCCCTGCTCGATATGGTACCTGCTCTCACTGTCAGATTCGTCCCAAACAGACTATCTCGCCGTAGAGGGAATCGAAACGGATTGTAACCTGGTTGGGAGTATATCTCAATCAATCGTCTTGCGTTGGCCTGTTGCAGTTCCTGAATCAGCATGTCTCTAGTAGGGAGTATCGCGGGCTTGAGGATAGTCCGAAGCCCACCAACATTCCTCGTCGGAACTATACCAGTGATCGCAGAATCTGCCATGTTCAGAGAGGATAACAAATATGATTCCGACCGACCGATATTCCCATACACCTCATGTTCATCCACCGACGCCAAACGTCGTGCACGTTGTGCGGCTAATTCCGATTGGGGGGAGACCAAGAGTCGGAAACGTTCCTGATTATTCATCCCATACAATGACTGCCGAGCCTGTTCGATCAAAACGGTAGACTGATGGACCTTCCGCATCGATGTCGACTCTTTCTTCGCCTCTACTGAATGATAAACCTCTAGTCCTCGGAGACTGTACCTGTTCGATGCGATTCCGTTAGCATCTCCTCGTGCAGTACTCAGTGCCTGGATCGTTTCGAGCCGGTCCATCAAAAATCCCAAATAGTTTTGTCGCTGTGTTTGACATTGAGTGAATAAGATCAAGAAGGTGATGATGAGTCAACCTATTCCGTTACATGTTCACGGAGTATCAAGCAAAGTACAGAACTTCGACTCACCGTGTACCAAACTTCCCGTTCGTCATAATCGGGAAACGATGAATGGTTGTCTGGTAGAATATAGATGGAAGGTTCACGTGACGACCATGAGACGTGACGCTTCTTGCTTTCTTTCGTCTTCTTTCTTGAGGTGGTACGGACGTGTTTTTCGGCATCTTCTTCCGACTCGTTCTCGAGCCGATCATAAGGCCTTTTGCGACTGCGACGTATCGGACGAGAGTCGATAGCAGCGGTAGGCCCTCGCTTCGAAGCAGTTGTGGAAATCATCATGGTGATCCGCTGTGTCTATAACGATAGGTAATCTTCGCGTCGCTTCTATACCCTCAAAAGTTCTAGAGGCGCAGTCCCAGAAAGCGATGAGTGCCTCAGAGTTCGGTCAACATCCCGCGAGTTCGGCCAACGTCTGATAATTTCAGGGGATGATGTATACCGGTACTTGGGCTGTGAAAATCGCCGATGTCGTGGAAGGTTGGGGCTTCCGCATGACATATATTCTTTCTTTAAATAGGCCTAGAGTTGAGTCACGCGTAAGCGTGTACAAGGAAATCTCCGACTATAGAGACGGAAAGGACGTTCAGTCGTGGAACAAGGGTCCTATAAGTAAAAATGTCCACGATAATATAGCCCTTTCCGACACGACTTTAGTTGTTATGGGACTCCGCGGGGGAACTAGTTTTCAACGTAAGAAAGCGGAAAACGGTGCCCTTGACGTGGCGAAATAAGCTTGCATTCAACAAGGTCTATAAATGCAGTATTCTACCAACCGGCAAAATGGTAAGTTCTCGGAGCCGTTATGATAAGGACGCAAAAATCGCCCCCTCCGAGAACATGAAAAAAAAGAGAAAGGAAGTTCCGGTGGAAATGTTCTCGGTGGCGCGCGCTACGATAAAGGATTGGCCTCAACTATTGAAGTTGTTGACAGTGATGTGGAAGTGAAAGTGTTGTTGGGAATGCACACGAGCGCTTTAGTGATCATTTCACTTATGGCGCATCTGAAATCGAGTCTTGGTATGACCCTTCACCATGAACCAGTGTCTGTGACTTCCGGACCACAAAGACTGCAAAACATGAAGCCGATTCATTCGACTTCATGACGAGATAAAACACCGGTATGCAATCTTCCGGCGTTTCTTTCGATGATACCATTTACGCGAGACTCGATCTCGTTTGCTGTAGACCCAACAAGAATGTTGTTTGCTGTTGAGCTAGATGGTCCGTCTGATCCTGATCCTCATCTTCATCTTCGAACTGGACTCCTCGGATAGGCGCGAAGATGGTAGTTTCGTCTCCATCGAGTTGGATATCTTGACTTTCATACCGATGTCGCCACAAGAGTAGTCGTTCCTCGATCGAAACAGGGGCATAATACACTTTGCAGAAAACTTCGCGCTCTTGTCCGTATCTTTGTTGATAGAAGCAATACTTACAGTTAGCTGCAATGCACCTAACATATCTGAACACATTGTGGGTTCCTTACCTATGGAGTCGGGCATACGCTTGTTTCTCTTCCTCATGTCGCAAGAAAGGCTCCATCACAAACATCTTAGAAGCCTTGGTAAGAGTGAGTCCGCATGCGGCCACCCCAGCCTGCACGACAAGCACAAGATTTTGCTTTGCGCACTGCCAATCGGATATCGCCATTTTGCTGTTAATTTCGGTCTGTCCAGAGAAGAGACCGCGGCAGTCGACTTGGTTGTCCTTCAGAACGGACAAGAGGTGTAGAACAGCAGTCCTTGATGAGACGAATACGACGCTTGCTTCGTCTCTGGGTAGATCGACGAGAAGCGCCCGAATCTTACTAGAGAGTCTGTATTCCCGAGAATCCCCAGGGTCTTTCTTGGCGCAATTTATAGGCATTGCCGTGGCGCATCGGATATGTGATAACACAGCTGGTGGAATAGCCGTTAGAGTATTGTGTGCAGATACCATCGCAGGTGGATCAATCGCAAGGTAAAGGGCTTCCCAGAGATGAGGAGGCAACTGGCCTCGATTGCTATCAAGCACTGCTGCAGCCTCTTGCACAAGAGACTTGGCTTTCTCCCGTTGTTGTTCCGAGCACTTTTCATCCTTTTTGTTCGGATCCACGATCACAAGCTGGTCGCGTCGGACAGGCTTTCGACACTCAATGCACGACGATCGCTCTCCCCTTCGCTCTTTCTCCTCAATCCAATGGAGCATACATTCTTCGCAGCTCATGTGCCCGCACCGAGTAAGAGCGACAAGGCTTCGGTCGTGCCCCAATGACTCGTAGCAAATGGGACAGAAATTCTGGTCTGTCTTACCCTCTTTCAACGCTCGTAGAGCTTCCACCGTCGTCAACTGGGAAATGTTTCCATGGACACCATCACTTATCTTCATCTTCAATTGGTCGAGTGCTCTTTGCTTGCGAAGCAACAGAGGCAACTGCTCTGCCAGAATAGCACCTGTCTCCTTGACCTCTTTCGCTGTCGCAGCAAAGAGCGAAGTGGCCGTAGGGGGCGCAGAGCCTCGGATTGGACCCAATGTCTTCATGT
>Ga0194115_10007590_pt1 | contig 10720 bp, 11 predicted proteins | sample TA2MahsurfametaG_3_FD_148656 | JGI IMG/M metagenome (GOLD analysis project Ga0194115, IMG submission 148656) | Freshwater microbial communities from Lake Tanganyika, Tanzania - TA2015002 Mahale S4 surface | ecosystem: Environmental > Aquatic > Freshwater > Lake | place: Tanzania: Lake... | reverse complement strand
ATAACCAATTTAACTGGTACTGCTGGTACGATTACTAATGTAACCATAACCAATTTAACTGGTACTGCTGGTACGATTACTAATGGAACCATAACCAATTTAACTGGTACTGCTGGTACGATTACTAATGTAACTATTACTAATCTAACTGGTACTGCTGGTACTATTACGACCTTAAGTTCTACCAATGGAACCATAACCAATTTAACTGGTACTGCTGGTACGATTACGACCTTAAATGTTACTAATTCAAGACCAACAAACTTAAATGTTTCTGGTATTACTACTTTAACCAATGCCACTGGTACTAACTTAAACTTTAGTGGTATTGGCACTATTACTACATTAAACACTACCAATTTAGTATCAACAAATATCAACTCAAGTGGTATTATAACTGCATCTCGTCTTGGAATTAATACAACATCAGTTACTCAACAATTCCAAGTTGGATCCGGAACGACCATAGTTATTATTGATGGTGCTGGAGACCTTGGTATAGGAACAACAAATCCAACATCAAAACTACATGTAATTGGTGATGTGTTAGTTTCTGGGGTTGTTACATGTACAGATATCAACTCAACTTCGGACGCTAAATTAAAAATAAATGTACACACGGTTGAAAATGCTTTAGATGTCATAGGTAATCTTCGTGGAGTTTCTTTTGATTGGAAAGAAAGTGGAAAATCTTCCTACGGCGTTATCGCACAAGAACTTGAAGAAGTATTACCAGATCTTGTAAGTAATACAGATCCAAAAACTGTAAATTATAATGGAATTATTGGAGTTTTAATTGAGGCAATTAAAGAATTAAAAAAAGAAATTTTAGAATTAAAAAATTATAAATAGAAAAAACGCCGAGTGTAAACGAAGATGGCAATCAGAATTGGTGGAACATCAATAATTGATGATAATAAAAATATTTCCAATGTGGGAGTTGTAACCATTGGAACTGGTGGCACCACGGGTAGAGTGCAAGTCGGAACAGGAACGACTATATTTGGTAGTGGAAATGTAGCGATAGCGGGTACATTATCTGCTCTTGACATTTCTGTGCCACTTAAAATTGATGGGTTTAGTCCATCACATCTAGCAACTAATGTTGCAACGGATACTAACATTGAAATTTATTTCAATAAAGCAGTAGGAGTTGGAACTACAGGATTTGTAGAAATAAGAAACAACAGCGGTACTGCATTACAAAGATTTAATGTTGGAGCGGCGACAACTCAAATATCTTTTACTGGTGCATCTAGAGTTTTAACTATAAATCCCACATCTAATCTTCCAAAATCATCTCCAGGAGTTGCAAGTACTATATTTGTAGTTGTAACAAGTGACTTTATTAATGATCCAAATTTTAAGGGAATTAATGTGTCAGGGTCTGTAGGAGTTGGTACTACTTATAAGTTTAGTACTGAAGCTGTGTTATTAGGACAATCTTATGAGGGTGGGTATTTAATTTGTGTTGCATCTGGTATTCAATGGATTGTATCTCCAATAGCTGCTGAAGTTTCAAGAAGTTGGTACTTACGGAATGATGCAAACACACGAGCACAACAAGTCTCTGGTGGATGTTCCGGATGGTTTGTGCCAAGCATGGCACAATACCAGAATCCAGGATATGCTTGTAGAAGTTTTTGGGATTCGTACTCCTCCATGCAGTACTGGAGTAGTGAGGATTGCCAGGGCGGGCCAAACGGGTGCTGGCTTAGCATGGGTAATGCTCAAACTAACCCCAACAATAAAAACTCTATCTATTGCGTCCGTTCCTTCAGGTGTGTGACTTATTAAATCCTGAGAGATCATAAGTTCACTTTAAAAAAATCTATTGTTTTGACAAATAATCAAAACATGGTATAATATAAAAAAATTGCTTAATAATAACTATGAACTTAATACCCATTTATTCTGTTCCACTCTGGCAGAGCGAATATCCAGAGTTTGAAGAACATAAAGAACTCTTCTTGGATGCAGTAAGAACTTATAAAGATCAAAATCCTTCCATTCAAAAATCAAATATTGCTGGTTATCGTTCACCAGAAACACTTCAAGGAGTATCAGAATTACGACCACTCTTTGAATATATCTGCCAGATGGCATTTAAGGCAGTTACTGACCTTAACTTTATTGATTGTGACATTGCATTGACTTCAGCGTGGTTGAATGTCAATGATAGTCGTCAATGTATGAACTCAGAGCATGTTCATGGCGATGTGTTTTCGGGTGTTTTTTATCTTCATACACCAGAAGAAAGTGGAAAACTTTCTATTATCAATCCAGCAATCAATCGTGTGTGGAAAGGTTGTAGTTTAACTTCACAGAAAAACCAATTCACGGGAGAAAGTATTCGCATTGAACCAATAGAAGGGAATATACTACTTTTTCCTTCTTATGTTCCTCATTCAGTGGAAACTAATAATCACGATGAAGAACGTATTTCAATCTCATTTAATTTGATTGCACTTCCAAAAGGTTCTATTGATTATTCACAACCTTGATTTATGAAGCAACATTATTTTATAAGTGGTTTACCTCGTTCAGGTTCTACATTACTTTCTGGAATACTCAAACAAAATCCAGAGTTTTACGCTGATATTGCATCACCAGTAGAAGCACTCGCAGGAACATCAATTGATGTTCTTACAAGTGCTGAAAGTAATCTTATTGTCACAGAGGAACAAAGAAAAAATTTATTGTATGGAATATTTGAGGGATATTATAAACATATAGAGAAACCAGTCATTTTTGATAGTTCAAGATGTTGGACTAAAAAAACTAATCTACTGAAAGCGTTGTTTCCTTATACAAAAATGTTATGCCCAGTAAGAGATATTGTTTCTATTCTTAATTCTTTTGAAGTAATTTCCTCTAAAAACCCATTTCACACAAAAACATTTACAGAACATAAAGATAATATGTTTGTAAGATGTGATGGAATGATGAATAAAAATGGAGGTATTGTTGCAGGTCCTTGGATTTTACTTCAAGAAGGATATGCACTGAATCCAGAAATGATTCATTTTATTGAATATGAAAATCTATGTAAAGAACCAGAAAAAACAATGAGAAGAGTATATGAGTTTCTTGAAAAACCTTATTATTCTCACAACTTTGAGAATGTAGAATATTCAAATGAGAATTTTGATAAGGCTTGCAATCTTAAAGACCTTCATACAGTCAAGAGAAAGGTAGAATACAACCCACCAAAATGCGTTCTTCCACAAGAAATCGTTCAAAAGTATAAGGAAATGAACATGGAGTTTTGGAGAGAAGGACATAAAACTGACCCAGATATTATTGAAAAACTAGATAAAAAATTTATTGAGTATAAATGAAATCTCATTTTATCATAACTTCTGCAATTCATACTTCCTATGGTAAGTGTTCTACAGAAGAACGCATAGAACAAACAAGAGAAACAATAAAATCCATTGAAACCTATGCCCCCCGTTCTTCTGCAGTGATTATTGATTGTGGTGAAAAAAGTATAGATAAGAACTTATTTGATTGCGAAATTATTGATTACACAACGCATAAAGAAATTCAATATCATCTTCAAGAATACTTAAAAACTAATAGAGATCTTGAACCAGAGATTATCATCAAATCAATGTTAGAAATTATGATGTTTGGAGATTATTTAAAAAAACTTACAGGTTCTTATGATAGAATATTTAAAATCAATGGAAGATATAAGTTAAACTCAAAGTTTAATCACCAAAAACATCTTGAAGCAAAGAATAAAATTTTAATTCTTCCATCATATGCGAGTCAAAATTTATATAACTTTGATGTAAAATCAAGTATGTTTCAGTATATGACCAGGTGTTGGAGTTTTGATTTTAGTTTACTCTTGAATATCATAGAGAGTTATGATAAAATGAAAGTTGATATTTTATATGCATCTAGAACAAAAAAACAAGCAGATATAGAACACTTATTATACAGACATTTAAATAAAAAACTTGTAAATCATATAAATGTAATGGGTGTCGAAGGTTATTGGGCACCAACGGGGGAGTTAATTCGAGAATGAAAATACTATCAATACCTCTTTTAGTTCATGACACATCTATTTGTATTTTAGATGAGGGAAAAATAACCACATATAAAATGGAGGAAAGATATTCAAGAAAAAAACATGATTTGCATATAAATCGCATTATTGACGAACTAATAAAAGAACAAAATATAAATTTTAATATTATTGTTTTATCATATTCTTTCTTAGATGATTATATCTATCCTTCAGATAAAGCAATTAAAAAATTGGAGTCATTTAATTACGACAAATTAATAATCGATGATAAAAATCACCACGTATATCATGCATATTCGGGATTTTATAATTCTGGTTTTGAAGAAGCAATTTGTTTTTCTGTAGATGCTTCTGGTGCGATTTTAAAGAATGGTGAAATAGAAATTGAAACGATTTATCAATTAAATAAAAACTCAAAAGAAACTCAACTTTATCAAAGAACCAGAGAGTTTAAAACTGTTAAAGTCAATAGAAGTTTCTGGGAATATATTTCTTCAATCGATGAAAATAACTTGAGTGTTGGAGAAAAGTTTCAAAAAACTTCCGCAAAATTTGGATATAATCCAGTTGATGGTGCTGGAAAAATCATGGGTCTTGGACAATATAAAAATTATAAGGAAAAATTACAATATCCATACAACACAAAAGAGTGGAAAGAACGAGTAAATCAAGCATATGAACTTCAACAAGAAACTCAAAATCATATTTCAAGTCTCATAAAAAATTATACAGAAGAAACTGGAATTAAAAATGTGGTGATTTCTGGTGGATATGGTTTAAATTGTGTTGCAAATTATTATTACCTTAAAAATTTAAAAGACATTAATCTTTATGTCGATCCAATTTGTTTTGATGCTGGTATTAGTATTGGTGCTGTTTATTATCATGTTTCAGACAAAGATAAAATAAAACCACTTTCAAATGTTTATATTGGATATCAAGAAACAGTTTACAATTTAAATGGTCTTGAATCTCAAAAGGCTTCATATGAAGATGTAGTGAATTTATTGCTTCAACAAAATGTTGTTGCTCTATTTCAAGGAAGAAGTGAGGCAGGACAGAGAGCACTTGGAAATCGTTCTTTACTTTTTGATGCAAGAGTTTCAAATGGAAAGAATATTGTCAATCAAATTAAAAAAAGAGAAAACTTTCGTCCATTTGCTGGAACTATTTTGCAAGAAGAATCGCATAAGTGGTTTAATATGCTTTCATTAAAAGAAAGTCCATATATGCAATATGCAATAGATGCCTATGAAGATGCAATAGAACAAGTTCCTGCAATCATTCATGTAGATAATACTTGTAGAATTCAAACAGTTACGCAAGAGCAGAATAAACATTTTTATAATTTAATTTCTTGTTTCTTTGAAAAAACTGGAGTTCCCATGTTGTTGAATACAAGTTTTAATCTTGGTGGAGAACCTTTGGTGGAAACATTTGAGCACGCAATACATACTCTTAAGAATAGTATGATAGAATATCTTTATCTTCCAGAAATAGAAACTTTGATTACGATTAAAAATAAAAAGTCATTATATCAATAACTATTAATCACAAAAAAACTTATATTCATTCACATCTCCAAAAATGCAGGAACTTCCATTATAAAAACAATGACCTTTATATGAATAAAACTATTTAAGAAATATATTTAATTACTCATGAAACTTGAAATCATCTTAAGAATACATGATGGTCAAAATATTCACGGAAATAGACCAAGATATATTGATATTCCTAAAAAAAATTTGATACTTAAATGTCTTACTTCACTAATTAATTCTGCAAACTTAATAAAAGAAGGCATTTCTTTTATTATTCTAAATGACCACTGCACAGAAGATTGTATATTAAAAGTTCATAAAGTTCTCTCGCACCTAAAACATTCATACCAACTTATAGACCTTGAAATTCCCGGATTTCATTATAGTGGATTGAAACAATTTGAGTACTGTAAGAACTCTAATGCAGATTTAGTCTATTCTGTAGAGGACGATTACTTACATTGCACAGAAGCAATACAAGAAATGTTGTTTACTTATAATTACTTAAAGTCTTATTATCATTTACAAAAAGAGCTCTGTTTATTTCCCTTTGATAATAAGGAAGATTATGAGTATGGTTATATTGTTCCAGGAAGATTGTTTAGAACCCCCACAAGACACTGGAAAGAGGGCATCTGGACTACTTTTACTATGATGACGACACCTAAAGTATTTCAAGACCACTGGGAAGCATTTGAAAAACTTGCATCAAAATATACACCTTTGAATGTAATTGATAAAATTGAAGAATTAGTTCATGAAGGAAATACAATTAGTGATATATGGAAACATCATGTCATTCGGGTAAATCCTATTCCTTCTCTTGCACTTCATGTTCAGTTTGAAAACCAAAGAGACCCTCATATTCGCCACTTGGACTGGTGGTATAAATATTCTAAACTTAAATCATTTAAAATAACTTATGACTGAAAAACCTGTAAGACGATTTGAACTCTGCATTGAAAAACTAAAAACACTTAAGGATGTAAAAAAAATTTTAAAGGCAATGCAAATAAGAATTGATACTGATAATCCACTATATGAAGAACTTTCATATTACTTTTCAACTGAAGTAGTCCCTAAAGGTTACTTATTAGTATTAGAAAAAGTTGGATACGAACAAATCAATAAGATGAGTGCGGAAGAAATTGCAAAAATGGGACTCGAACTTTTGAATCAAACTAAAAATGTAGAGTAATTATGAATTTACTGAGAATTAATAAAAAATCTTATCCAATTTATTGGCAACATAATTTTTTATCGGATGATGAAATTGAAAAAATTATAAAATATACTAAAAATTTACCAACACAAGATGCAACAGTTGGCGGTAATATTCAAGAAAAAAACAAACTATTTACTCCTGATTATCATATTAAAAATCCAAATGTTGGAAATGTGCCAAGAATAAGGATTACAAATATTAAATGGATTGAGTTAGTTGAAGAAACAAATTGGTTATATAAAAAAATTATCAATGAAATACATAGAGTCAATCAAGAAAATTTTGATATGATTTTAAAGTTTGTTGAAGATATACAATTTTCAGAATATACTGAAAATCAACAAGGATTCTACTCAAAACATGTTGACTGTGGTGATAAAAGCAAATTAGAAAATTTTGTGGATATTAGAAAATTATCTTTTTCTATTCAGTTAAGTGATGAGAAAGAATATGAAGGTGGAGAATTAATTTTTTATTTAAACAATGAAGAAAAAATTGCTCCAAAATCAAAAGGAACAATTATATTTTTTGAATCTGATATTATACATGAGGTAAAACCTGTCAAAAATGGCACTCGTTATGCACTTGTAAGTTGGGTTCAAGGTCCTAATTTGAGATGATACTATGACATTTAATGAAAACGGATTTGAAATTGTAAGAAATGTAATTTCAACCCAACTTTTAGAACATTTAAAAATTGAATTTGAAATGATAAAAAATATTATTTTTTATACAAATGATATAAACGAAGAAGAAAATCCATATTTTTTTACCGGCAAACATTGCCAAAATACTTTTAGTATGTATTCTCCAACATGTTTTGAATCTCTTTTAATACAACTACAAGATGTAATTTCCAAAATTATCAAACTACCTTTATATCCGTCATATTCTTACGCAAGAATTTATTATAGAGATTCAGTATTAAATCCACATAAAGATAGACTAAGTTGCGAATATTCTGCAACTATTTGTATAGACACAACTGATATTTGGGATTTTCATATTATAGACAAAAAAGAAAAAGAAAATATAATAAAATTAAATCCAGGAGATATGTGTGTATATTCTGGAAGTAAATTAAATCATTGGAGAAATCCATATAAAGGAGAAAAACAAATGCAGTGTTTTCTGCATTATGTTAATTCTCAAGGGTCTTATAGAGATTTTAAATATGATACAAGAAAAATTTTAGGGATTAAGAATGAAATTTTTAATAATGTTCAAATGCAAAAAATAATAAAATATTAACTAATGAAAAAAATTGAAGTATTTTTAAGGCATTGTTATTATTCAAAACTCCAAGAACTACCTGATCGGACAAGACCAGATTGGTTCAATAAAATTAAAGTGTTTGAAAATTTTAAAAATACCATTGACTTATCATTAGCAAACTATACAATTGTCTATGATGAGTTTTATGGAAGTATTGATAAAACGTTTTTAGCACAAGAAAAAAATGTAGAAGTTATTAAATGTGGAAATGAATGTGATAGTTTTCTAAAAACTCTTGATATTATTCAATCAAGAAACTTTGATGATGAGCAAATCATTTACTTTTTAGAGGATGATTATTTGCATCGTCCGAAATGGTGTGAAGTTTTACTTGAAGGATTTGATATTAAATCTCATTACATAACTCTTTATGACTTTGATTTCTTTATTTCAAAAGGATATCTATGTGAAATTTTTGCTACTCAAAATTCTCATTGGAGAGCAGTTCCTGCAACAACAAATACTTTTGCATGTAGATATAAAACTCTAATGGAAGATTTGGCAATCCACAAAGAATATTCTTTAAACGGAATAAAAGAAATAGATGGATATCATTTTTCTAAAGATTATGATAAGTTCTGGGAACTTCAGAAACACAATAAATATATTACCTCACCTATTCCTGGTTGGAGCACTCATTGTGATGAAAATCATATTAGTCCTGTGATAGACTGGGAAAGAATTATGAATGAAACATATTTTATAGAAAATAGTAAATCACAAATCAAGTTAAATTATAAATGAAAAATAAAACAATAGTTATAATGGGAGGCGGGACCGCAGGGTGGATTTCTGCTCTTTATTTTTTAAATAAAAGTAGAGATTTAAATCTGAATCTAAAAGTAAAATTAATATCATCAAATGACATTGAATCAATTGGAGTTGGTGAAGGTACGACACCACTTTTTACAAATTTTATTGAAAATATTTGTGAAATAAATCGAAAAGAATTTTTAAAAGAAACAAAGGGAAGTTTTAAATTCGGCATAAAATTTGATAATTGGAACTTTGACAATAACTATTATTACCATCTATTTGGTAGTGATTCAAACTATGAAAGTAAAGATAAAAAATTAGATTATGATTTTATTCAATATGCCATTAATAATAACATAGATGTATCACAAGAAATACTACAAAAAAAACTACACGGAATTCCTTTTGATTTATTAGAAAATAATAAAATTTCATTGAACATAAATGATAGGTATGCCTATCATTTTAGTGCAAAATTAGTTGTATCATTTTTGATGAAAAAATGTCTAGAATTCCAAGAATTTGAGTACATTCAAGGAACTATTCGCAAAGTAAATTATAAAGAAGATGGTTATATAAAGAATATTTTAATTGAGGAAAACAAAACAATAGAGGGAGATTTTTATATAAATTGTCTTGGGTTTAAATCAGAAAATATTTTATCCAATGAATATTTTGAAAATGAATATTGGGACAACTACATATTGAATAATTCTGCATTTGCTATTCAAGTTAAAAATTCTGTCTTAGAAAATTTAGAACCATATACGACATCAACAGCTCAAGAATATGGTTGGACTTGGAAAATACCACAATATGAAAAAACAGGTTATGGGTATGTTTATTCTGATTCTTTTATAAATGATGAGGAGAAACTCTATAGAGATATTATAAAAACATATAATATAAAAGAAAAGGATGTGTTTAAAACAAAAATTGTTAAATCAAAACCATATTATAATCGCAAACAAATACACAAAAATTGCCTCTCAATAGGACTTTCTTCGGGATTTGTTGAACCATTAGAGGCTACTAGTATTCATATGAGATTAGTATCATTAAATCTCTTTTTTAAAATGATAGAAAATGAAATACATTTCAATCAAAAATATTTAGAGATTTTTAACGATAAAATGAAAAAAGATTGGACAAATGTTTTTAAGTTTATAGTATTTCATTATTTCACAAACAATCCAATAAATGAATATTGGAAATATTACAAAAATATTCAACAAAATAATATATTTGAATTTTATGAAAAGGAATTAGATAGTGGAGTATTCTCAAAATTTAGTTATTTTTCTGTTTCATTGGGAATGTATATAAAGGATTATATTTACAATTTCTCGCAAGAAAAATATTATAAAGAAAATGTGATTGATTATTTTAGAATAAAAACAGATTTAAATATCAATCAATTATATTCTCTCAATGAAGTTTTGAGAGAAATAAATCAAAATAATATATATACTATCAATTATCAGTAAAATGACTACAGTAATATTGATTGATGGTGGAATTGGTAGAGTGATTACTTCAATTCCTGCGCTACTTAAATACCACAAAAATCATCCCGATGAAGAATGGTACATTATGATTCCTGGGTGGGATTTTGTGATGTGGGGATTTCCTGAACTTCAAGAAAGAACTTTTAATCCAGACTCAAAGGGTTCTTTTGATTTATTTTGGAAGTCAGATAAAGTGATTACTGCAGAACCTTATCGTGTTCCAGCATATTATCGCAATGAGATTTCTCTTAGAGAAGCATTTGATGTAGTTATTAATGATTCTACTGATCATAATGATCTACCACCTATGAAATTCAATCTTTCGTCTGCAGAAAAAAGAAGAGCATTTGAAGTCATTGAAGAAGCA
>Ga0194115_10007578_pt1 | contig 10731 bp, 2 predicted proteins | sample TA2MahsurfametaG_3_FD_148656 | JGI IMG/M metagenome (GOLD analysis project Ga0194115, IMG submission 148656) | Freshwater microbial communities from Lake Tanganyika, Tanzania - TA2015002 Mahale S4 surface | ecosystem: Environmental > Aquatic > Freshwater > Lake | place: Tanzania: Lake Tanganyika... | reverse complement strand
TGGGAATAAGTTTTTTTAAAGGAAATTTCCTTTTTATTGGTATTTTCTTAATCTGTTCTTCTATGGAGTGCTTTAGTTAAATTTTTATTGAACTAAAGGATGTGCTCTAAGACATTGACTGTAGTGAGGTTGCCTTATTTTACAAAAGGAAACCACTTCTTCTTGATATCATTTCTGTTGTAATCTGCGTCAGCATAAATCACTAATTTGTGATCATCTGAATTGTTGATGCAATTGCTCAAACAACGAGTGACATTCTTCAAGGCGCTGTCGAATTTAAACGTTTACTTAGCATTCAAATACTTTTTCTTGTATTAAATCTATATTTCTCGATTGTCGAAGAGCACCCCAATGAAGATGACGCAGCGAGAGTAGAAATTATAAAATGTCTGATACTTCGAAAACTCAGATTAGGCAGTTAGGAAGTACACTGCCCCTCGACCTATTTTACAGCATTTTTGATACTTTTCAATGTTTTGGACATTTTAAGATTCCCATTACTTTTCTTAAAATATTTTTTTGAAAGTATTGATTTTACCAATAATATTTTATCTCAACTCCCACTCTACCAGGCATTATTTCAAAATTTGTTTGTTTGGAAAATAAACGACGACTCCATCAGGGACTAGCTAACAGATATCATGAACTAAAACACCGTAAGACCGTATGATTTGGTTATAATGCTCCAGGTCTTACTTTTTGCTTGTCTCAAAAATATCCTTATTTAACTCATCGTCTTTTACATTCAATATATGCAAGTCTTCCTAAATAATAATTGAATTACCTCGTTAGGAGTGGATGAGACTATCAAGCCAGTAATTATTGATTTTTATTTTTCAATAATCTATTTACTGCAAGGGGAAATGTAATGTATACTAATCTCTTTAGGCCTGCAATAACCCATAGAAATGTCGTAATATTACTGGCTAGGTGAGGCATTAGAAAATATAGCGAAAGTTTTGCAACTTTAGCCCAAAATTTAAAAGAAAATTCTCTGATCAAAAGTTTTTATTCTCATGTTTCTATCCTTAAGATGGCTTTAGCGTATCACTACGAACCCTAAATCAATATAAGATTACTTGTTTGCAAAATATTATCCTGGAGCTGAATTTCATTTTGACTTTTTATCAGACTTAAAGATGAAGTGTTTTGTTTACAAAAAATTTAATTCCAAAGCACAGCTTTCTCAAAGAATAAAAGCAAGTGATCAATATATACATAACCTAGTTATTTGCCCTGTAATTTGGGAGGATATTTATGCACGAAAGAAAGGAAGACCCTTCTCAATCTTCTCAAAAGAGAAGAAGAAATCATAGTTTTCGTGTACATTATATCAATGAAATTATTCAAGTTATAGGTGCTATCGATATTTTTGTTATTGCCTTTGTTATTGACCCACTCAGCAACCAGAAAACTAATGAAATATGAGACAACATGAAGATTGATTAGATAAAAGCACTAGGCTGACTAAATTTATGAAGCGAGCTGATTGCTTGTGTGAATATCCTTTTTAGAAATCAACTGCTATTTTTTAATTTTGTATAATTCTATAAATTTCCTATCAAATTATTTTACATTCCAATATTTTTATCGATATTTCTCCTCATGCTAAATAGGTTATCCTTGAACTTACACTTTTTATTATTTTTGTTATTACTTCTATTTTGAGATTTTATTCTTTTTAGATTGTTCATCATTTTTGTTTATTTATTTCTTTGGCAGGCTTGACTATTTGGACATTTTACTGATAGATTTTTATTTACTTATTTTCTATGAATCTATCTTATTTGATATTGTATTAGATTTATTGAGGCTCTGTTCTTTCTTAATTTCTTGTCTGAAATTATAATACTTATTCAACTTTTTTATCTCAAGACTCGCTCTATGTACATTTATATCAAACAAGTTAACCTCTAAGGCTTATTAAATTATGCTTTAGACGTCATTGTGTTAGATAAAGAGAAAATCAGTTTTTCTATTGAAGAAACTGTACATTTATTTGTTTTAATGCCCTTAGCAGCCAAATTAATGCATCTTATTCCAAACTATTTCCTATTTTCTCCTTACTTTATGCTCCATGAACTTTTTTGTAGTAGTGAAGTACATTCTTTTGAATATATAACCTTTCTACATACATACAGAAAGCATCTTTTAGTGCTGAGTTTCTGACTATAACCCATCTGTATAAATCTAAAATGATATTTTTTGACCATTTCCACTTTGACTTGATGATTCATTTTAAAGCTTAAGTAAAGATGGTTTTATACATTCTACGGTTCTTTTTGCCATTTCTAGTAGTTCCAATTTTCTCTTCTCTGATTTGCACAAATAAGTAATCTACTTTAAAACAACTTTACGCTCTTCATACTTTTTTCCTATATCATGAATTACGGAATGGTTTATTGTTTTCTATCAAAATCACCCCTGTTATTTTGCAGATTTTCAAGATACAAAAGGGAGATGAGATAGCTAATAATTATTACAGTTTGCCGGTCTGACAATTTTGCCTCTCCGAAGAGCTGCTCATAATTATTTCTACAATGTTCTATCTTTTCTATGGTTCTCAGTTAACAAGAAGTTATATTTTTGAAGGGAATCGGAAAATGCATATCTTTGGACGATACTAACATTTATAAAAATAATATAAAAATTTCATGTCAAACTTATAAACATTACTTTTCTATAAATTGGGCATAAATCATCTACATTTAGGTACTACTTAAATATTTTCTGATCCCCCCATTATTCTAATTAAATCAGTTTTCTCCTTCTATCTAGATTTCAATAATCATGCTATCAACGTCTAATTGGACAAACAATCTTATTTTTGTTAGTGATACACTAAATTTTTTGATAGTCTTCTGATATATTTGATTTAATGAAGAATTTTGATATATATATAAATACGTTATTTCAATTTGTGTTTATATAACAGGCTTTATTTTTTGATTGTATAATTTACAAAATTTTCTTCTAAATGCTTTCAAACACCGCCTCTTAGTTCGATAAAGAGTGTGCCTCCACTCTCCCCTTCTAAACCGACAGCAACCAAGCTTCCTCCTTCGACTTCGCTCACGCCATTGATGAGTTCGACCTGGAACAAAGCTGTCTTCTCAAGCTCAGATCCCAAAGATAAAAGGTAACAATTTATTGATTTAGATCGAATAGCTGACAAAACTTTACCAATTGAATGAAAGAGAATTAGAAAAAAGACAGTCCAAAGAAAAGGAGTTGCAAGATTAAATTGAAAAGCTTTCAGACATGTAGGCTTACAAGTAAGACTGGACTGAACTCAAAAGAGACTATGACGATCTTTCAAAAAGATTTAGAATCACTGATGCCTAAGCCAAATAGGTAAAGAGATAATTGAAGGTTCTGATGGAAGAAAGTGAATAAAAAATCAATGACTTGATCGATAAGGTTCATATGGAGAAGACCCAAAACATCATAACTACTGCTCATTGGGAAAGAGTCATGGAAGACAAGGAAGAGTAAATCCTTAAAAAGACCAGGCAGTGGTAATAAAGAGAAGAGTAGCTCTGCTAAGTCATCGAGAAAGCTAACCAGGAAATTGCTGTACTCAAGCAGAGTATTGAGTAAAAATTCGTTGAACTAGAAATGAAGGACAATATCTTTTACAAAGAATTAAAAGCCAAAGAAGATGAGATTATGAGATACTAGAAGGTAGTCTAATAAATGAAAAGACAAAACAATTAATATAGACTTAACATTCTAGAAACTGACTAGATCTTTGCTGATGAAACCCAATAGCAATGCTAGATAATTGATCACTTGAAAAGACAACTTAAGATGTTCAAGCAAGATCAAAAAGATAAGGAAAATCAGCTCTACTAATACAAATAAATGATTAGAAAATGCGACAATAAAAACCAGGCTCTTTAGGAGACAGTCGATGCTATGAAGAAGGACCATGAAAAGTTTAAGGCTAACAACTAAAGAAACTTCAAGAAGATCACTTTGTACAATGAATAAGAAAAAGTCAGACTTGAATTGTTTGTTGAATAGTTGAAGGTTGAGATCGAAACACAAATGAAGTAAAAAGAGTAAATGAGCCTTTAATTGAAGAGAATAAAGCGACAAATCTAGCGTAAAGAGCAACAGTAAAAGCAAAGAAAAGTTCTTCTGATGAGTGAATTCAGATAAATTGACAAGATGTAGAAATTAGTCAAGAAAATCATATGATTTATGCACTATACTTTATTATATCAAAATCAAAATCAAAGTAGTATAATATTCAATTAATTAATCATATCCTTTAAACTTGCTTGAGATAATTGAACTTTTTATAGATTATGTTCTTTGGCAAAGATTTAGTTGGTTGTTTATTGCCAAATTTCTAGTCTAATCTTATTGATTTTGTTGCTTTTTTGGATAAATTAGTATCGTTTCTTTCAGCCAAAATCTTCTTGATAGAGGTTTGTTCTTCTTCAATTGATTTTTATATGATTGGAGAAAATAAGGCATCTTTTTTATTTTTCATGTTTGATTTTTTCTTACCTCTTGAATCTGCCAGTGTTTAATCACAAACCAGAAAACTATAATCCTACTCTTCCTCTTCAATTAATATTTCAGGTGCTTTTTTGTCACTAAATTCAACCTTAAAAGGCGATATCTTTTCACAATTACTTTACAAGTTAAATTAAGATATATTGATCTCTAGAGGCTCCTCTGAAACTAAATACTTTTTGTTGTAGAATTACATATTATTTTTTGTGATCTATATCTTTTGAATTTACTAACAAAATTTATTTTCTCCTTCTAGAACGAACTCGGATATTGTTGTTTATTGTTTCATACATTCTTATTCTTTTTTATTGCTGTTTTTTAATGAATTTGATCCAGTACTGGTTTATTTCTTGACATTTTTACTGTATTACTAGACATTTGTCAGGACTGCTTTTATCTCGAAGACAAAGATATTCTTCAAAATTTATACATTATTTTTTACTTGATCCAGAATCTCAACTTATTTTTTATTCTCCTTTGATTGATATTCATTTTCTTTCAACTTTTTCTCTATTAATTAAACCAAGATTTCTTATGTATGCTTGATGATCCCGCTTACAGTGTACTATTCGTCAAAAGGTTCCAATGGAGCCTTATTTTATTTACTGAAAATTCTATGTTTTGCCCTTGGAGCTATCTTCTGATGTCGATCTATCATATTTAAATAAGTAACGATATTATAAATCTTATTAATTTGAATTAATAATATTTTGAATTTAGACTCGATGATCAGAAGAAAGTCTGAAAGTGTCATTAGTAAAATCAATCACCCTGAAAACGGTTCTAAAGAAAATGCACTAATAAAAAATAGATCAGTAAAGAGATATTCAATCCAAGATACAAATTTTGGATTAGGTAAAAATAACAAAATGTCAGTGTTATAAAAAATTTATATGAAAAGTTAAATTACCAAAGAGAATTTTAGCAAAAGTAAGCTCAATGTTAAGAAACATCACGATTAAACACTAAAAAATAAAAGGATAAAAACTGATAATATTTCAGTCCCTGCTAAAAAAGAGGCTGAAAAAATACGTAAGAAATCACAAGCAAATATAAAAGATGAACTATTATTAGTCGATAAAAATTCTTTTAATAATCAAAAAGAGATTATTCATAAGATTTTGAATAAAGATAAAGGATCAATAAAAGTTAAAGACAAAAGTAAATTTTCAAAGAAATCTTCCAAATCAAAAATCAACAAAATTGATATGTAAAAGTAGTGGAACAAAAAATCTTTCAGTCGATAATCTTAAGGGAAAAAAACAAAAAATTATAAAAAATTAAGTCAGAACAAAGAACTAATAAAGTTGCATACTGAAAATCTAATTCAAGATCAACATAAATTAACTTACAGAAATGCTTAGGCCATAAAATCAAATCAGTTAAGTCTTCTTCTTTCATAAAACAATCAAAATGATGATCTTGCAAAATCTTCAAAAACAAGATAATATGATTCAAAACAGAAAGAAATGCTAAGTTTCGTGGATCTCTATAAAAATTTCAAGAAAAATTTTAATTTTACATATAGTAAGATCAACAAGGATAGTGGACTTAGTTTGACTAAGAACAACTCCTCATCTTTGTCCAAATCTAAGGATCAGCAACACAAAGAAATAAATAAATTATAAAATTTCAAAAGAAAATTGGTATCATAGGAAAGTTAGTAGATACAGTGCTTAAAAAAACCTTCAATGAAATAAAAATAAAAAAGTGATGTTAATAACTAGCCTTCTTTTAAGATGAAATTCAACAAATCGATCTAAATAGCTAATCCTATCAAACCACATTTTTCATAGCAACAGACTTCTGATAACCCAAATATAAAAGAGTCTTAGAAATAATTTCAAATTATTTAGAACCAGAATCTCAACATTATCGAGTTCTAATTATATGAGGACCCGTAATCTTCACAAAATTCTAGCAATTCTAGATAATTTCATGATAAAAGAATGATTTTATAAGATCTTGAGAGCAAGATGAAGGATAAGGAAACATTAGCCTCTTCTCTTTAATAGATATAGAAATCAAAGACCAATGATTTCATTTGCAAATCGAATCTTAAGTTTGAAAATTAAGCCACTTACTTTTCAAAAGGAAGGATCAAATAAATTTAGTAATTTTCGCCAATAATAAAAGAAAGAGAGGATTATCTTATACGTCTGTAGCCATAATAAGTAATTTAAATTGATCTGTGAATATTTTCAGTATTTTTACTATCTTTTCAAAAATATCATAAAATAAACTATATTTAAAAACTCAATCAATATAAAATTTATCCAGCGTTCTATGATGGACTATTTCTTTCCTAATTGATTTTTGTGGACTTTTCTTTCAATTTTTAAATAAAGTACGCTATTCCTTCCTATAAAACTTTCTAGATATATAGATAATTACATTTCTGGCATGAGATTGTCTTAGTTATTCCTAAAGAATTAATCTTTTTTATATTTCTTTCCTCAAACTATCGCCTCCTAATTCGTATCGATTTTGAATAGCTTTGTAATTCTGCATAGTTTTCAAGGCATTTTCAGTCTTTTTTCTTTAAAGTTCCAACTAATTTTGAAGTCTTTTGATTTGGTTATCTTTCTTTTCAAGCAGAGATAGTTAATTTTGAAGAACATTCGATTGATAATTCATGATTTAAAAATGATAAAACTATCTTTGATTTACAAATCAAATTAATAAGCATACTTCATGATATTTATTAATCAATCAAAAATAAAATTAACTAGCTCATGATAAAATCATAAACAGGTATCGCATTGCCTAAGATTTCATCAAGAAAGTCTTCCTTGTCAATGCTATCAAAACAGCGGGCACGATCCTTTTTTGTTTAGAAGTTAAATTAACGAATTAATGAATAATAGTAGTATCGAATGTTAGAGTCGTCAAAGATAAATGAGTAACAAATGAAGTTGAAACAAATCTTACGATAGTTCAATGAAAAGAGTCACAATATCTTGAGAAATCACATTACTAATCAATTTTCAAAAAGCAATCAAAGTATGGAGATTAAGAGCATCAAGTAATAGCTGCAAATAGCTGAAAAATAGTTTTCGAATACTTAAAAAATAATTGATTATTGCAACAAATAATTAAAAAAATTGGAAAGTCGATGTGAAAATTTGAAGTATCTGACTAAATAGGAGATGGAGAGTTAAATCTTATAGCATCGAAAAAAGATTATTAGTCTCACAGCTGAGAACAAATAGTTAGAAAGGTGGACTAATGTTGACGGGCTTTTCATATGTCGAGGGGAAAAGAAGACTGGAGTAAAAGATATAGAGTATTAACGAGTCTTGTTGTAATTCAAGAAGTAAGAGCTCGTTAAGAAGGACACTGCACTCATCAAGGATATATAGTTGACCAAGGATAATTGTTTAAAGGCATAAAAATAAGTAGCTTCACTTGAGGCGTCCTACAAATAGATACTAAGCGCATAAGCAGTCATCAAGCAGCTGGAGATTAACAAAGACAAGATAAAAGAGAAAAAGAAGTATTTGCAGGGCATAAAATCCAGAAGTTATCAGCATGCAAGCGGCCTCAAACAGGCCTATACCTTAAAATTAAAATAACTTGATTCCATGGCAATAAAGATAAAACAACAATAAAATGAAATAATTGCTAAGGAAGAGGCTTTGTTGGGAAGTAGAAAATAGTTGATGATTATGTAGCATAAATTTACATCAATAAAGCAAGGATCTGCTCAAATAAAAATGTGAACATAAAACTAAGCTTAAGAATGATTTTTATCAATTTTCTATGAAAGGAATATTCAGTATGGATAAAGATTATCATCAAAATGAAAGGAAATTTTTTATGGACGAAATAGAAAAGATCAAGTTGAATCACACTATAAATTTCTAATGCCACACGCAGTTCATTGTAAAAGGCAAGGATTTAAAAGTAGAGACATTTTACTAAAATCTCTAGTATTAATCCTACTCATTATTGATGGGCTATGCCATATTGAACAGGTTAAATTTCTCCAAAGGACTTGCTGTTGAGAAATTTACATATAAGCTTCTAGCCCTTTAGTTGTTGAAAGTATTATCTGCTATTTTAAGACTAAAGTTTTTTATCTCAGGATGATTTACTAAGAATCTGCCCACTGTATTGTAAGTCTATGCAGTGATTGAGTACAAGGGATTTACAAATTTTTTCCACCAGTTGCAGCACATGAAAAAGAGAGGGATGATACATATGATTCCTGTACATAAAGTAAATTGTCTACAGGTTGACTATGCCTATTTGAATCTAGTGCCAATGATGGTCAGTTCAACTGAATAAACAGGAATGAACTATTTCATTTCTGCGATGTATTTATTTTTGATTTGTTAAACTGTGCCATCGAATTTTTATAATTAAGTGACAATCGAGGCCTAGTTGCCCTCATGCCTATAAACCCCTTAGCTTACTGTAGGAACTGCTGTGGTGTAATATATTATATCGATCATTGAAGTTTTTGGCAGACAACATGTAGAAGAAGTGTAATTTCTAGAATTTACACGCCCATTATTTTTATCTTAAGTATATTTTTTGCTAGAATTGTTCCTTCCGTATTAGTTTCTCGTGCCATAACTTTTTTTAGTCGGCATTGATTCTTAACTCAAGATCAATAAATAATAATGTATTGAGTTAAGTTACTTTATATATTATTTCAAGTAAATTACAATAAAAAAAAGAAATGAAGATACTAAATTTGATAGGCTATCTACTCATAATTATGCTTGTGACTGCCGATAATGACATAGAAAATAATTATCTTTCAACGGATCAGGTATGTTTTCATTCTATCAAGCAATATACATCAAGCAGGATAGCATATAATCTAGGAGAGGATTCTAAAGATATCCAGATTCTTCAAAAAGTATTCAAAGGCTTTTTTTAATAAAATAATTTATATGAACCAGCTTCAATCAAATATTGTTTCAGTGACCAATCCGCACATAGCATAGTTGTCTTCATAGGATAATCTATGAACAAAGCTGCAAGTTCTTCCTTGAAAGACCTGATTTAGCTCATTAGCTTGGTAAAATCATTCGTTGACAAAATAGACGATGATACTTTTGACTGCCTTGAAGACTGTCCCGAAATGTAAAGCATCGGTCACAAATACAACCTGGATATCGGTTCAAGCCCTGAAGAGGCCCAGCTGACTGTGGTCTTATACATAACATATCACTTTTTGTAAGTGCATAACTGGGCCATAGATTTAGACATGAAGTGGAAAACTGAGCAATACTACGAGTATGGCTTCAAAATGGCATAAATCCTGCATAAAATCTTCTACTGATCGATAATTTAATAATTATCATTAATCGCATAAACTAAGAAATATAGATCAAGTGTTGAAAATTTGTATTCATTTGAATTTAACTTTACTATCAAAAGTATTTTTGATAGATGAAATAGTTGAAATTTATTTGTTTATTTCAAGTTCAGGCCGTTCCAACAGTGATCTATTCAATCCTTTGCCATTCATCATTTCCATTTTGGAAGGATTTATACTAAGCTTAGTGTCTTTTCTTGATATTGGGGGTAATTTGAATTATTTCTACGTCTATTATTTTTATGTTTCTTCCACTACTTTGCTAGAACACTCTTACTTCTCACTATTTCTCACTGATAAACAAGTTTGATTCTATGCACTTTTAACTGCACCTTTGACCCCCCTCTTTATCTTCACAGGTTCAACTAACTTTTCTTACTATTACTTTTTTGTTTATTATTTTATCTATTTGATTTAGCTGGCCTTTAGCTTAGCCAATCGTTATTCCTATCTTTTCATCAAGACTTTCTCATAATACTGCAGCTGTCTCACAAATCCGTCGCCTGGATGTATGCATGGTCGATACTTCTTTACCCTTTATTTTGCTTTGTCATAAGACAGTTTTTTCTTGTACATCACATATGCTATAGTGAATGAACTAGACCTTGATACTCCAGCGTAACAGTGAATTAATACACCACCTCTCATTCTGCCTTAATCAATTATGCTCACGACTTAGTCTAATAACTCCACGGGTAATTTCTGCTGTTTGTTATCATGAATATCGTAAACACGGTGCTAAATATCTTATGAGATTTTATCCTTATCCGGTTGGGCTTACAAACCGATAGATATGATAGTTTTGATTTTGTTCGGCTTGATGATTGCAAGATTAACCGCAGAGTTACAATCTCCCAGAACAACAGCACCCT
>Ga0194115_10007576_pt1 | contig 10732 bp, 7 predicted proteins | sample TA2MahsurfametaG_3_FD_148656 | JGI IMG/M metagenome (GOLD analysis project Ga0194115, IMG submission 148656) | Freshwater microbial communities from Lake Tanganyika, Tanzania - TA2015002 Mahale S4 surface | ecosystem: Environmental > Aquatic > Freshwater > Lake | place: Tanzania: Lake Tanganyika... | reverse complement strand
GTTCGCCTGCTTCCTCGTTGGATAAATCGAGTTCGCCTGCCATCTTGGCCTTGCCCATGCCGTAGAGCAGTCCCAGGCCGATTGTTTTGGCCTGCTTACGGCCAAGGCCTGCCATATTTGCCACGATCTGGTGAAAGTCTGTGTCCGGGTTAGTGATGTAGGCTTCTGCGGCCTTATCCGCCCCCTTGAGTTCCAAAAGTTTGGCGTAGTGCACCGCCAGCCGGGGTTCCTGTTGGGAGAAGTCCAATGAAGCCCAGATCTGGCCCTCCTCCGGGACGAAGAGTTTCCTGATGGCAGGGCCAATCTCCCAGTGGCGCGCCGGAATCTGCTGGAGGTTAGGGTTGGCCATGGACAGTCGTCCTGAGACCGTGCCGCCTTCATCCGAGCGAAGCTGGTTGATGTGCCCGTGGATGCGGCCGTCGTAGCGGGCGTAATTCAAAAGGGCCTCAATAAAGGTGCCGTTGGCCTTGTTGTACTCCCGGGCGTCTACGATTGCCTTGGCAATGGGGTGGCCGTGGTAGGTAAGAAAGCTCTTGGTAAATGAGGGAGCACCCTTCTCAGTCTTAGGGTACTCAATGCCTAATTTGTCAAAAGCCTTGGCAATGCTGGCGGCGGCCCAAATATCTATGGAAAACCCAGACAGGCTCTTTATTTGAGCCAGTGTCTCCTGCTCCCGCAAGCGGAACTGTTCATATGTGGTCTCGGCTTTGGCCTTATCAAACCGCACACCCCGAAGCGTCATGTCAATTAGGTGCGGGCAAAGCTCGGACTCAAGGGCAAAGATGTCGGTGAGTTCTTGTTTGATAATTTCAATTTTGAAATATTGCCAAAGCTTTAGCGTGAGCACGGCATCCTGCTCGGCGTACTCACCCACGTACATGGCGGGCAGTTTATAAAGTTCGCTCTTGGGATCTACACCAAACTCTTTGGCTGCATCGCGCAGCCCCTGCTCAGATTTAGTTTCTTGAAGATAGTCGAAGCCCAACGCGTTTAGGCTGTAGCTGAAACGGTTTTCGTCGATAAGTGCCGCCGCAATCATCGCATCGATAATCTTGCCATTGATTTGAAAACCCTCGGCTTTCAGCCAACCCACGTCATAGGCGGCGTTAAAGAAAATCTTCTCGCAAGGTAGGTCCAGCACAGTTTGGACAAACGTACGAACTTTCTTCTCGTCCAAGTTCCCGCCCCCTGCGTGACGGATCGGGAAGTAACCCTTCCAACCATCAACGGCTAAAGCAAAGCCAACGATGTAACCATTCTTTGTCGGCCAACCCGGGCCGCTCGTTTTCATTCCTGGGTCGCATGTTTCTAAGTCAATCGCAATGCACTCAGCAGATGACAGATCCGGAAAGATTTCCGGTGCCATCCACTCGGTTTTAAGTTGGGGAAATAAAGTTATTGTCATAGTCTAAACGCTTTGTATTGATCCTGAGGGTAAACAATATGTAGCGATTTTCGTGTGCGAGTTAGTCCCACGTACAACAAACGATTTACGCTGTCTGGGTCTACTTCTTGCTGCGCAGTAAACTGGGTGGACAGGTCGGTGAGCAGTAGTACATGATCGGCTTCCCCGCCTTTTGCTCCATGTATTGTGGAGACACGTATCCGTGGACTTCCTCGTAAAGACTGGCCGCGTCTAAGACTTGCCCGGATATAAACACGATTGGAGTCGGATAGTCGGGATAACGCATCGTACCAAGCCGCATCTCTTGAAGCCACAAGTCCTCCTTCTCTTTGTAGTCGTTCATAGTTATAAAGTTCTTCAGGGTCTCCCACAAACTTTTTAAATCCTCTTTGAAGGCCCTCAACACCAAGGTAAGAGTAAAGTGATTTGATTTGTTTGCTTCCAATTTCTTTCCCCTTTCTTAAATCTTCCCAGGCGTAGACCGCCTCAATCGGCCCTTCGCCTATCGATCGAATGCCATTGCGTTCAAACAATATGCCCATGCTTTTTAAATACTCATGGACATTGTTTAACATGTAATTGGTCGGGGCAAGAATTAGCCAAGACCCATCGATAAGTTTTACGTCCGTGTAGCGTTGGTAGAAGTGCAGTTCGCCCTCTTCCTGGCGCGGGTTCCATGATTTTGGGACCCTGTACTTTACCCGATGGATTATTTTATTGCTATAGTCATGAACGATCTTTGGTATGCGGTAAGACTGATCAAGCACTATCTGATCACCAGGATAAGTTAATAGGTGTCTCACGTCAGCACCTGCCCATCCAAAGATCGCCTGGTCATCGTCTCCTGCGACATAAGCTTTGTTGGCTCGCTTGACCAACCGATCCACAATGCGCCATTGCAGCGGGCTCAAATCTTGGGCCTCGTCAATGATCACAACCTCAAGTTGCGGGTAATAAGTATCGTCTGCGTCAGCAAACATCTCCAGCAGATCGGTGAAATCTAACAGGCCTTTTTCATTCATGTACTTGCGGTACATTCGATGAACGTACAAGAAATGTTCCCACTCAATCTTTAACTGACTGGCGTTGTATTCTGCTTTGAGATCGGTGCCTTTAATCCTGGCGAGGGTAAGGACATTGAGAATTGGATGGTCAACTCGAACCTCCCAGGACTCGTCTCCGCGATCGATATTGAGTTCAATCTTGGCCACATTGGCAAATTCTTTATAATTCTCCGCCGTTGCGATGCGGGAACTTTGGATACCCATTCGCGCATAAGCGAGGCTATGCAAGGTTCTAAAATTGGCAAGATCTCGTTTAAAGTCGAGTTGTTGAAACCGAGCGTAGGCTCGTTCTTTGGCTTCATGGGCAGCCTTCCTAGTAAAGGCAAAGTATCCGATCTGCGCTGCAGGAACGCCTTTGGATAAAAGATCATCCACAGTATTTAACAAGAACGTAGTCTTGCCTGTTCCGGGAGGACCGAATACTTTTGTAATCTTCAAAATGGTGACTTCGCGTTTGGAAGTGTTGTGTCAAACGGAGCATCTTGCTTGGCAAATGCCGGGATGCGCCACAAACGTACGGTGCGATTTTTAACCGTGATAGAGTGCGGACTACCCCGCATGTCCCGCAGACGCTGGGCAATCTTCACTGTAGACATAAGAAATTTATTTCGGGCTAGAAAGTTCTCAAGGTCCTTGAGCCTAAAGTAAGTTAAGTTCTCGTCCTCATTTGTCCATGGTCGGCCCATCAAAAGTTCTTCCCGATCCATTGCAGTTTGAAGGTGGGTGCAAAACTCCTCCAGCAAATCATAAAAACGTCCTTCGTTAGAAGTGTCCTCTGGCGCTTCTGTAATGGCCTGGGTCTCCACCATCTGCTTTAACAAGTTATTCAACATTGCCTCCCACTCTTGCTTTTTGAGCGTAGGCGGCATTACGTTCACTTTGTTCATACACACAACTTGAAACTTAGCCTGTTGCTGTAGTTCTTCTGTCGTAAGTTCCAGGCGATGCCCATCCACATCAACAAACCAAAGTGGGGGATCAGAAGCATACTTAGAGAGGGCCGAGATACTTGGCATATCGTTAGATTGACCGATACCATGTTTCCGAGTCTTACATAGCGATGCGTTGCAGTGGCCGTTAATTGGTGAATCTTTGCACTTATAACCATAATCTTTTTTCTTTAGCTGCTTGGAGATGAGACTAATTTCGTTTAGTGGTAATGGAGGAGACATAAACTTTTGGTTATAAACCATAAGCTCGTTTTCCCACGTATCCGGGTTAGCTTTACGAAGAAACACCCCGAGGTTGAAAAGTCCGTTATTACGTGTACCTTCCGGAAAGCCTTGCGAACATAAAACCTGTAAGCATGGAGGACCGTCAACGAGGTCTGGAGTAGGCGCAACATTGTTGGGCTCTTTGATGACGGTTTCCGAAGTGATGGCATAAATTTCGTAAAGCGCATAGAACTCTTCAAGTGTGGCTGCAGAGCCGTCGTCCTTGTATGCATACCGTGTGCCATTGTCTCCTCCAAAGTATGGAAGATTTAAAAAATTGCCCGTGTCTCCACGGTCAATCAGAATCTCAGTTTGTTTTGGAAAGATCTCTGAGCCTGCATGGCCCAGGTACGCTGCAAAAAGCTTGAGCGTCTTTTGCATATAGGCAGCAGTCACTGGCTCCCTGGAGAACAGAAAGCAGTGTGCGCCGCCGGATTTGGATCGAAAGACTACAAGAGGAAGTTCAAGTTTGCGAATTTTCCTGATGATAGATACGTGATCGAGGGGGTACATATCAATGTCAATTGCACCCCATGTGCAAGTGTTATCGGAACGAATCGGTATGATCCCAAGGTTGGGCTCAACGCCTTTGAGATGCTTGACCCAAAGATCATCCGTGGGCGGTTGCCTAACAATTGAGGCCTTCCCATTTTGCTTTCCATCTTGCCGCTCCTTCGCAATCTTGTACGTTCCGTACGCAATGTCCAGACCTGCAAAAATCTGCTTGAATCTTGTTATATCAACTTCCGCCATGAGCGTTCTCAGATATTAAAGGCAACAAGGGCGCCCGTGGGCGCCCTCATTGTGCTCAATTTAGAAGGGGATGTTCGATGCTGCTTTTGCTCCCTCATCCTGGTCATGCTTGACGTTGACTTCGCCCTGCTTGACCGATAAGGCAAACCCTTTCGCAGACGCGTAGACCATGGCATTTTCCACCGGTCCAACACGCTCAACTTCCCAGCCGTACCAACTACCCTTGTCGTTAGACTCTTTCGACGTGGTTAGTCGATACACATGACTATACGACGGTGGTGTAAACGGCCCGTTGGCACCGTTTAGTTTCAGCGTCATCATCATGCTGTTCCACTTGCGCGATTTCTTTAACTGCGTTGCCTTCATCACGATCAAGGCCGGTGTTGCGTTGCCTTCATTATCTAGTACCAGCACGTAATGCTGTGCGCTAGTTTCTACATAGTTACCGTTATCAAGGTAATCCTTTGACTCCCCTGGCTTGCGGAAAGTCTTGGTCATGATGTCACTCGTTGCAGGATGAACTGCGACAGGCGCACCGGAACCTTGGCCACGCGGAGCCCACTCGATGTACTTACGCTCGTAGTGGCATGGCACAACCTTCAGCCCGCTTGTGCCATCAAATACTTGACCCGACACGGTGTTATAAATCATGCCAGCTTTTGCGCCCTCAACGCTTTCGCACTCAGGAGACAGTTGCGACAAGACCTTGAGGAAAGGCAAAGCAACATCTTCGGCAGAGATGTTGTCCATACCGTCATGCGCATCACCTTCAAAAACAGAATTGTCAATGACGGCCACTGCTGTTTCTTTTTTCTTTGCTACTTGGTTCATGATTAAGTTTCCTTAGTTAAAGTTACGCACGTTTGATCTTTGCTTTTTGGCCAATGTATGCGCCAAACAACTCCGTGGGGAACTCAGTGCCTTGTTCCACCATTTCGCGAACCCAAGCTTTTAGGGTTTGGGATTCGATCTTCTCCGCCTGATCAGGTAGGAGCCCTTGCTGACGAATCGTATTAATCAACTCGCCTGCTGCATCGTCTTCGCCACGACCAAATTGGACGGAGACGGTGTTCTTGATAATGTCATCATACCCATGGGCACGAAGCCATTCATACGCTTCACCTTTGCGATCACTTGGAATGCTGGCTGAGTAAAACGGCTTGACCTCGATGACTGACCCGTCGGTCATCTCAAACTTGGACATGCCAATCTCACGCAGTGCTTCCGGAATACGCTCATCGGTCAGATTGCGCAAAGCTTCTTTACGCTCGGCGAGCGTAGCTTCCAAATCATCGATATCTTTTTCAATCGCGATGGCTTGCTTTGCAAGTTCGGATATCGAAGACAACGAATCATCTGCTACGGTTAATACTTTTGCATCTGCTTCAAAGTTAATGCTAACGGTTGCATCACTCATAACTTTCTCCTTTCTGGTTTAGATCTACTGCAATGGGATAGTACTTCATTTCCCGCTTGTCCCACTTAAGCAAGCGAAATTTGTTGTTATTGTAGTTAGCGGCAAGAGAAGCTGCAATACTCATTGCAGCCGGATCGCCAATTAATAACAGAAAATCCTCATCAGTAAACTTGGAAAGATGGCGCTTCATGCGATTGACCATCGGCCCCGGTGAGAATGCGATTTGTACGTTCGGAGGCAGCAAGAAGCACAATTCGCCAAACTGTTGCGCGGGCAACACATTGTGACGCATCGTCTCTTGTACAACAAAAACTTTTGCCATTACCTCTTTCTCCTTTCTGACAGTTCGTGTATCCTAATCGTGAAGTTTTTGTTTGTCAAGAAAGAGAGAAAGCTATGTTGGATTATCGGTTCAAGAATGAACCCTATGCCCACCAGTCCGCCTATTTAGCGCGCTTTTGGGATAAACCCGTAGCGGCACTATTTGCCGACATGGGGACGGGTAAAAGTTTCATGTTAATCAATAACATGTGCATGCTGTACGACAATGGATTTATTAATGGGGCCTTGGTCATAGCGCCAAAAGGCGTGTACCGCAATTGGGCAGAACTAGAGATCCCTAAGCATACGCCTGATCATGTAATGCACCGCATTGCACTATGGTCACCTACTCCTAACAAGTCCCAGGAAGCTGCACTAGACTCCATGTTTATCCCAGATGATGTTTTACATATCATGATGATGAACGTAGAAGCGTTCTCCACGCCTAAAGGTGTCCGGTTTGCGGAGAAATTTTTGCTGTCGCACAACGCGCTGATGGCCGTGGATGAAAGCACCACAATTAAGTCGCCTACCGCGCAGAGAACCAAGAGCATTTACAAATTAAGCAACTTTGCTAAATATAGGCGAATCCTAACTGGGTCGCCTGTGACCAAAAGCCCGCTGGATTTGTACACACAATGTGCCTTTTTATCTCCAAACTTATTAGGGTTTTCTAGTTATTTCGCTTTTCAAATGCGTTACGCGGTCATGGTCAAAATGAGCATGGGTCCGAGGTCCTTTAACCAGGTAGTGGGCTACAGGCGCCTAGATGAGCTAAACGAGAAGCTAAAGCCCTTCGCTTTTCGGGTGACCAAAGAAGAGTGTGTTGACCTGCCACCCAAGGTCTATGTCAAGCGGGAAGTACCACTGACCGATGAGCAGGCCGAGCACTACAACTCCATGAAGAAAATGGCCCTGGCCCTATTGGATAGTGGTCAAATGACCACTACGGCTACGGCTTTAACCCAGCTTTTGCGCCTGCACCAGATATGCTGTGGGCATCTAAAAACTGACGACGGAGTAGTTCATGAGATTAAGAACAACCGAATTACTGCCCTTTTGGACTGCGTCGAAGAGACATCGGGCAAGGTTATTATTTGGGCGTCCTACACTCACGACATCCTTGCGATTGAACGGGCGCTATCTAAGGCGTATGGGGGTGGTTGTGCAGCTACTTATTACGGTGCCACCGAGGGAGAAGAGCGCCAAAAAATTGTGACCCGGTTCCAAGACCCCGAAAGCGACCTGCGCTTCTTTATAGGGCAGCCCAAAACTGGCGGCTACGGACTTACCCTAACAGCCGCCAGCACGGTTATTTACTACTCCAATAGTTATGACCTGGAAGTCAGACTGCAGTCCGAAGACCGTGCGCATAGGATCGGGCAGGACAAATCTGTGACCTATATCGACCTAATTACGCCCAAATCCGTGGACGAAAAGATCGTCGGAGCCCTGCGGAATAAGATTGATATTGCCACCCAGGTGCTGGGAGAGGAGCTAAAAGCATGGCTAGTTTGATGATAAACCTGGTCCGTCGTTACCGGTACGAGAGCCTGACTCGAAAAGACACCGAAACCGGACGCCGGTACGTCAACCGCCATGGCGAACAGTTGCCCAGCGTAACCACGATATTGGATAAAACTAAGGATAAGTCAAAGTTGATAGAGTGGATCAATCGGGTTGGAGAGGAGGAAGCCGAGCGGATTAAACGAGAAGCGGCCTCCGTGGGTACGAGCATGCATGCCTACATCGAGTCTCATATCAAGATGCGGCCCATACCATCAGCCAAGTTTGCCTGGCAATTTAAGGCTTATCGGATGGCTGCAAGCCTTATGGAGGCTTACTTCCCGGACATGGACGAGATCTGGGGCAGCGAAGTCATGGTGTACAGGAGAGGACTGTACGCAGGGACAACAGACCTAACCGCAGTGTTCCGTGGTGAGCCGTCCATTGTGGACTTTAAGCAGTCTAATAAGATGAAAAAACGGGAGTGGATTGATGATTACTTTATTCAACTCACCGCGTATGCTGCGGCGCACAACGAAATGTACGGCACGGACATCCGTCAGGGAGTAATCCTGATGGCCTCCCAGGACGGGCTTTTGAAAGAATTCATCATTTGCGGGCGTGAGTTTGACAGCTACCTTGACCTATGGAACGCCAAGGTCAAAGAATTTACTGCCCTCGCGGAAGCATCGGGCTCACAACATCTGTCGGAAACAGCATCCGATACATCTCATTGTTCGCATTCTGCTGCTGTGGAGTCGGCATCTGAGGCACCGCACGGCCCGGAGGTTGAGCCATTACCGCAGGAGGAACTGCCCTTGGGGCCGGAGTCGGACCAGCCGAAGGCGTAGCGACAGGCGCTACAGGCCGAGGAAATCGCTGACGCATTTCTTGCTGGTATTCCTCAAGCATACTCGATCGGGCAGCAGGCATCTGCGGCACTGGGCGAGGCGGACGTGGAGCGACTTCCGGCATTTCCGGGAAAGGACGCTCTCCCAGGGGGCGAGGAATCTCTTCTTCTGCAGCCTGGGTTGCTTCAATTGCAGCTATGCGAGTTAACCGAGGAGCGTTACGAATTAAGGCAGGCAGGTAACCACCAGCTTCAAACGTAAGTTTGGCGGCCTGGTTAAATCCTTTTGGCGTATCCAATGGAGCGGAAGCAGCCACAAGTTTTTGGGCATAGACTGGATCGGTTAAGGCGCTTAACAAAATCTTATCTGCAATGCCCTGCTGCTGCCGAGATAAGAAACGAGTCATAAGTGATACCACGGCATGCTGCGGGCTGATCTGACGGATCATTGCGGCACGAGCCACTGATTCTGCCGTACCCACACCGGCGCCCATTATCTCGCGCAGGCGCACGTCAAAAGACTTAAACGGACTTACTTCTGCCCCAGGACGGTTTACAGCAAACACACGCTCTTGGATAGCAGCCAGGCCACGGAGATTATTTAAATGCTCCGGGCTATACAACATGTTCAAAGACTTGCCGTAGCGCGTCATGTAGTCAAAAAGACGAATAGGATTCTGGGGGTCGTTCATCTTGCCAACGATGTCTTCCCAGAATTGACGGCGTAGGGATTGTAAATACTCTTGGTTTTGACCAACAGTATTGACTAACTTACGCATAGTCGCCGGATCTTCCATGGCCTGCTTGACCAATGCGGAAGTATCTGCATCAGGACGAATAGATTTCTTTAGTAACCGATCAAGTTCTTCATCCTTAAGCGCCTCTACCTCTGCTTTTTTAAGGGCTAAATTATCTGCAAAGGCTTGCCCTGCTTTAAACTCATCGCGAAGAGCAGTCTGCACAGAAGCAGGTAGTTCATCCATGACCCCTGAACGAGTCAATCCTACTAAAAATCTATTGTACTCAGGTAAATTTAATAACCCGTCTTTACTAATCGCATTCTTTTCTCGCGCTTTTGAAAACAAAACTGTTTCAAGATTTTTTGCATAAGTAGGGTTATCTTTTAATATTGCGTTAAGAGAACGCAAGTTTTCTCTGCTTTGTAAAGCATTCTCAGCAACAACTAAATCATTGAATTTAAATTCCTTTGTTGGAAGCTCTTTTGTCACCATTAAAGGGAATAACTTGTCAAATCCTTTTGTAAAGTTATCTCGGTAAGCAGCTTCTATTGTTCCAATTCCTGGAGCATCTTTAAAAGAATTAAAGACAAAGTACTCAACATCATTTAATAATTGTTGACCGTTGCGTTGAGTTTGGTCAACCATAGGTCTTGCTATTCCAAACTTTAAATCTGTTTGTGCTTTTTCAAACATGTAGTTTCTGTAGCGTTGAGCCGACCCGAGTAAGTCAATAGCCTCTGGAAGTGTAATATCTGTTTTAACAAGCTCCGCCTTAGCTAACGCTTTATTAACAATTTCTTCTTCTTCAGCAGTAATGCCTATTCTTCGCTGCAATATTCCAATTGCATTATCCTCCATTTGTTTTTGTTCTTGTGGAGGTAAATTTTGATATATAGGTTTTTCTGAAAGACGTTCTTTTACAAATTTTCTCAGTTCATTGGGAAAAATTTCTTCTTTTGCTTTTTCAAAAACATTAAGAGCACGTTGAATTTCTAATGCGGGTCCGGGAACTTGGCCCCCAAACAAACGATTATCTGAAGTAAGTTTATATTTAGCCAACATGCGTTTAGCAAACTGGCTGAAATCTGCTGCCGGAACACCCTCAATAGGAATATTTTCTTTGCGAACAGGAGCGCGAACGCCTTCGGGACGCATAGTAATGTCGTCAACCATTTTCCTAAAAACGGACATACTTCCTTGCATAGCTGCAAACACAGACTTACGTAATGTTTCACCAACATTTGCTAAGTTTGTGTCTTCATTAAACTTTTGCTGCAAGTCTAATTTAAAAGATTCTTCCAAACCTTTAACTTTATTTAAAGCGTCATTTACTGCACGAGCCCGTTCAGCAGAGTGCATGGTCAGGGCTTCTTGGAGATTGATGTTTGATTCAGGATTAAAACGAGTGGCCAAATTTTGCAGGGAACGAACATTGGCATCCATGCGGGCATTGATGTCCGAT
>Ga0194115_10007572_pt1 | contig 10737 bp, 23 predicted proteins | sample TA2MahsurfametaG_3_FD_148656 | JGI IMG/M metagenome (GOLD analysis project Ga0194115, IMG submission 148656) | Freshwater microbial communities from Lake Tanganyika, Tanzania - TA2015002 Mahale S4 surface | ecosystem: Environmental > Aquatic > Freshwater > Lake | place: Tanzania: Lake... | reverse complement strand
GGCGTCCCCCCGGGGAACAGTGCGCATCTGCGCGCCGCCCCCGGCGATGCTCTTCCAGCGCCCCATTAGCCAATGCTCCCGGCGGCCATCTTGCCGCCCTGCCCCTTGGCATCGCCTTCCTCTTTGGCCTGCTGCGCCGCTTCCCAATTGTCCCGCGCCCGCTGCAACGCCGCCGGGCTCAGAAGCTTTGCCGGGACAAACACCTGTCCCCGGAGTACGATCCCACTCCCAAGGCTCGCGATCACGGGCTGATAGGCCTTTTCACTGCCCGGCTTAGCCCTTAACTTGCCCGGGCTGGTGGTGCTTCCCGGATCCAGCTTGATGCTGGCGGTCCATTCCAGCACCGGTCCCGGTGCCTTGATTGTCTTACCATCGGGACCGGCGAGGCCCGGCTTCTGCTTGTTCGACATGCTCTGTCTCCTGTCTGCCCCATGGGGGCGTTAACCGCCACGAACGGCGGCAGGGGCAAGTGTACGGTTAAATGTGGCGAAAATAAGGCACCAAACTGCCATTTAATCCAATTCGGTGCGACCACATTGCCCCACAATGGTCCAGGTTCCCCTTGACGCGCCCCAGGCCCCCATGCTTGGCGACCAAACGCTACGTTATAACATCACATTGGCGCGCCTGCCATGGATCCGGGCCCCGGGTCAAGCTAAATCACCATGCGCCTGGCGCATACCAGCCCCCCGCCTGGCGCATGGCCATGCCCCTTGACACGCCCCCTGCCCCATGCCAGCGCCCCCAGCCCCTCCCCCGGCAACCCCCTCACATCTCTAGCAACTTTCATGCCACACTAGCAACTCTAGCAACCCTCACCCCCAAACCCTTCAAAACACTAGCAAATCCACAGGGGTGAAGGTTGTGAAGGTTCTCCCGCCCATCTCCCCCTATCCTCTTCCCTTTCATGGGAAAGAAAAACCACCTTCACAACCCTCACAACCCTCACCCTCCCTTACATTTCAACCACTTACCTCCTCCTACGTGCTCCCCGCAACCCTCACCCATGCAAACATCGTGCCAGCCTGCCCCGCGCCCGGCGCATGGCCGCCCTGCAATTTTCGCGCTTGCCCCCGCCGCCGCCGCGGGCCACCCTCCCCGCCATCGCCTTCCTTCCTGAAGGCCTCTAGCAAGGGAGACCAGCATGCCGTTGATGGATAGCAGCATAGACCCCAGGGCATTCGTAGCCTCTTTGGACGGCTACTTCGACAACGACCAGTGGGCCTACTGGGTCCACATGGACCACAAGCCCATCATGGTCGCTGCCGGATTCCAGCCCGTCACAGTGCCCGACGACATCCACGGTGGCCGGAGGCAGGCCATGGGTGGCATCGGCCACTACTGGAACTACCCCCACACCGAAAGGAACGCATAATGGCCCAGTATCGTCCCCTCTTCGTGATCGCCGAGGAGATCAGCAGCGACTGGAAGCGCCCCTTCTATGGTGCAGAGCCCTACCTCGGGGCCATGCACACCCTCGTGGATCTCCATTCCCGCTACGGTGCTGACGATGCCAAGGGCATCATCCTCTACTTCCTCAGCAACGCCGGGTCCTGGAAGGGCCCCACCGCAAAGCGCATAAAGCAGGAGTTGAAGGAAATCCTCAAAGGCTGATTGCCCAGCTTGGAGGGGGAGCTGCGGTTCCCCTTCTGAGGTGCGCAATCCCGCCACCATCCCAAGGAGACACACAATGGATCATAAAGATCGAGTCGCCCTGAGCACGGCGATAGGGTTCAACGCAGCGGAGATTTGCAGGCTCGTGTCCGGCGAAAACGACCTGACCGACAAGGAACTGCGCGAAATCTACGACGCCCTTGTCGAAGCCGCCATCTGGCTTGCCAACGCTCAACGCAGCAAGGATACCGCCATGATGGAACGCAAACTGGGAGCCTGACATGGAATACAACGGCCACCGCTCGTGGAACGCATGGAACGTCTCCCTGTGGATCCACAACGACGAGCACCTCTACCGCACCGCATCCTCCCTCGTGAAGGATCTCGGTCCCACCAAGGCAGCTCGCCAGCTCCATCGCCTTCTGGAGGGCACCAGAACTCCTGACGGTGCCGCCTACAACTTCACCGCCATCCGTGAAGCCCTCAGCAACTGGGGCTGACCCTCAACCTCCATTTTCGGAGACCCCCATGCTCAAGCAAACCATTCTCGACTACGTATTCCCGGCCCTCCTCGAGCAGGGCAAACCCTCCATGCTCAACGGCAAGTGCTCCTACAGGGCTGGCACCCACGCCGAGCCCCTCAAGTGCGCCGTGGGTTTTCTGATCGACGACGACCTCTACGACTCCACCATGGAGAACAAGTCCTCCCGCTACCTCAAGTGGTACTGCTGTACCAACAACCCCATCTGGCAGCAGGCCTTCCGAGAGGAGGACGAGTTCCTGGCCGAACTCCAAGAGTGCCACGACTCAGCCGCAGTGGATTCCCTCTACGAATCCTCCAGCTTCATCACCCTCTTCACCCAATATGTCAAAGAACTCGCCACCAAGCACAACCTCAGCGTGAAGGAGTAACCCCATGACCATCCAGGAAGCCTTCAACCACATCTGCCGCTCCCTACTCTCGGCACCCCACCCCAGCGCCCACTCCCGCCCCTTGGGCACCACCTCCTGCCTCTACCGAGGCTCCAATGACACCAAGTGCGCCGTGGGACACATCATCCCCGACAACCTCTACGACCCCAACATGGAGGACCTCAGCTCCGACGAACTCCTCGTCAACTTCCCCGATCTCCTCAATACCCCCGGCATCGCGGCCTTCACCCCCTACCAACTCCACCTCCTCCAACAGTACCACGACGATGCCGCCGCTGCCTTTGTGCGCACCCAGCTCCTCGTCAGCGACTGGCAACGCTTGATCCGGGAAGCCCTCACCAACTTCGCCGCCGACACCTCCCTCACCATGGAAACCTAAGGAGAACCCCCATGCTCCCAGCCAACGTCTTCGAATACTTCTTCCGCATACACAAGGCGGCCCCTCCCCACCTGGTAGAACAGATGGAGAAGTCCCTCCTCGAATGCGTCAAGGCACAGAACAAAGCCGAAAACGCAGAGTGGAGCCTTCTGGTCAATCTGTTCAAAGTCAAGGGTAACGAACGCAAATACAACCTGGACTGAGGAGAACCTCATGTATCGCATCCAAAACTACACCCTCTCAGGCTGGGAGGATGACGAAGGTTTCGAGGAATTTAACACCCTCGGCACCGCAGTCCTCGTCCTCGCGGAGTTCATCCAAGAGGTCTACACCGCACACAAACAGGGCTTCTTAGAGCAGCCCTACAACATCGAGGACTATCGCATCCTCCATGGCGACACCGTCGTCGCCCAATTCGGAGAGTAGCCATGTACACCCTGCAACTCCACACCTTCTCGGGCTGGGAGCCCATCCACCCCAGCAACTTTGAGGAATCCTGCCCCACCATCCTCGCTGCCCTCCTGGCCTGCTTCAACCTGGTCTGCGAGTCTCGAGAATGCTTCTCCCGTGGCGAAGTCCCGGAGCTGATCTCGTGGCATCACCTCCGCATCATGCGGGAAGACGACATCGTCCTCCGCTTTGACGAGGGCGACCGCCCGTGCTGACATGGCTGCCATGCAAAACTTGCATGACACGCCCCGCCCCGAACGTGCCAACATCACCCCGCTTTCACCTCCATTCCGGAGACAACCCATGCAAAACCGTATCTACAGCATCGACAACGCCAAGGCCTCCAAGGCCCAGCACTACGGCTACCTCAACGCCATCCACTACATGGCACCCCACACTCTCGCCGGTGTAGGCAACCTATGCCCACACAGCACCCCGGCCTGCCGGGAAGTCTGCCTCGGTTGGTTCTCGGGCCATGCTGCCATGGTCAAGGACGAGACATCCCTCAATTCCGTCCGCCGCAGCCGTATCGACAAGGCCCGGCGCTTCATGCAGGAGCGTCCCCTCTACCTCGCGGACATGGTCTCCGCTACGGAGGGCATCCTGCGCAAGGCCCATGCCCACTCCCTCATCCCTGCAGTACGCTGCGATGGCAGCACAGACATCGGCTGGGAACGCATCCCCGTGGTGCGCAACTCCACCACCTTCCCCAACATCATGACCGCTTTCCCCACCATTCAGTTCCTCGACTACACCAAGAATCCCAACCGCTTCAAGCGCCCCCTGCCCAGCAACTACCACCTCACCTTCTCCGCTTCCGAGTCCAACCAATCCACCTGCCTCTCCCTCCTGGCCCAAGGCATCAACGTGGCCAAGGTCTTCCACACCCTGCCCTCCACCTTCATGGGATTCCCCGTCATTGACGGCGACCTCCATGATCTCCGCCATCTCGATCCCAAGGGAGTGTGGGTCGGCCTCACTCCCAAGGGCCGCAAGGCCAAGGCCGACAACACCTTCGTGTCCTGAAAGGAACCTTCATGTTCAAGCTCACCTCTTCCGTGCCCGTCCCTTCTGTCCGCCGGGGTCGTCCCTTCAAGTACCCATTCCACACCATGCGAGTGGGCCAGTCCTTCATCGCACCCCCCGAACTCCAGCACACCCTGCGCGTCCTCTCCAACTACCACAAGCGCAGGGGCCGTGGTGAGTTCACCTGTAGCCTCTCCCCGGCAGGCATCCGCGTTTGGAGGACTGCATGATCTACATCGTCAACCCTCCCTCCGGTACCGTCCACCCCGCCCTCGTCGTGGCTCCCAACCTGGCCTTCCCCATCTACGACGAACCCTGGGGAGCCTGCATCAGCATCACCAACCCCGCCAAGGCAGGCCTCCATCGCCCCTCCCACATCGTCATATCGCAACCCTGGCGCAGCTTCCGAAAGCGCCGCCATCTAGGAGACCTGGACATCGAGGACCGCATGCGAGTCCGCCGCATCGTCAACCACTACAACCCCGCCCTGCGAAGCGAGATGGAAACCTTGTGACCATCTTCCACCTGCTCGCCTTGCTCTTCATTCTCATTCTCATTCTGAGGTAACCCATGCTCATCGAGATCAATAACACCCACCAGTCCCAAGGCCTCCAGAAGATCTGCGATTTCCACATCGAGACCAACGGGATAATGGTCAAGGCTTTGACCTCCCGCCTCTACAGCAACCCCATCTCCTCCATTGTCCGGGAGCTGGCATCCAATGCATTGGATGCTTGCCGCACCCACCCCATGGAGATCCGCCTTCCCACTCCACTCGCCCCATCCTTCAGCATTCGGGATCACGGTCCCGGCCTTAGCCCCCAGCAGATGTCTGAAGTCTTCACCCGCTTTGGTGCCAGCACCAAGCGTGGCGACAACAACCAGATTGGCGGCTTTGGATTAGGTGCCAAGTCCCCCTTCGCCATCGTCAACTCCTACGCCATCACCTCTTATCACCAGGGTGTGGCCACCACCTACATTGCAAGCATCGCCGCCAACGGGATGCCAGCCCTCCATCAGGTATCCTCCGATCCTAACAACGAGACCGGCCTGCACATCGAGGTGCCCGCCCCCAACACCAGCACCCTCGAATGGAAGAAAGCCCTCAGCCAGTTGGATTATTTCCAGCCCCAGCCTGTCATCCGGGGCATCCAGTACGACTTCCCCACCCCCTTCCACGACACCCCCGACTACCTCATCGTTAAGTCCGACGACATCGGCGTATTGGTGGGTCCCGTCTTCTACCCCGTTGACCCTGCCAAGCTGGGCATTAGCTACTACGACATCCCTAAGGGCATGGTGGTGAAGTGCCCCATCGGCACCATCGAGGTCACCGCATCCCGTGAGGAAGTTGTCTACTCCCCCGCTACCATCTCCGTCCTCAAGGGCAAGTTTGCTCACGGTCGCCAGCACTACCGGGAGATCACCCTCGACCTCATCAGCAAATGCCGCACGGCACCTGAGGCATGGCGTGTCCTCGCCTCCGCCATCTTCGATACCTTATACAACTTCACCACACCCTCTGGCACCACCTTCAAGATCAGCAATACCGCTCTCTATTACGGAGATGACCCCACCTACGGTGGCAACGTAGGCATTGCCGAACTCGATTCCCGTAGCCGCCGCCGCAAGCGGTGGGTCTTGAATTGGGCGAAGTCCAATTGCATCGAAGCCAGCGACCACTGCTATTTTCTCGATGATACCCGCCGCTGGCAGGAGCGTGTCCAGAAGCACTTCGCCCACACCATCCTCGGATCCCAGAGGGGAGGTGACATCCTCCTCTTCCAAGATCCCACCATTCTCGACGACGCAGGCATCCCCTACACCAAGGTGTCCAGCATTCCCACCGACAAGCCCCTGCGCAATCCTTCCCAGCGCAAGGCACCCCGCACCCTTAGTGCCCGCAACAAACTTACCCGCATGGATGCCGCGCCCACCCACTTCATACGGGTGGATGCCGACGGTAATGCCGCCCACAGAGACATCACCACCTCGGTCAAGCTGACCTGCGACATCCTCTGCCGCATGGAGAAGCGTATCAGCCAGTACACCTCCCAGCCCACCGAGATCTGCGTCGTCACCCCCACCTGCAAGACCGACATCTCCAACCTCCCAAACGCCTTCCCGGAGTGGCGCACCATTGCCTTGCAGTTCATCCGGGACAATCCCCTCGAGGTTACCCGACGCTGGGACCACCACGGCTACTTCACCAAGTTCCACCAAGCCCTCGTAGACTTGGGCAAGATGCCCGCCTTCCACCGCAACTCGATGCCCGAATATCATCACCTTGACATCGTAAGTCTGGCGGCGGATGCTCTGCCTCCCAAGCCCGACTACGAAGGTAAGTTCCGGGCCCTCTGCACCCAGCACCCGTGGCTCGAACCCATGGAGAGTGCACTCAATGCTACCGACTCCGCCAGCATCAAGCGTGTCCTCGAAACCCTCTTCAACCACTACTGAAACGGAGAACCTCATGTACCCCTACCTCATCACCTCCAACACCGTGACCCTCATCTACCAGGGTGAGACCCTCACGGTTACCTCCACCCACCCCACCTTCGAGGAGGTCTGCGACCTCATCCGTAAGGGCGAGTGGGATACCGCCGCCACCAAGATGCGCCCCGCCCTCGCCATCTCTTCTTACGCAGAGGGCATGGAGATCCGCGACGGCAGCATCTACCTCGACGGCGAGGAGATCGACCACGGCATGGTCCCCCACATACTCACCATGAAGGAGAGGGGCTTCGACATCGCACCCCTCCTCGCCTTCCTCCAGAAGGTCCTCGACAACCCCTCGATGCGCAGCCGCAATCAGATCTGGCGCTTCGTCTCCACCAACAACATCGCCATCACCCCCGAGGGCAACCTCCTCTTCTACAAGCGCGTCAAGGACGACTACTACGACATCCACACCGGAGGCACCTTCCAGTACAAGGTGGGCAACACCATCGCCATGCCCCGCCATGATGTTGATGATGACCCCGAGTCCACCTGCAGCCATGGTCTCCATGTATGCAGCTACGAGTACCTCAAGTCCTTCGGCGGGCAACGCACTCTCCTCTGCGAGGTCAATCCTGCCGACATCGTCTCCGTGCCCATCGACTACCAGAACACCAAGGTGCGGGTCTGCTGCCTTACCGTGAAGCAGGAAGTCGCCAACCCCCAGCCCCTTGACACCAGCGTCTACGACAAGCCCTTCTAAAACCCAGGTCCCCCTGCCCCAAGGTGGGGGGACCAACTCAAGGAGACAGCCATTGCAGAATAACCCCGAAGACCTGGGACGCCATGTCATCCGCGCCCTCCACCTCATGTCCAGCAACATGGATCCCGAGGACGCATTCAACTTCCGCATGGAGTTCTACACCAAGCTGTTCACCTCAGACCTCGCCCTCTGCGTGTCCCCCTCCAATATCCGAGAGGCCCTTGACATGCTGGTTGAGCGTAGCCTTGAGATCTACAACCTCGTGCAAGAAAAGGAACCCCGCCATTGAAGGACTCCGAATTCTTCCGCAAGCTCGAAGACATGGACACCATCACCGACGAGGACATCCTCGAAGTGGTGCGTCGTCTTACTGTCATCGTCGCCCGATACCGCAAGGCCCGAGGAGAACATGAACTCAAGCCCACCGAATAGGATACCCTCCACCCTGGAGAAGCATCGTGAGTTCCACGAACTCGCCAACGAAGCAGACTGGGCTGGTGATTTCTCAACTGCCAATCTCTTCAGACGTATAGCATCCACCTACATGAAGCGGCACCTCGCTGGTGACCTTTTCGATCCTCCATTCTGAGGTGACCCATGCACTACACCAATCTCCACAACATCCCGGAACCCGTGGCCTCCGCTCTTATCCCCACCTACGACAATGGCGGGGCTGACATCTCGGTGACCTCCCTCTGGAAGCCACCCCAGATGGTGTCCCTCATCAAGAAGCACGACGACGAGATCTTCATGGACATCGACGACATTGTGCCCTCCTTCATCGGCACTGCCGTGCACCAATACATCAAGAACCGAGATTCCTCCAAGCTCAAGGAGATGCGCCTCTTCGCCAACGTCGAAGGCCTCAACATCTCCGGCGAGTTCGACCGCTACGACATGGAGGGTGCAGCCATCCTCGACTACAAGGTCACCTCGGCCAAGGCCTTCATGCACGAGCAGCACCGCAGCGACTGGGAGCAACAGCTCAACACCTACGCCTGGCTCCTCCGTCTCCACGGCGAGGAACCCAAGGCCCTCTTCGCGGTGGTCATCATCAAGGACCTCTCCCGCTTCGAGGCCAAGCGCAATCTCACCTACCCCCAGAAGCACGTGCACGTCGTGCCCCTCCCCCTCTGGGACCAGACCACTGCCATCGAGCGCATCACCCAGCGGGTCCTCCTGCACCGCAGCAACTCCACCCCCTGCACCCCGGAGGAAATGTGGATGCGCCCCGGCAAGTGGGCAGTGCGCAAGGATGGACGCAAGACCGCAGTGAAGATCTGCTCTTCCCCCAGCGAGGCTGCCTCCTTCATCTCCACCCAATCGGACAAGGGAAAACTCTATGTCGAAGAACGCCCCGCCATCTACCTCCGATGCGACGAGTACTGTAGTGCTGCACCCTTCTGCCCTCAGGCGGCGCAACGCAAGGAAGAAGCTGGAGCGGCAGCGGTCGAAGAGGATCTACCACTGGATCTCTGAGCAGCGGGGATGGTTCTCGCCCGACGACATCTCCACCCTCGCCTACGCTCCCGTTGCTGCCGTCATTTCACGCTTGAACTTGATGATGCGTCAACGCATGGTGCTACGACATGACGGTCGCTTTCGCCTTGCCTCCCAGCCCGAACCTCCTAGCGACCAGGAGAAACACCTTAGTCAACTGATGGGCAGCAAACGCTATGAAGACTTCATCCCAAGGAGACTCCGCAATGAAAGTCCTGGTAGCTTGTGAGTACAGCGGCAGGGTGCGCGATGCCTTCATATCCAGAGGGCACGATGCAATCTCCTGCGACCTGCTGCCCACCGAATCCCCCGGCCCTCACATCCAAGGAGATGTCCTCCCCCTCTTGGAACAAGCATGGGATCTCGTCATCGCCTTCCCGCCCTGCACCTACCTCGCATCCAGCGGCATCCATTGGAACTCCCGAATCCCCCAGCGTCAGGACAGGACCGCCGAAGCCTCCGTCTTCTTCATGCAATTCGCAACCTGCCCTGCCCCGCGTATAGCCATAGAGAATCCCGTGGGTGTCATGTCTTCACGGTGGCGCAAGCCTGACCAGTACATCCAGCCTTGGATGTTTGGCGACGACGCTTCCAAGCGTACCTGCCTCTGGCTCAAGAACCTTCCGCACCTTGTCCCCACCACTCCCCTCGTCAAGGAACGCTATGCCAACCAGACTCCCAGCGGGCAGAACAACCTGGGTCCCTCCCCCCAGAGGGCAAAGCTGCGCAGTCTCACCTACCCCGGCATAGCCAAGGCAATGGCGGAGCAATGGGGATGAAGTATACCCACATCGATGGCAGCATTTTCCATGGCAACAAGCAACTCCTTGTGGTAGTTGCAGTGGAGTGCAAGCCCTCCCTTCGTAACCGGATCATCTCTACCCTCATCGATATCCTCAACAAGGAGAAACGCAATGGACGACGAAAAAAAGCTGCGTCTCGCATTGGAACTGGCCCAAGTTAACTTATCCGTCAGGGACTGGCATCTTCTCAGCGACTTCGAGAAGGACAACTACATCAAGGATGCCGAGGAGTTCCAACGCGCCCTCGACTTGGCAGGATACATCCTCACCTTCGGAGACCCCAAATGAAGTACCTCAGCCCCGAGCAATCTTACTTCGCCCAGGAAGATCTCTCCCACGACCAGCGCGAAGCCAGCGAAGCCCTCGACACCATTGACAGGATGCGACGCCGCACCCTCGCCACCATCGTCGCGGAACTCACCAAACTGCGTGACACCATCGACGATGGCAGCGACAATGTGGCTACTGCTTTCCCCGCCCCCGACCCCCAGGAGTGGCAGCGCATCCTCGACGCCGCGCACGACCTGGTCCACGACGTAGGCTTCTCCCAAGTCAACGCTATCAAGGAGTTCGTAGGATGACCAAGCGCAAAACCGATGGCCAGCGAATAGCAGAGATACTGTGGGATGAGGGCTGGCTGCCCTACAGCGATGCCCTGCACGGTGACAACAAGATAGCAGCGATGATCGACGCCATCATCCGTAAACGCTGCGCGAAAGTGTGGCAGGAAGGCTGGGGCCACGGCTACCGGCGGAGTGGCGACAACCCATACAAGGGGAGAAAGAAATGAAATCCAAGCAAGCCCAGGCAGTGGGTGCCCGATCCTTCAT
>Ga0194115_10007571_pt1 | contig 10738 bp, 13 predicted proteins | sample TA2MahsurfametaG_3_FD_148656 | JGI IMG/M metagenome (GOLD analysis project Ga0194115, IMG submission 148656) | Freshwater microbial communities from Lake Tanganyika, Tanzania - TA2015002 Mahale S4 surface | ecosystem: Environmental > Aquatic > Freshwater > Lake | place: Tanzania: Lake... | reverse complement strand
GGGGTTGCCTATACCGGCTTGGCCGTGGCAGCGGGTGGCACCATTCATGGTGACATCACTGCTGGCAGCCTGACCAACGGCGGCGGCCTCGCACTATACAAGCGGGCCGTTTAACCGGGCTTACCCTATATGGGCAGGCAGTTAAACCAGATCATTGAGGGGCTTTCCGGCGTGACTGCCGGGACGTCCACCATCAACGTCAACCTCGACGCCATCGAGGCGTTGTTGACGACCCTCCAGGCAGACGTTGCCAACGGCATTGATGTCACTCGCTCAACGACCACCTCCGGCACGCTGACCGCTGGCACCACTAACGGCACCCTTTTCGCCTCTAACGCAAGCCGCAACTACCTTTTGGTGCAATGCACCTCTGGCACGGTGTTTATCGACACCAACGGCACGGCTTCTACTGCCAGCGGAATCCAGCTTACCAGCGGCCAGGGAATTACTTTTGAGGGTAGCTTTATACCCACGGGAGCGATTGCTGGAATCACCTCCACCGGCACCGGCGCTTTAATCGGAAGGCAAGCGTAGGTAATGGGTTTTTTTGCATCCAGCGGAATCCTTAACCGCAGGGGGTTCTTTGGCGGGGCGGCGGCATTTTTGCCCAGCTCTATCTCCGGGCTTCAACTCTGGCTTGATGCGACAAAGGGTCTTTTCAATGCCACCAGCGGCGGAAGTGCCGTCACCACAAATGCCTCTGCGGTTGCGAGGTGGGAGGACCAAAGCGGAAATGGTCGCCATGCAACTCAAACAATATCCAGCTATCGGGCCACGCTTAGAACAGCAGTCCAAAACAACAGAAACATTATTCGCTTTGATGGGACAGATGATTTTTACGAGGGGCTTTCTGCGGCATTGCTAAATTCAACCAGCACAAACAAATTTTCATTTTTTATGGCTTGGGTTCCAGACTTGTCGTCTCGGCAATCAGCATTTGGGGGCGGCGGGATTTTGAGAAAAATGACAAATGGAGGAAGTGGCGATGAAGACTGGTATTTTGGAGTGCGGTCTGGCGGGGCTTTTGTCTTAAATATTACTGGAGGTGCTAACAAGGCAATCGCCTCAACCACATTACTTACCACCAATACCGCCAGCGTCGTTGGTGTCACATTTGACGGCCCGTCAAGCCCAACGGTTTCAAACAGGGTAGCGCTGTTTCGTAACACAACCTCGGAGACAAAAATCCTCGGTGATGGCAGCGGTGGATGGGGGAACGGAAACGGCGAGCTTGGCCGTGGCTTCACTTCGGCTTCTTATTATTTCAAGGGCGATTTTTGCGAGCTTGTGGTTTATAACTCTGTGCTTTCAGCGGCTAACATTGCGAGCGTTGTTGATTACCTAAAACTCAAGTGGGGTATTTCGTGAAGATTCTCTTTTTCTGCCTTCTTCTCTCTGCGTGTTCCCCTCAAAAAAATGAGCAACAAGATTTACCAGCATATTCCGACATGGGAGCCGCCGCCGATGCAGGCAAAGTTGAAAGCGGGAAATGAGCTGGCTCTTCCCCACCAAACTCCGCACCCGGCTGGCCCGCTGGTTCCTGCGCTTGTCTTTGCGGTGGTCTCTGACGGCCAACGACTACGCCTGTTTTGTCGAGGCCGAGAAGTGCGCGGACACCAGCAACGCCATGAGCAGGGAGACCAAATATATCGGCAAAGTAAAACACCTACTCTCCGTCAACCGCAGCATCAAGCAGCTAGTGTTGGACGGGCGGGATCGGGAAAGCATTGAGGCTGCCGTGGTTCATCTGGCCGTCGCCTTAAAATTTTTGGAGGAGCGCGGGTCGTGAGTGCCGACGAAATCAGCGAAATCCGCGAAAAGCTGATGACCAATTCCGAGCGTTTGGTCAGAATTGAGACTCAGATCACCGTCCTGGCTGGGATGCTGGAAAGGAGCCTGTCCGGCTTTGGCGACCTGGCCAACCGGGTCTCGACTCTGGAACACTTGCGGACACGGTTAATCGTCTTAGCTTCGGTCGTGGGGGCTGGTTTCACGCTGGCGTGGGAGTTTCTGAAACAAAAACTGGCAGGAGGATAAATGGCTTCGCTTCAAAATCAGACCATCTCGACGAGCTATGGACAGCTTCTTAAGACTGTCAACTCGACGGGTATTGACGGCATCCTTCAAGCTATTGAGGACGGGGACGGCACAACCACGGCCTTGGAACTGTCCAACGCTGGCGTTAGATCGACCGGCACATTCAACGTGGCCGGGGCTTCCGTCCTAACAGGTGCAGTTACCCTCGGTTCCAGCCTAACCGCTTCTACTGGTACCGCCACGATTGGCACTCTGTTCGCCTCCGGCCCAGCCACTTTTGGTACTAGCTTTTCGGCTTCCACAGGCACAGCCACGATTGGAACCCTATCCGCTGGAACTGCAACCATCGGAACTCTGACTACCAGCGGGCCGGTCACATTTGAAACTGACATCACCGCCTCTACGGGTACGGCCACCATCGGTACCTTGTTTGCCTCCGGCCCTGCCACGTTTGGCACCAGCTTCACGGCATCCACCGGGACATCCACGATTGGCACTCTTTTTGCCTCTGGCCCTGCCACGTTTGGAACTAATTTTACCGCCTCTACTGGCACAGCCACGATTGGCACCCTGGCTGTCTCCGGCCTTGTCACAGGCAACGTGACCTTTGGATCTAATGTGACGGCCAGCACAGGGACGGCCACGGTTGGCACGCTCCGCATTGGGGCTGGCTCCAACCTGATTGCCCAAAGCTACGGGACGGCTGCGTTTACAGCAACGACTCTGGGTACAACCACGACTTCCACGGCTATCTCCACGGGAACTTTTGCTTTGTCCAATGTGGCGCTTGGCGACCTAGTCATTGGCTCGATTAACCACACGGTTACTGGCGCTCAACCCACCTACACCTTCCGGCCTGAGTCATCCGGGGTGGCCCGCTTTGTGGTGGCCAACTCGACCTCCACGCTTGGCACGCTGACTGCCGGAACCATCTTTGCAACCGCCTTGAGGTATTCGTAATATGGCAATCAAGTTCAACAGATCCCAAACCTTCGCCACGGGTGGCACCGTCACTTCGGCGGCGTTGCATAACTTGGTGGACGGCACCGACATCTACTCCGCCCTCATCACCGACCAATCAGACCTGTCCACGGTATCAACCGCCGACAAGCTGCTCATTGCCGACACCGACGATTCGGTAAACGCCAAAAGCACCACGGTTTTCAATCTGTTTGACGATGCGCTTTCCGGCGGCACTTACTCCAACGCCTATATCTCCGGCCAGTTCTCCTATGGCACGGCCACGGGAACCAGACTGGTTTCGACCAATGCGACGATCACGACAGGCACGATCCCGACCGCCACCCTTGGCACCACTACTGGCACAGCCGCCACGTTTACCAGCGGCACGTTGACCACGGGTGTTATTCCGACCGGCACGTTGGGGACTACCACCTCGACTGCGGCGACGATTACCAACGGAACCGTAACCAACTTAAATTCAACCAGCGGAACAGTAGCCACGCTGAACAGCACTACGGGAACCATTGCCACGCTGAACAGCACTACTGGAACCATCACCAACCTTTCCACCACGCTGGCCGGTGACTTCACTATCTCTGGCGGCACGGGAACGCTCGGCACAACCGGCGTAACCGCCGGAAGCTACGGAACCAACACCGAGGCCGTGACGCTTACCATTGATGCCAAAGGCCGTGTGACCACCGTGTCAACATCAGCCATCAGCACCACCCCAGCCAACGGCTCCGTAACGCCTGCTATGCTTTCCCAGCCCTTAACTCTTGGTACAGCCGTTACCTCGACAAGCGGAACGGCTGTTGATTTCACTGGGATTCCGAGTTGGGTAAGAAGGATTACGGTAATTATTTATCGAGTCAGCACAACCGGCGGATCCCTTCCCACGCTTCGGCTTGGAACAAGCGGCGGGATTGTAAGCTCTGGCTATGAATGTAACGGAGGCTATGGGGGTGCGGGTACTGCAAACGCAACCAGCACAGATGGTTTTGTATTGAACAATACAGCCAACTTTGGAGCCGCATCGTCGCTTTCTGGATTGGTTATTTTATCCAATGTGACCGGAAATAATTGGGCTTGTGCGTTCTCTTTCGGTCTTCCGTTTCATCATAGCGGCGGCGGAAGTGTCTCACTCTCTGGTGCTTTGGACAGACTTAGGCTTACCACGGAAGGCGGAACCGAAACCTTCGACGCTGGCTCCGTCAACATCATGTACGAGGGGTAAACAGAATGATTGCAAGAATTGAAAATAATGTTGGAACCGGCCAAGTCAGATATTTTGACCCAAGCGGAGCGCAAATAGACAAGGCAACCGCCGAGGCTGAGATTTTTGCCAACCAGCAAGCCGCCGCCAACGCGCTGCAAGACCCGGCACATATCACGCAAAGAATGTGGGATCAGGTAAGAACCCAACGTAACGGCCTATTGTCTGACTCTGATTGGACTCAGCTTTCCGACTCTCCCGTGGACTCGTCCGCATGGGCGATCTATCGCCAGGAGCTTCGCGACATCCCGCAAACTTTCTCCACACCCGAAAGCGTGGTCTGGCCTGCCAAGCCGTAAGCGGCCATGACGCTTTCTGAAATCGCCACCTACGCCGGTGAGAAAGTCGGCAAGACCGACTCTGACACGGTCACTTTCCTAAAGAAAGCCGCCAGCCTCAACTACCGCCGGGTCTGGAACTTTGCCCCGTGGCGGGAGACGGTCACTAACTCGACCTACTCTGTCTCGACCTCCACCCGCACGATCAGCTTGGGTTCCAACGTGGAGACACCTTTGGCCGTGGCCTACGGGGACGAGGAGCTGATGGCTGTTGACCTTCAAACCATCATCAGCCAAGACCCCGACCTGCTCGACACCGAGCGTACCGGCACGCCAGCGAGTTTTGTCTTCAAGGGCCGTAACACCGGCGGGACGGCAGAGCTGGATCTTTACCCCATTCTGCAAACCACAGGCACAACCACGCTCAAGGTGATTGAAAAGCTAAAATGCCTTACCCGGAACAACCACACGGTGGATTTTCCCCCAAGCCAAAACTCGGTGGATGACGAACTTCGCCTGCCCCACGCCCACCAGGTTGTCCTCGATCTGACCCATGCCGATGCCCTCCAGCGGGAGAGGCAGTACGAGAAGGCCAGTAGCGTGGTGCAGGGTGCCAACGCCGATCTGGCGGCCATGGCCAACTTTGAACTAAGCCAAGTTGGAAGCATTAAGGTCATCACGCCATCCAGCCTTGGAGAGCTTCACCGCGAAGAGATAGAGTAAGGAGGGCTGGACGTGCCCTACTATAATCCAAACTTGGACGACCTGCTTGCCTTTGACGGCATCCGCTCTTTTGTGGGCGGGCAGGCCAGCGGGCTTCAGTCCGACAACCTGGCTGAAAACCAAGTCTCGCGCCTGGAGAATATGACCCTGTCCCCCAAGGGACAGATTGAGACCCGCTACGGATTTGCCAATTTTTCAACCACCGCCACCAGCGGAACAACCTCGGTTGGCGGGCTTCTTTACTACGACACCTACAACCTTGAGCAGTTGCTTTCCGTGGCCAACGGCAGGCTGCACTCGATTGAGACCAACGGCGTGTCCACCCAACAACCGGCGGCTCTGACCTGGTCGCAGTCCACAAACACATGGGCAAACACCGCCCAACCTTGGGCCACTGGCTTTAACAACTCGGCCAACTACACCGTCAGCATGGCGCAGTTCAACAACCTGGTTTATCTGGCCGACGGCAACAACCCGCTCCATGTGTGGGACGGAACCATTATCAAGCGCCAGAGCGGCAAACTGCGCTCCATCACGGTGACTACCGCAGGCACGGGCTATACCAGCGCCACGGCCAGCGTGACCGGCCCCGACCTTGGCGGCACCTACCCGACCTTCACGACAACTGTGGCGGGCGGGGCTGTTACCGGCATTACCGTGTCCAACGGTGGGATCGGGTACTCAGCCAACCCGACCGTAACCATCACGGGCGACGGCGACGGGGCCACGGCAACTGGCCGCGTCTCTCCTCCTCCAGACGCCATCAGGCTTCTGGCCGTGGTGGGCAACCGGCTGATCGGGGTAGGCTCTGGCCAATACCGAAACACCATCTACGCCTCCGACATTCTGGATGCCTCGGTGTGGGACGATGCCAACTCCATTGTGGTGGGTGGCGATGACGGGGATGAAATCACGGCGATTGTTCCCTTCTATGCCAACCGGCTGGTGGTGTTTAAGAAATCCAAGATTTTCCAAGTCACCATCCCTCCCGACATGACATCGGCCTCGGATTGGATTGTGGAGGTCATCTCCACGACCGTCGGCTGCGCCGCCGAAAAGAGCGCGGTGCAGGTCAACTCCGACATTTTCTTTCTGGCCTCCGACGGCATCAGGACGGTGGCCCGCTCGGCAGCGGACGACTTTACGACCGTGGGCTTGCCGGTTTCCGAGATTGTCAAGGACGTCATTGCCGACCTCAACCCCTCGGCCATCGGTCTTGCCACGGCTGTTTTCCATGACAACCGCTATCTGTTGGCCATCCCAACCGGTTCCAACGACTCCAACGACACCATCCTTGTTTACAACACGATCTTGAGCGCCTTCGAGGGAACCTGGACGCCGGATGTGTTGCAGTTTGCCCAGACCAATTTTGCAGGCCAAGGCAAGCGGCTGACGGCCAAGGGGCATACCGGGATCATCCGCCAGTACAACGGCTACAGGGCCACCAGCAGCATCCAAGCCTCCGACTACCAGGATGGCGGGGCGGATTACTCCAGCTTCATCCGCACCCGTGACATGAACTTTGGCGACCCGTTTAGCTTCAAGCACGGTAGCCACTACGAGGTCATTTTTGACAAGTCTTTCTCCAGCGACGTGGACATTTTTGTCCAAAGGGAAACCGACCTTGGCGACATCTCCTCCGAACCCAACCTCAACATCGCCTCTGCCGCGCTGGTGCTTCCCTTTGTGCTACCCGCCGTCCTGCCCCTTTCCACCAACAAACGCCTTGCCTCCGACCTTCGTAAATACGACAAGTGGCGCACGCTCAATATCTCGATCAACTGCGAGGCTGGCCAGTTTGCGGTCAGGCAGATCACGGCAGCGGCCAACCCCGACACGATTGAGGTGCAAAAGACCGTATGACGGCGGTGGAGTACCTGGAGGAAAGCGGGGTGCCGGAAAGCCGGTGGGGTAACTTTAGGGATTGGGTGGGCTGGTTTGACCGCAAGGGGCTGATGGGGGTGGTCAGAAGGAAGGAAGATAATGAGATTTGCGGGGTGGCTTTGGCAAGGTGTCTGCCCAGCGGTGCCGCCCCCAGCCACTACTGGCATGAGGAGAGCGGGGATGACGTGTTTGTTGACCTAACCGTCTGCGGACTTGCCGACCCTTCGGGTGGTGCTATTAGTGACAGAGAACACGGTAGTCGTTCCAAAGACTACCTTAAAAGCCTGCTGATAATTCTTTTGGACAGATTTGGTCGGCGCAGGACGATCTCATTTCGACGCAACGGCTCTAACCCAAGGACTTACGACTACGAAAAATTTATGAGAAAGGCACTAAGCTAATGGGCGGCGGCGGGCCATCTATCCCAAAGCCACCTCCCCCGCCCGATCCGTTCAGGGCGGCACAGGCCAATTCGCTTTTCTACAGGTCTTCGCTGGAAACCTATCTGGAAAAGGCTCCCGACATTGCGGAGCTGGAAAACAAGCTGCGGGTAAAGTATATGCCCGAACAGCGTCAGCTTGAGCGCGACTTGCAGGCGGGAGACCAGCGTGCCGCCGTCCAGACCGGCCTGCAACTGGAGCGTGAGTATGGCGGCCAGAGAACGCTGGAGGGCTTGCGGCGCTCCTATGAGCAGTCCCCCGCCGCCTTTGCGCTCAACCGGGGGCTGGGCGACCAGATGACCAGGCAGTTTGAGGGTCTTTATGGGCGCAACCCCTATGGCTCGGTTGATCCTGCCATTGCCATGTCCCCGACCCGTCCGCCTGTGGACTATCTTGGCAATATCACTCCGCCCCAGATTTTAAGCCCCACCTACGACCTTGACCTTGCCGGGTTACTCGCCCGCAACGAGGCGGCCAAGAAGGTGACGACCGAGAAGTTCAGAAAGAGGGAAATATAATGGCCGTAAGACCTCAAAATCCATGGGAGCGCAAAGGAGATCCATTCATTCCGCTTGTCGCAAGAAAGACAAGATACCGCATCAACGACAAGGGCGAGATCGAGCAACTAGAGGGCTTTGGCCCGTTCAAGGCGACCAAGGAGGGAAGAAAGCGACAGGGCAAGTTTGATTCCGAGGCAAAGGACTATCCATTTGAAACAGTTGCAGCCGCCATCAACGAAGCATCCAAGAAGACAAAGAAAAGTGTTGCCGAGCTTGAGGCCAAGTATGCCAACGAGCTTTCCCGTGAACGACAATACAATGCACTGGCCGAGCAGATTGCCGGACTGACCGGCGGGGTCAGAAGCCCCGGCAACTTGGCCGCGTTCCAAGACGCACTTGGGGCTTTGTCCGGCGAGCGCAACTACGCCACCAGCGACCTTTCCAACCGTCTTAACTTCCAGGTAAGCGACCAGCAGATCATCGACGATTTTAACCAGGCCAAAGTGGGGCGGCTTAACCGCATCGTGGAAGACGGCAACGCCCAGATCACCGGCATCTCCGAACGCCTTAACACGGCCAACACGCTTCTGTCCTCGCTCCCCTCCGGCGACGCACGCCGCACCTCCAGCGAGGCTTACATCAAGGAACTGCAAGGCGACCTTAAATCCGTGCAGGACGCAGTCGCCAACGCCCAAGGGCAGATCACCAATTTTAAGCCCCTGACCCCGCTGGATGCAGAGGGCTTGAAGGAAATCACTTCTTTCCGCGAGTTTGTCCGCCTGCCCGAAGAGCGGGCTTCCGACCAGCTACGACAGATTGATCCCGAAGCCTACCAGACCGCCATCGGCCTGGGTCAGCGTTACCGCCAGATGGCGACCGAGGAGTTGCCAGACACGACCGACCCGCGCACCGAACAGCTTCGTGGGGCGTTGGAGGACGAGGCGCTAAATCAACTTCGCCTTGGCTCAACGCTTGACCAGGAAGTGCGCCGCAACGTGGAACAAGGCGTGCGGGCGGCACAGACGGCCAGAGGCAACATCTTTGGCGTAGGCCCAGCGGTCGAGGAGGCCATGCAGACCGGCCTTGCCGGGGAACAGCGCAAGCTCGCCCGCTACGGAGCGGCTGCCCAATTCCTTGGCTCTGGCATGACCCGTGGTGATGCGCTGCGCGACAACCTCGCCTTCCGCGACACGCTGCTTGCCAACCGCCTTGGGCGGGCATCGGACTTTATCGCCGCTGGCCCCAGCCTCTACAACCTTGGCCAAGCCAGAGTGAATCAGCAGCAGAATATGTTTTCCAACTACATCAACGCCAACCAGGCCAATCCGGGGCAGTTTAACGCCCAACCCAACCAGATTCCCTTCTACCAGACGGCCAATCCAAACGCCGGGTTTGAGGGGGCGCAGACGGCGGCAAGCATCTACAACCAGATGCAGGCCAGCCAAGCGTCGATGTACGGCAGCCAGGTGGGTGCGATTGCGAGTAGCTACCGCAGTCCGGCACAGAACTTTGGTGCCATTGCCGGTGGTATTGGCGACATCATAGGCGGGTTTGGAAGATTTTTCCCCAAGGGTTTCTAGCCATGGCCGACATCCAAAGCACCATTGACGAACGCTACGATTACGCCCCGGTTGTGGACGACCCGGCTGACCCGATGCGCGGAACCGTGCGCGGGCTGTTTGGACTGATGACGGGCGAACGGCAACAGCAGGTTGCCGCCGCCAGAGTGCAACTTGAGATGGAGGCCAGACGCAGGCAGGAGGAGCAAAAGCAGAGGGCTTTTCTTTTGGAGTCACAGGTACAAGAGGAAAAATTCAACCAAGAATACCCCGATCTTGACGTAAAAATTGGCGGCGAAACCTACAACATCAGAAAGCTCGCCCAATCCAATCCAGACTTGGCCAAGCGACTTAGCACCTTTGCTATGACCCGTGCGGAGAAAAACGCACAAGTTGAAATGCTTAAGGCCGACGCGGATGAGAAGGCGGCGCTGGCCAAGATTGCCTCAATGGAATCAAAGATACGCGAGGAGCAAAACAAGAAGCCCTTGCAGTTTGGGCCAATCTCTTTTGGCGGCCCCAACCAGAAAGTCATAGACGAGCAAAAGCGCCAGATTGATGCCACCTCACAGGAGTACGGCATCCCGCTAGGCTCGGAACCCGAAGGAGCAGAACCCGCCCCGGCAAACCAGACGGGCGCAGCATCGACATGGCTACGCTCAAGGCTCAAGTAACCGATCAGGACGAGCCGGTAGTCGAGGTACCCGCATGGAGCGAGGTCAGCTCGCTGCCGGAGTTCCAAAAACTTTCCTATCCCGAACAGCGCCGCATTGCGCTGAATTGGGCCGACGACGTCAAGCGTGAGGCTTCCTACCGTGGCGAGTTTACCGAAGATGACGCCAAGGAAGTTGACAATTTTGTAGCCACCGCCGTCCAGCCCGACCTTGAAACCAAGGCCAAGGCTGCCGCCGAGGGCATCATTCGTGGAGGACTATCCGGCACCGCCGCCACCCTGGCTGGCCGAGCCGCCTTTGCCGTCCCTCTCCCTCCCATCCCGCGTGCCATTGTTGGCCTTGGGGCAACCGCCGCCGCGCAAGTTGGTGTGGATGAACTGGCACGGCGCGGAATTGAGAGGTTT
>Ga0194115_10007569_pt1 | contig 10741 bp, 9 predicted proteins | sample TA2MahsurfametaG_3_FD_148656 | JGI IMG/M metagenome (GOLD analysis project Ga0194115, IMG submission 148656) | Freshwater microbial communities from Lake Tanganyika, Tanzania - TA2015002 Mahale S4 surface | ecosystem: Environmental > Aquatic > Freshwater > Lake | place: Tanzania: Lake Tanganyika... | reverse complement strand
ATGGAAGATGACAAGGTTAAACAATATGTTACAGCGTTGGCGAAGAAGAGCCACCCTGGTTTCCTCCGCAACATGCTTGGAGGCACCGCGCAAGGGTTGGGAACATTTTTCCAACTATGGGGGTACGCGCTCATGCACTATTCTGGTTCGTGGTTGGTTTTGAATCGAGGGTACGAGATGAGAGATTACTTGATCTCTCTTTTCGCGTTGATGATTTCCTTGGCTGGGCTTGCTGCCGCCACGACGGGAGTGACTGACGTCGACAAGGCAAAGGCGGCTGCCAACCGTATCTTCGATTTGCTGGACCGAGTCAGTACCATTGATCCCTTGAGCGAAGCTGGGGATATCCCGAAGGTCTATGATTGTTGAACAGACGTGACATACAGGTAGGGAAAAAAGATAGCTAACTGTTTCGTTTTTTGTTCGGCGTATCGAAAGTCCTTACGATACTGCACCTTCTGCGATCGTAGTCGTGGTTGCCCTTCTTCATGAATTCTTCTAGCTCGGGCAAGAATTTGTTGACTGCATCATGTTTGCATTTGATCATCGACTTTCTTGTCATTTCGCCCGGCGAAGGAGTACGAGTTGCACTTGTATTGGTCGTATGATGACAGAAGTAGAAGAAGAACTAACAAAAGAACCTTCTATCCGTCTTCTTGATATCGGTTCGTGTCGGACGACGATAAATTATCATCACAGAGATCATCATTTTCTTCACGATTCTCGTCGTGGTTGTGTACGGCCGCCGATAATCCCCGCGAATAGAGACTGCACGGATGATACACCTGAGTGGGTAGACCAGGTATTGGTCTGTTATATTGTTCTGATGCATTCCCCAAGATCCGTAGGACTGAAGAACATTGGATTCCACGTTCATGCTGGGGATGACACATGGCGTTTTTCTGCAGGGCGGTGCGGATCGACCCCTGACCAAACATGTCCAGAGAAGCTAGCCCGTCGTCAACCCGACGATTCGGAATCTGGACAACGAATACAACTCGCAAGTCATCGTCTTTTTTTTAACAAAGATCCTACTGCGTTGGGTCCACCAATGGTAGTCTGAAGGATCCGATCGACACTCTCACCTTCCTTTGTCCGTCCCTGTCCGATAAGCCCAACAGGTGATTCGGTCCCTCTCCTCTGGCACAAGCGCATAGGCTCCTGCCAATTCAAAGATAGTTCGCCAGCCTTCTAATTCTGGATCAAAATAGACATATCCGGTCTTCTATCCACAGTCTAACGGCTCTCGTTGACAGCCCCAACAACCACTTTATGATGATTGAACGACAACACGGAAACTTCTTCGTCATCTCCGTCGGCTCAACTTCCGTCACGTTTTTTCATCCATCCGAGGGCAGCAGGATCTTACAATCTAGTCTTTTCCTCGAGGATGTGTTCACGACGCTTTTCTCAATGACAACAACATCGATAGATTTCTCGCCCAGCGTTGATCTTGTCTCGTATTGTGGTCATGACACCGCTGAATGTTGCAGAGATGACAAAACATGTCAAACGATCATCGCCAAATGACTCGCACTTGATACCTATGCTCGGTATCTACGAAACTTTGGAATCCTCCGAAAGCCCCTACCTTCATTGCTCGTATCATATGTATATGCTGATGTATGGATGACTGTTGTAAGGGGCAAAGAATTTACGTAGGGTGCCGTATCGAACGGCGGACTGCCACGACTACGATTTCGACCCGGATGAGTATAATTGTGACAACTCTTACTCGAATTTGCCCACATTTTCCACATACAACTTCCGCTGCCGTAATCGCTTCGATGGCGCGTATCCAGTGTTAAAATCAAAATATCTCCCTGTACAACTTGCCCTACATCAAATGGAATAGTCCCCCGAGCAAATGGTCCCTCCTGATCCGCAAAGGAGTTGCTTCTGCTGCTATTGTATGGAGGAGTTTCCCACCTCCCTTGAATATCGGAAGATGTGTACGCACAGAAGGACTCGGCATTTCTCCATCGCCTGGGGTCTTCCAGATTCCCAAAACGTACCCCTAGCTAGGCGATTCACTTATCACAAGGATTCTAAACAACACAAGTGGGAGGCTGGAAATCTATCCAGCATGTTCTTGAAAGAAGAAGCATAGTATCGTCGTTGCAAGAGGATCGTTTAATGCGTTGGTTGGAATCTCCTTGCATTTTCGCCAAGTACTTTGAGTCCTTGATTCCTATCGCTCAATCCTGCTTCTCCCATCCAACTTAAGAGCGCTGCGAGTACGGTACTGGTGTGTCCATTGCCAGCTTGGCAATGTACCGTCCTTAACTAGTTTTCGAGTACATATCAACCCAAAGCATAAACAGCAACCCCAACGGTGGGAAGGGGCTACGAGGAAAACAGAGAAGACCGCGACTTTGTTATCTAGAATCGACATATCGTATTCCATCTCACTTGAATTCCATACCCGAAAATCAGCCTTCATGTCGTCGTTGAAACAAACTGCCCGACAGTGGGCCAAAAAGCCGTTTCGATGGTCGAGTACACACCTAGGCCCATATTGTCGTCCAAAATTGATCATTTTTGGTGGAACCATGAGTCTTCTTCTTCGGTGGGGGATGGTAGCTGTGTCATCATCATCATCATCACGTGACCAACTCCGGAAGAGAAGGTGACGCCTCATCTTCCTATTCATCCATTCAGTCATCGTTGGAGTGGGCGATGACGAGATCACTCTCTCTAGAGGAAAAGTCAGACCGGGCAGTGTACAACTCCCAACTCATCTCACAGAGGATTCAGTAATACCAGTCTAGAGGAGACCGTTGATGGGAGTCATACGAGGAAGACTCTGAAAGGTCCCGGTTCTCGTCATGATGCCGTGCTGACTGTCAGACTCTTCTCGTCATGTCGTCCGCTATTCGCTCCACCCCACAATCCCTCCTACTAGGACAACAACCCCAAATCAATGTTATCATCTATGTAGATGGTTGTTTCAAATCTATCTTTGGTGATCTCTGCTTCTTCACTTACATACGGAACAACGATATCGTCGTGGTTGATGACTGACATCCTGTCGCAACAGTCTATTGGTATCTCATGTGTTGCCCAACGGATCCTTTCGGATCGTCTGAGCTTCTAGACTGCACTGCCATCCGAGCTTCCATATCGGCATCCATCGTAAGTTCAATGTACCTCTATCTTACGATTTTAGGAAGGATCGGATGTGGAAAACAACACCAAAAGGAGACGTCACTGAACTCAAAATCTCAATTTAGAGCAATAGCGCATAGGGATGATGGGGTGAAAGGGCACAACAATCTTGTCCCGCCACTGCGTATCATAAGTACTCGGCCACTCGCCGACCTCCAAAACAATGATATGTACAGATTGATCCAATACCAAAATAAATGAAGCCATTAAGTAGCCAACGAACAAGATGTACTTTCTCCGTTACCCTTACGTCAGTGTTGCGCTTAATGAATCTGATTTTCTGCTCGACGAATCTTTTTTATCCAGCCGAACAATAATGCAAATGTTGCAATATTGTACGGCTCCTACTATTGGCGGTTCAATTGGGCCTTCAATAAACACGCAAGAATCCTTCCCCTCAGTCAGATCACAGTGGTCTAACGGATAGACCACGAAACTGTAACAATAGAGATTGTATGTAGAAGTAGCTGAATTCGTAAGGACAAAGTAAATTGGTCAAAACAAATATTATAAGATGAATTATCCTAGCATCTGAATGTCTTCAGGGTTCAGTTGAGAAGGTTTTGTAGTGAGAAGCTTTTGCAATTGAGACACACTTTGACGAAGTAGTGTGAGAAGCTTTTCTGACGTCGACATTGAGTCCCAAAGCAGTCGTTGATCGGACTGTGGACAGACGACAGTTCTGACTCTCCCTCTCATTCGATGGCAGGATATGAATGTGATGTGAAAGATGTGAAGTGATGGGAAATGTGTATTTGCACATGGGATCCGAGTAAGGGTACGGACCGAATACAGACAAAAGGTAATAAAGGGTGATCAGTAATTGTCAGAAGCCTTGAACCGAGTCGCGATTGCGCTCAAAGGTCTGACGGACGAGGGCTTTGGTAAGGTAATCGGCTTTTTGATCGTGCGTGGATATTTTGGAAAAATTGATCTCACTGGCAAACGACCAAAACCAGTGCCACTTGTTCAAGGAATAGCGAGTGCGGTCAGTTAACTTGTGATTGATGGCGAGCAAGTAGGCACCTTGGTTGTCCTCAAAGACGGTGGAGTGGAGTGAGGAAACAAAGGATGTCGGAAGTTGAAGATGGATGCAGCATTCTCGAATGAGACGTTTAATTGGGAGCAGAGAGCGGAGAGCGGTAGAGAAAGCTGTGTATTCGGCCTCAAGAGTGGATAACGCAATCGATTCCTGGAGTTTTGAGTGCCACATGAGCGGAAAACCGCTGAGTGTGATGAGGAAGCCGGTACGGGAGCGAGCGGAGGTAGGGTCGGTATGGTCATCAAACTTATACAATCCGCAAAAGTCAGCATCGACATAGAGGTCGAGATCCAGTTTTCCTGTGGGGTTCAAGATCATTCCGTCAAGGCGAGTGGAATGGAGGTAGCGAACAATAGTTTTGATGGCTGATGCGTGGACTTGCTTCGGATTGTGGGAGAAGCGGGCCACTTGGCTGACAGCGAAGGTGATATCAGGTCGGGTATTAGTTGACAAGTAGAGGAGCATGCCAACAATGGACGGATAATGCCAGGCTTCGTTCATGGGTGCGCCCATAGGGTCAGCTCCAAGAGGTTTGGTGACAGGAACAAAGTTGGGGTTGCAGTTTTCAAGACCTGTTGCTTTGACGTTTTTGTCAATGAGGCCAGTCTGGGTAAGTTTGATGGAGCCATCAGCGCGCTTTTCCATCTTGATGCCAAGAAACTCATGGAACGTGTCTTCTTTTGTGAGGTCGAAACCTAAGTTACAAAGGTCGGAAACAAGGCCATCAATCTCAGTCGGGTCTTTGGCGCCGATGCCAAAATCATCCACGTACATTACGACCATCATACCGGGACGGAACAGAAGGCACGGGTCGAATTTGGATTGTTTGAAACCCAACTTGGTAAGTGCTTTGGTTGCTGTTGCCTGAAATAACTTTGGACTGCGTCGAAGTCCGTAAAGGCTTCGTTTGAGCTCAAGACACTCATTCTGTGTATCCTTTGTGTGGAATCCTTGTGGTATGTGGATCCAGACTGGGGAGGATAATGTCGATTGTACAAAGGCGTTTGTGAAGTCGATGGATGCCGTTGCCCATCCCAGAATGAAGCAGAGGACAAGAAACACACGAACGGTTGTCCAAGAGACCACAGATGAAGCGTTGTCCTCTCCATTGTCTTCTTTGAGATCGCCGCGAACGCAAAATCGGGCTTTGAATTTTTGAATTTCTCCGGAAGGGGAACGCTTGATCCGAAATACCTAAGTTCCAGGTATGACCTTTGTCTTGGCATATATTCAAAGAACTTCAATCCATGTGCGCTTTGACTCTAACCCTTCAATTTCCGATTTTGCAGCCTTAAGCCATTCGTTGCGATGAGGGGATGCCATCGCTTCGGCAAAGGTCAGAGTGTCTGGGTCTTTTGTGGCGCGAGCTTTGAGCGCTTTGATCGTACGTTTGAAACTGGAGGAGATAGTGGAGAGTAGACCATAGGAGGGCGCTCGTATGGTTTCCGTGGTGGCTGAGGCAAAGAAGGACATGGATGGTGGTTCGGCTGTTGAAGCGCAGTGACTCGTAGCGGAGGTAAGTTGAGTGTCATCCACAAAGAAGGCAAAAGTAGGCGACTTCTTATGTGTGGAAGGGGGTCTCACAAGTTCAATTCAATCTTCGTAAATTGCATAGCCATAATTGCCTTGTGAGCCATGAAAGCCATAGCGAGAGGGTGGCTTGGATTGGCGTTTTGGGCGAGAGACTGGGGCGACGGTGACTTGTTTGGATGAAACGGATGTTTTTTTAGGTGAAGGTGAGGCCTGACGAGATGGGGGAGGTGTTGGCATAGTGGACTCCCTCTGATTGAGCGGTCGAGGTGTAGAGAGCTCCCTCTGAAGTGGAGTACCAGGGGAAGATGTAGACGTAACCGTAGAGACAGAAGTTGGAGAGTGTCTGGGAGTCCGTAGGATGGAAGGTAGAGAAGTAGCCGGAGTAGCTGGGGCGGTAACAGGAGTAGCAGGGACCCTTGGGGTTGTCTCCCTCTAAAGCAAAGAGACGGGAGGGGGCGTAGCTTCATCATCCAACGGAGGCAAAGGAACAGGTGTCATAGGGGTATCGAAAGAGACAGGGTCCGCTAGAGGGCTAGAATGGGTAGGCGTAGAAGGTGAAGATGACCGGAACGGAGGAGTATAGGTCGGAAGCGGAAGGGGAATGGGCGAATGTGTCTGAGCAACCGCTTCAGCCACTCGGGTATCCCGAGCGGTTATAGGAGAGGGCTCAGAAACATCGACGGCCACAGGAGGATCATCGTCATCATCGAAGGCATATTGGAGACGAGAGGTACCAAACATTTCCTGCCAAACTTGATCATTAAAGTCAGGTAGCTTGTCCACATCAGTCGCGATAGTGGTGAAATCTTCGTCAAACACGACGTGGTATTGAGGAGAGACAGCACCCGTGGAGAGGTTGAGGCACAAAGGAACCGATGAGGCATGTTTGGGGCTGAAGCCAAGGTACATTTGCCGAGTCGACCGAGGGCTCCAACGAGGAAGTTTCTGGCCATCCTGAATTTTCTTGGAAAGAACATAAACTGGGCATCCCCAGGTTTTGTAATGCTGAAAGTTGGAAATCGGCCATCGGATCCGAGTGAACAAATCATTAGGGCTCCAGCCCAGGTTTTGTAATGCTGAAAGTTGGAAATCGGCCATCGGATCCGAGTGAACAAATCATTAGGGCTCCAGCCAGTCTTCGGATCAGGAATATGATTATGAAGGTGGACGGCATGAGCAACGGCAAAAGGCCACAAAGAAGTATCGGCTGAGTCGGGCCAGTGGATGGCCGAATGGATCATCATGGTCCGAGCACAAGCCATGACGGATTGAATAGCCCGTTCGGCCACACGATTTTGATGATGTGCTCCAACGCCGGCAAAACGAGTGACTTGTTCAAACTTTTCCAAATGCTGGCGATATGCAGCAGATGTGAAAGGGCCACCGTTATTGCTGATATACTCAGAGATCATAACGCCATGGTTGCGGCTTTCGGCCTCAAAAGATTCTTTGGAGGTAATCGTTGAATGGGAATCCAGATGCACTTGAGGTTTGAACGAGATGTAGCCACTAGCGTGGTCAACAAAGATAGCCCCGCCCGAGTATTGGTGGCGTGGTTCTTCCTTTCCGAATGTGTTTGGGAGCCGACCTTTGGAGGCGCAGATGAAATGGTCGACGGAAACGCGTTGACCAGGAAGGAGATTGTCCCGACGAAGAGCTCCCTCTGATTCGCGAACGGTTGAAACTCGCCTCCCAGGGGTAGGATTTTGTCGCTGTTTAGCAAACTGGCAGGATGCACACTTTGGACATGGGTCAACCTTAGTAGCAGCAGCTTGGAGGTTGCGAGAAGCAATCGAATTTGCCAGCAAACCGGTCTGAAGGACAAATTTGACTTTTTGACAGGAAACATGACCTAGGCGATTATGCCATTTCATCAGTTCCTTTGCCGCAGCGGTCAAGTTGGCGTTTCGGGGTGACGTTGTAGCAGTATACGCGCGAGAGATCGCATCAAAAAATAAATTTTCATGTTGGGGAGATGACGATGATGGACTTGTCGCAAATGCCTTTCCGATAGGGATATTGCTTTTGTGATCAATCATGATCTCAATACTCTTGATGCGATCCTTGGGATTACCGCTCAGGATGAGACGATCGTGCAATTGGCTGATAGATTCCTTCGGATAAGTTTTCAGAAGACTGTTGGTACTCAAGAGACGCAACTTCTTAGCTTGAGGCACGTAGTAAGCTGGGACCTGGATAGTTCGCAGCATCCCGCTTGAGTCCTCAAAACTCTACGCCACCTGACCTCGTCCCTCAATAGGCAATCCTTTCGAAATTCCCTGGATTTGCTTACCAGGTGTGGGGTGGATTTCACCGACAAAATCAGATCAACAGCTTGACAAAGACAGGCTTGCACCAGAATCCCACACAACGGGATAGACATTACCGTCGTCAGAGTCGGAGTGGCGGGATAGAAAAGAAAACGGATAGATCATCACAGAGAGGAAGGCGTGGGCCGTTTGTGTAACAGCAGTCAAAGTAGAGGACTTGGTGGTTCCTGAAGTAGACAGATCATCCACCAATGGCATGGGGAAGCAAAAATCACCGGCCTCAGGATCAAGGGAACTTGTCAAATCGTTCGGGTTCATGTCATTCATTGTCCAACCATCTCCCTCTCGGCAAAATTGGATAGCAGCCGCAAATTGGCGAAGAGTGGCAAGTTCCTCAGGAGAAAGAAGGAAGCGTTTGTAGACCGACAATGGGAGACGGCGATCCGTGCGACGGCGAAGGCCGAAAGACTTGGGAAACGGAGTCTTGGTATGTCGAGTAAGCTTCTTTGGGAGGGCGTCGCGTTTGGCTTGTCGATGGAGTTGTTTGAGTCGATTGGGAGTGAGGCGTTTGAGTTTGTGACCGGGAGGGATCTCAGGAACCGGAGGCGTGGGAGGCAAACCAAGGAGGAAACGACCAAAGAGGCTGAGGAACAAGAGAATGAACCAACAGACAATCGGCAGGACAGTGGTCCAGTGCGAAGTCAAGAAGGTCCAGACAAAGGTCCAGAAGCCAGATGGAAGGGAACCAAGCGAGAAACCGAGGGCCATGGAACTGAAGAGCGAGGGGATGGTGGATCGGCTGAGGGCAAAAACAATCAACCGAAGCATGTTGTAGAAGAGAATCCAAAAATCCGAAAGCAAAGATGGACCAGAAGAGTCGCAAAGGGTACAAAGAAACGCGCCGCCACCCCAGGAGGAATCATCATCCGAGTTGGAATCAGGAGTCGACTCATGGTCAGAAAGATAATGGGCCTGCGGGGGATTGGGGTCAATGGTTACACGGCGAGTCGACGGGGAAGCGGAACGGGAGCGATTCCTGCGGTTGGAACGGTGCTTGGGATTGGAAGAATGAACGTCCCAACGACCAGATTCACCGGCAGTAGGGTTCCACTTGAATGTGGTGTGCCCACGTTTCATGGTATCAGAAGCACCAGCCTTGGGAGGGGTGTACTTCCAATGAGTCTTCGTCGAATCCGAGGAGGAGGAAGGAGTAGTGGACTTGTTTGTGGCAGGCTTGTTCTTGTTGGTACCCTTCTGGCGAACTGAACTTTGTGGGTTCTTGGGACTGTTGCGCATCCAATGGCCAAGTTCGCCACAATAAATGCACTTGTCGCCAGGTTTGGGTTTACCACGTGACGAGTTTTGTTGCAAAAGGTAGGCATGAATATGGTCATCAGTGTAGGAAGCCTGAAATCCATAAGCAGGAGGAGGGGTGCCTTTCTTAGAGCCAGCGCGTGTATTGCGAGTGGGAGGCCATCCTTGGTCAGAATCCGTGACATGTCTGAAAGACGAGGCAGCCGCTTCACAGACGTGAATATAAGTGAGGTGCTGAGATTCCATATAATAGTCGGCTTGATCACGGGACATTGGGCGGATGCAGAGGAGGGCATCGTCAATTTCCGTCTTGAGGATGCGGAGGGGGAAACGGTAGGTCTCGTTATCAACATCTGAGGAAATTGTTGACCATCGTGAGGGTTAAGTAGTGGTCGTATTGACCAGCTTGGCTTAACTCATCAGCCAGTTCACGGACTTCTTGGGTCATGTCTTGGATGTTCTCTCCGGGGTACTTGGTGGGAAAGATGGTCTGCAACTGATTCTTAAGGCGCGTGAAGCGTTCAGCAGAGGTCAAGCGTACGTTAAGTAAGACTCGCATCCAGGTGATGGGAAAAGGTTCGTTGTCATCGCGAGTCGAGCGGAGTTCGCGGCGCAAGTTGTCATCCAAACTGTTGATGAGGCATTGAACTGCGTCACGGTTATTCTCCCAGTCGTAATCGTCGTAGCGCTGAAGTTGGAACCGCATGGCAGCCATCAAACCGCTGACATCCGAGAACACTTCATGCTGGAAGATGATGCAAACCATATCGGCAGGGTTGGATGGATTGCAAACGTAAGTAATCGAATCCATACCCGAGCCGTGAACATGTTCCCAAAAACGTTGTTGAAAGTTGCGGCTGTCGGTGCCGGTACGTGCCAATTTTACGGCGATGCCCTTACGTCTTTGAATTGTAGCGCGAAGAGCAGCTGATTCGGACAATGAGCGGTCTTGGAGGTTGCTGTCACGAGTGAGTTTGGCAAAGTTGGGATCAAGTCCCGACCAATCCGGCTTAGGGCGTCCTCCAGTCCATGGGGTAAACTTGGTATGGTCGACTTGACGGAGTCCACCCATGAGTGGAGTAGGAGGTATCCAAGGAGCGAGTTGAGCAGAAGGATTTGCGGTTGGAGGAGGAGTGTAGCCACCACCACCGCCGCCGCCAAAGGGTTGTCCACCGGGTAGACCACCAGAGGGTCCAGCGGGTGGTCCAATGGGAGGTCCGCTACCACTGCCGATGCCATGTCCACTTCCAGGGCCACCAGAACCGCCAGAGCCACCGCCCTGACCTCCAGGAGGAACACCGCTGCCACCAGGGTTACTTCCGGATGCAGTAGGGACCGAAAAGAAAACGTTTCGAGAAAACTGGTTCGGAGGAACAAAGGGGGAGTGCGGGGGAGGATCGGATGCGGTGCGTCG
>Ga0194115_10007568_pt1 | contig 10741 bp, 10 predicted proteins | sample TA2MahsurfametaG_3_FD_148656 | JGI IMG/M metagenome (GOLD analysis project Ga0194115, IMG submission 148656) | Freshwater microbial communities from Lake Tanganyika, Tanzania - TA2015002 Mahale S4 surface | ecosystem: Environmental > Aquatic > Freshwater > Lake | place: Tanzania: Lake... | reverse complement strand
ATATTTATGCACAACTTTTGCTTTACGTGAAGACTTTAAAAAAATTATGGCAATTTTTTTATTGCATGAAGAATTAAAAAAAGTTGTTGATATTGCAAAGGAAGACATGATCGGCATGATCAGAATCGCTTGGTGGAGAGAAAATTTAGAAGATATTTTCTTACATAATAAAAATAAGGATCACTATTTATTGCGAGCAATCTCAGTTTTCAAAAGTGAAGTTGATTTTACCAAGTTAGAATTGGCTTTTGAAGGTTTTAACCTTGATTTTTCTGAAAATAAAAGTTTTTCAAATAAAGAAGAATTGTATAACTACGTGGTAAAAACATATGGCAGTTTTTTTGAAATAATTTTTGATATTCTACAAATTAAAGAAGCAAAAATAGCAAGAAATTTAGCTTTAATTTCTTTTTACTTTGATTTGCTTAAAAAAATTAAGAAAGAAGATGAGAAAGTTGTGAGGTTTTTTTATCCAAATTTCTTTTCAGAATTGAAAATTGATGCACAATTTTGGCAGAAAAATAATTCTGAAAAGAACTATGATAAAAACTTGTCTGAGATTGTAAAATACATTGTTCAAGAGATTGAAGTTTTGGCTCAAGAAATAAAGATTTTTGAAAAAGAATTGGGCAAAAGAGAAAGAATCATTATGATGCAGAAAGAGTTAATTCTGTTAATTATTCAAAATTTAAAGAAAAATAATTTTGATATTTTTTCGGTTGATTTAGGTGCTAAAAAGTTGCTTATGAAATTGAAGTTTCTTTTATGTTGTTTTGTTTTTTTATCGCGGTCATAAGAATTTCTCAATTAACTTTTATACTGAAAGCAAGTGAAAGATTCGAGCCTTTGAGATAAATCTATTTTCTAAGATCTTTATAACAACAATCAGAATTCAAGTATAAAACGTTTAATTGCCCATAGTATCTATATTCCAATTGGAATTTTAATGTAATTTTTACCATTTTGTTCGGTTTTACCAAATTTTCCGGCCCTTAAATTTATTTGCAATGAAGGATATAAAAGTTTTGGAACTGCTTTACCAATGTCGCGTTTATTTCTTGTTTCAACATAATTTTCTTTTGAAATTTTGTCGTTAATTAAAATATTATTTAACTTTTGTTCGCCAACAGTAACGCAGAAATTTGGCTCAAAGCCAGTTTCTGGATAATCGTGACCAAGAAAAATCTTAGTACTTTCTGGTAAAGATAAAATTCTTTTAATTGAATCATAAAGTATTTCAGCGCTTCCACCGGGAAAGTCAGTTCTTGCTGTTCCCATTTTGGGAGAAAAAATTGTATCGCCAGAAAAAATTGAATCTTCAATTAAATAGCAAGAACAAGCAGGAGTGTGTCCTGGAGTGTGCATAACTTTCACTTTTAAATTTCCAATAGTGAAAATTTCTTCATCTTGGAATAAATAATCAAATTGCGATCCATCAATAGGAGTATCATCAGAGATATTAAAAACTGGAACCCAATAATCTAAAACATTAAGAATTTTTGCACCAATTGCAATTCTGCCCCCTAACTTTTCTTTTAAATAAGAAGCTCCTGTAAGATGATCGGCATGAACATGGGTTTCTAAAATCCACTCCACTTTTAGTGAGTTTTCCTGAACATAACTGATTATTTTTTTGCAAGAGTTGTAAGAAATTTTTCCTGAAGAAAAATCAAAATCTAATACAGAGTCAATAATTGCACAATTATTAGTTTTTTCGTCAACTACGATGTAGGTAAATGTTGCAGTGTCTTTGTCGTAAATGTTGTACTTTCATAGTGATATTATTTGCTCAATAAGGATTAAAATTGAAATTATAATAATAAAATAACCAAAAATTCTTTTGAGATTTTCATTATTAATTAATTTACTTAATCTTATGCCGTAAACCATTCCAATACAAGTAAATGATATAACTGTGCAAAGCAAAAGCCAATCAATATGAGCGTCAGAAAATAAATCACTTTTAAAACCGACGATGGAATTTATAGCAATTATGGTTAGCGAAGTGCCAATAGTTTTTTTATATCTATTTTTAGAAATTTTGTTAAAGCTGGAACAATCAAAAAACCGCCTCCAGCGCCAACTAGTCCTGTTAGTAATCCAATTGCAGAACTTATATAGATTATTTTTCTTTTTGAAACTTGAATAAGTTTTGGGGAAGCTTCTTCTAGTTCACTTTTTAGCATTAAAAATCCCGCGACTAACATCAGAAAGGCAAAGAAAATCATTAACAAAGAGTTTTTGTTAATATACAGTATTTTTTCTGGTAAATTGGGAATTATTAATGTTCGAGTAATAAAAACTGTAATTACGGAAGGAATTGCAAAAAAGAATGCGGTTTTTAAGTCAGATAGTTTTTTTGTAATAAGAAATTGCGCCAATTAAAGCAGTTAAGCCAACTAATATTAGAGAATAAGTTGAAGCTTGCAGTGGTTCTAAATTAAAAAAATAGACTAGAATGGGCATTGTTAGTATTGATCCTCCAGCACCAACCAAACCTAAAGTTAAACCCATTAATGAACATAGTATATAGCCTAGATAAAGTGTCATTTGATAAAACAAGAGTTTGTTTTGCTGCCTTTATTCCAAGGCATTTTGCTCAGTAAAATTGCTAATCCGCACCAACCAGTAATTCCTGCAAAACATAGTCCTGCACCAAAAAAAGCTGGTAAAATGAAAAATAGTGAATTTACAAAATATCCAAGTAAAGAACCACTAAGCACAACAATTCCAATTGTTAATTGAGTTTGACGATCAAGGGGTAAGAAGAATTTTTTTGAAGTTTGCGTTTGATTGTTGTTGTTTATCCAAGATAAAATTCCACCTTCAAGATTGTAAACTTCTAAGTTTGGATCTTCTGATAAAATCTTACTACATGCAGCAAAACTTCTTTTGCCAGAATGACAATGGATTACTAATTTTTTAGTTCCTAAATTTGGTAAAGATTTTTTAGAAATTTGTGCAAGAGGTATAAGATAAGATCCTTCAATTTTTCGAGCTTCATTTTCTGCGGGTTCTCTAACATCAATCAAAATAGCTTCGTCTGAATTAAGCCAATTCTTTAAAGTTTCGCAATTTATATTTTTTATGGTCATGGTTTTTTGGTAAAAATTAATATATTAGAATATTCTAATATATTAAAATGTTAAAACTTATTTGCAATAGATTAAATAAAGAGTGGATAAAATTGCCTCAACTTCTTTGCTTTCAATTCGATAAAAAACTTCTTGGCCAATTTTATTCGTTTCAACTAAATTTAAAGCACGCATTTTTGCTAAATGTTGAGAAAGTGCCGATTGTGATAAACCTATAATTTTACATAATTCATTTACAGTTTTTTCTTCTTTAATTAAGTTGCACAAAATTAACAACCTTTTTGAATTTGCTAAAATTTTCAGCATTGCTTCAGCTTTCTTCGAGTTTTTCTTCATATTATCGAGATCTGAAATCTTGTTTTTTGTTTTTTTCATAACTTGAGATATATATTAGGTCTTTCTAAACTTTAGTTTTGTAGAGATGAAAATTAATTTAGATTTTAACAAGTGTTATACTGAGAAAACCAAAGTATCTCAAGATGCAGCCTCTGAGTAAAAATTCCTGATACCTTTTGCTTTACTCAGCATCACACTTGTTGTTATGGTATAATTGCCTTAATTTATTATTCTTAAACTAAGGCTTTGAAGAGTTTGTAAATCTAAAAATTATCCTAAAAATAATGCTACTAACAACTCCTCCAAAAATCATTAAGCATCCCAACCAAATTAAGTAAATGAAAGGTTTGGTGTAAATTCTTAGTGCATAAAAATTACTTTCATCTTTTTGTCCCAAAGCTAGGTAAAGGTCACCAAAAAATCCATTCTTAATTGAAGCTTCGTTAGTTGTTTGATCTGAAATTGGATAATAGCGCAATTGTGGTTTTAAAGTAGCATAAAACTTATTGTTTTTAGTAATCTCAAAATTTCCTTCACGAGCAATAAAGTTGGAGCCTTTAATATAATCAATTTTAACAAACTTAATTTCGTAATTTGAGATTTTTACGCTTTCATTTTCTTTTATATTTACTTCCTTTGTCAGGCCAAAAGATGAAGTTAAAATGATACCAATAATAACCAAAGAAAATCCTAAATGTGCCATAGAAATAGGAATATTATTTAGAAATTCTTTGGTTGAAATTTTAGAAAGAAGAGATGTTTTTTTGATGCCGAGAAAAATCTTTGATAAAAAGAAAATGCTAAAGAAAGATACTAAAATTGCCAAAAATAAGATTATTAAATGCAATAAATGAGCTGATTTATTGTAATTAAAAGTTAAGCAAGTTGTGGCTGTCGCAAAAAACAAAATAATAAAGTTTATTTTATTAACTATTTTGGACAAGTTGGTTTTTTGTTGATAGTGCAGATGGTAAGAAATTGCTAAAAACAACAAAAATGGAATTATCAAAATGCTAAATAGTTTGTTGTAATAGTTTGGTCCAATTGAAATAAATTGATTAAAAATACTTTGTGAGAAAAGTGGATAAAGAGTTCCTAAAACAACTATAAAAAGAGATAAAATCAAAAAGTAATTATTGAGTAAAATAGCTCCAATTTTAGAAGAGGCGGCAAATTTTAATTCTTCGCTTTTTAGCTTTGGAAATTGATTGCAGAAAATTAACATTCCTAAACCACCAATCAAAGTTATTAAGGCAATTACAAAAAATCCACGTTGAGCATCAATTGCAAAAGAATGAACGGAAGTCAAAATTCCAGAGCGTACCAAGAAAATTCCTAATAGACATAAAATAAAGCTTAAAATAGCTAAGAAAGAGGTCCAAATTTTGAAAGTTTCTTTTTTTTCTAAAGTCTTTAAACAGTGTATTAATGCTGTTGCCGCAATCCAAGGCATTAAAGATATATTTTCAACTGGATCCCAAAACCAATAGCCACCCCAACCAAGTTCTCTATAGGCCCACCAAGATCCAAGGCCAATTCCTAAGGTCAAAAATGCATAAGAAAAAGCTAGCCAATTTTTCATTCGGGCAGCAAAATTTTTATCAATTTTTGTTGTTATGAGGCCAGCAATAACAAAGGAAAATACTAAAGAAAATCCAATATATCCAGTGTAAAGCATTGGGGGATGTAAAGCAAGACCAATATCTTGTAAGATTGGATTTAGTCCAAGACCATTTTTTGGTGCTGGAAAAATACGTGCGAAAGGATTGGAAGAAAAAGCAGTAAAAGCTGCAAAAGATGATATTATAAGAGATTGAGAAGAAATTATAATTGTTTTTTCTTTATCATCTGTCTTACTTAAAATTGCAAAAGCAAAAGTGTAGAGTGCTAAAATTGTAATTAACAAAAGCATGGAGCCTTCATGATTACCCCAAGAGCCTGAAATTTTGTAAATTAAAGGCTTTAGTTGATGAGAGTTCTGATAAACATTTGATACTGAGTAGTCAGAAATTACAAAAGAATAAATTAAAGAAAATTGTGATAAAAGAGCGCAAATTAACAAAATAGAAGACAAAGCAACTGAAATATTCTTTAATTCTTGAATTTTGATTGGTAACTTCCTTTTTAAGGAAAAAAAGTTAAAGCAGGGTAAAAATACACCTACTGAGAAAACCATTAATAGAAATGCGAAACCAAAAGTTGGAGCCATTTTTTACCAATTAACTATAAATTTTGAGAAATAAATTTTTTCACCTTATCAAGATTGTTTTCAATTACGCTGAATTTTTCTTCTGCTTTGAATAAATCTTTTAGAAAAAAGGGTAAATTAGGTTTTTGATCGCAAGATTCAATCACCGCATCTGGAAATTTTGCCGGATGGGCGGTTGCAAGAGTAACGACAATTTCATTTTTGTAATAATTTTCACGGATAAATTTATTGCTCGCAGCAACTCCTATTGCGCTGTGAGGGTCAAGAATTTCTCCGGTTTTAGCGAAAATTTCTGCTATTTTTTCTTTTGTTTCAAGATCATCAAATCTATATGAATCAAAGTCTTTTCTAATTTGTTTTAAAATTTCCATCTCAACTTTTAATGCGCCAGTTTTTTCAAAATTTTGCATTAATTCAGGCATTTTTTTTTCGGTTTTTTGCTCTTTGTGAATATCAAAAAGCAATCTTTCAAAGTTGCTCGAAACTTGAATATTCATACTTGGAGAAATAGTGTCTTGTAGGCTTGATCGACTATAATCGTTATTTTGCATAAAACGATACAAAATATCGTTTGAGTTGGTTGCAACAATCAATTTATTTATGTTAAGACCCATTCTTTTTGCCAAAAATCCAGCATATATATCACCAAAGTTTCCGGTTGGAACAGAAAAAGAAACAGCATTTTCTTCGCTTACTCCAAGTCGTAAAGCTGCATAAAAGTAGTAAACGACTTGCGCCATAATTCGGGCAAAATTTATTGAATTTACAGCTACCATTCTTTTGCCATTTAAAAAACTTTGGTTACCAAACATTTGTTTCACCATTGATTGGCAATCATCAAAATTTCCTTCTAAAGCAATATTAAAAACGTTGTCAGCAATTACAGAAGTCATTTGTTTTCTTTGAACTTCCGAAACCTTATTATATGGATGCAGAATAAAAATTTGTGCATTCTTACAAGATTTGCAACCTTGAATTGCTGCAGAACCAGTGTCGCCAGAAGTTGCTCCAATTATAACAATTTTCTCATTATTTTTGCTTAAAAAATAATCAAGTAGGTTCCCAAGAAATTGAAGTGCAAAGTCTTTAAAAGCTAATGTTGGTCCATGAAAGAGTTCTAATAAAAACTCGTTAGAGCTTAATTGCTTTAGCGGAGCAATTGATTGGTGAGAGAAGTTTTTGTAAGATTTAGCAATAATTTTTTTATAAGTTTCTTCGTTTATTTCATCGCCGATAAAATATTTAGTTACTTCAAAAAATAAGTTTTCATAGCTTAGCCTTTTTAAATGTGAAAGTTGGCCTGAATCGAATTTTGGTAAAAACTCTGGCACGTAAAGTCCACCGTCATTTGCCAATCCTTGAAGTACAACTTCTTCAAATGAAAGTGTTGGCGCACCAAGTCTTGTTGAAATATATTTCATAAATTTTTATGACCTATTTTGAAGGTTTGAAACTTTTAATTAATTAAAGGTTTGATTTTTTTAGTCTTTTAAAATTAAGTTATCTTCGAATAGAAATTAAGTCAAATCTTTGAGCCAAAATTTAACCAAAAAAATGTTTAAATCAGTTATTAAAAAACTAAAACAAAATCCTGACTATCTTTACCGCAGCAGCGTTGGGATTATGCTAATTAATAACGAAAAGAAAATTTTCGTTGGCAAAAGAATTGATAATAATTCCTATGCTTGGCAAATGCCACAAGGTGGAATTGATGCCGGAGAAGATGAAGATATTGCTGTTTTTAGAGAATTGAGAGAAGAAACTGGTATTTCACAAGAATTAGTTTCAATAATTAAAAAAAGTGATCGTTACTATTATTACAACTTGCCATATAAATTGCAGAAAAAGTTTTGGGGCGGCAAGTATTTGGGACAAAAACAAAGATGGTATTTATTGAAATTTAGTGGTGATGAAAAGTCGATTAATATCAATACAGAAGATCCAGAGTTTTCGGAATGGAAATGGGCTTCAATACATGATATAACTCATGAAATAGTTTCTTTTAAAAAGCAGTTATATGAAGATGTTATTAAAGAATTTGAGGATTTTATTAAATAGCGATGGAAATTAATTTTTATCAATGTGACGAACAAATCTCACGTTCAATTGCTCCGCTAATGCTGAAAGTAATTGAAGAAAAGAAAAAAGTACTGATTTTGGTGTCAAATCAATCACAAATGAAAGAAATTGATGATGTTTTGTGGAGTTATGGCAAAAATAAATTTATTCCACACATTACTGTTTATGACAAAGATTTTGATTTCAAAAGACAGCCAATCGTAATTTCCGACAAAGAAGAAAATGCTAATGATGCTGAGTACTTAGTTTTAATCAAAGACGTCTCAGAAAATTTCTTGTCAAATTTCTCGCGAATTTTTTACTTCTACGACCAGCTAAATATTGACGAAGCAAAAGTTTTAATGCCAAAATATAAAAAAGTAGCTGCTAAATTTGAAGCTTTCAAAAAGCAAGATGGCAAATGGATTAAAGGTGTTTAGCAACTTTAATCCTACAAAAAAAAGCTATTTACTTATAAAAACCATTTGAATTTTCTTCTCTGCCAAATTTGACTTATCTGTAACCTTTAGATTGACTAAAATTCTATCTTCTTCGTTTTCGTCTAAGAAATTTTTTGGTAAAATTACATAAATTTTAAAAGTTTTTAAAGAATCTGCGCTAACTGGAAGATTTTCCAGGTTAACATCTTCGTAAGATTGCATTTTAATTATAGCTTCTTGTGGAGATTCAATATTTAAAGAGAACGTTTTATTATCATGAGTTTTATTCATTATTTTAATAGAGTAGCCATTTCTAATTGAACCATCAGAAAGGGTCACAAAAATTGGGTTGCGGTCAGGTATTGCATCAATTTCTAACAAAGATTTTGTTGATAGTTTAAATGCTAAAAGACCACAAGTTACAATTAGAATGAGTGAATAATAAAAAGTTCTTAATCGGAAAGCTTTGAATTTATTTTGAGGAATTGGTTGAGTTAAATGTTTTTCTGTATCATAGCGAATTAAACCTTTGGGACGATTTATTTTTTCCATTATATTGTCGCAAGCATCAATACAAAGTCCGCAAGCAATACATTCCATTTGCAAACCTTTTCTGATATCAATTCCAGTTGGACACACAACTACGCATTGTTTGCAATCTATACAATCTCCACGATTTTCGAATGAATCACCTTGTTTGTGTTTTCCTCTTGGTTCTCCTCTCTTTTCATCGTAAGATATAACTAAAGTATTTTCATCAAACATTGCAGATTGAAAACGAGAGTAAGGACACATGTAAGTACATACATGTTCACGAGCAAAACCGGCCATTACATATGTCATGGCTCCAACTCCTAAAATCCAGCCAAAAACTGTAATATTGGAATATAAAGAAAGGAAATTTTTTGACAAAATAATAGCATCATTAAAGTAACAAACAAATCCAAAACCGGTGGCAAAGCTTACTAAAATCCAGCTTATATGAGTAAGTGATTTTCTGTAAATTTTTTTAAAAGAATTTTTTCGATCAAGTATAATTCGTTCATTTCGATCACCTTGAAAAAATCTTTCTAAAGCAATAAAAATGTCGGTCCATACTGTTTGAAAGCAAGCGTATCCGCACCAAACTCGACCAAAAAGAGAGGTGATGAAAAATAGCATAATTGCGGCAATAATTAAAATTCCTGCCAAATAAAAAACTTCCTGAGGCCAAATTTCAATTGTGAAAAAATAGGCTTTGCTATTTGGTAAATCGATTAATATTGCTTGGTTTGGCGCTCCATTTCCTCTTTCAAAACGTATAAAAGGCGACAGAAAAAAAATTGTTAAAAATACGAAATTCAGAATAGATTTTATATTTCTGATTTTTCCTTTAACTTTCTGAGGATATAATCTTTTTTTAGCTTCAAATAATTGCATGATTTTTGGAAAAAATGTTTATGCTTGGAATGTTTCCTAATTTATTTTGAGTTTTTTAAAATTATATACCAAATAAACTATTTATGGTGCAAAATAACAAAATTATTTTTTGTTGAAAATTTGTAAAAAAATGAAAGTTACATTATCAAATAAATTGATGCTCTTTATAACTTAAAAATTCAGATTTTTCTTACAGATAAGTTTTTACTCTCTTTAAAACAGGTAAAAAATCATTAATTCATACAAATTCTTTAAAGTAGATGAATAAAATTGCCATTAAGATGCTAATAGGTGATAAAGCTAAATATCTTGGTTTGATATTTGGCATCACTTTTGCTACGTTGTTAATGTCGCAACAGATGTCTTTATTTATCGGTATTATGGATCGTACTTTTGCTACAATAAGCGAAACTTCTGAAGCTGATATTTGGGTGATGGATAAGAAGGTACAATATATAGATGGAATAGAATCTTTACCAGATATTTCCTTATCTCAAGTTAGGGGAGTTGAGGGAGTGAAATGGGCGGTTCCTTTTCTAAAAAGCCAAGTAATGGTAAAAGTTGATGGTAATCTTGAAACTGTTACTTTGCTAGGTGTTGATGACTCAACATTAATTGGTGCGCCACAAAAAATGTCACTTGGCAAAATAGAAGACATAAACAGACCAAATGCTATTATTGTCGATAATTTAGGTTACGAGTATTTGTGGCCAAAACAAGAACAGAAAACTGAAATTGAATTTGAAGGTAATGATCGTCGAATGGTTTTGGTTGGAATTTGTGATTCCACCCCAAATTTTGCCTCTCCAGTTTTGATGTATACTCGTTATAGTGAGGCCGTAAAATATACAGGACAAGCTCGCAATAAAATGTCATTTGTTATTGCAAAAGCATCTGAAGGTTATGATGCAAAGGAAGTGGCGCGCAGAATTGAAAAGGAAACAAACCTGAAGGCTTTAACTTGGAAAGAATTTAGTGATGCAACTTATAACTACTACATCACACATACGGGAATTGCTATTAACTTTGGTGTAACAGTTTTACTGGGCTTTATAATTGGAGCTGTCATTTCAGGTCAAACTTTCTATATTTTTGTAGTGGAAAATTTAAAACAATTTGCAGCGCTTAAGGCAATTGGAGTAACTAATAAAAAAATTATGCAAATGGTTCTAGTTCAGGCGGCA
>Ga0194115_10007561_pt1 | contig 10750 bp, 5 predicted proteins | sample TA2MahsurfametaG_3_FD_148656 | JGI IMG/M metagenome (GOLD analysis project Ga0194115, IMG submission 148656) | Freshwater microbial communities from Lake Tanganyika, Tanzania - TA2015002 Mahale S4 surface | ecosystem: Environmental > Aquatic > Freshwater > Lake | place: Tanzania: Lake Tanganyika... | reverse complement strand
AATGCTGCCAATCCAGCTCTCTGTTTGCCGACCCGAAGGGTGAAGGCGATGGAAACGAGGACAGCAAGCCTCAGGCGTTGGTAAGATCCGACTTCCAGTTAATGGCCAGTTTGAGTTCCGGACAACAAAACTTCGTTCTGTCGGACCCTCGTCTCCCGGACAATCCCATCGTTTTCGCCACGCCTGGTTTCTATAAACTAACTGGGTATACCCAGGAGCAAGTACTTGGGCGGAATTGTCGATTCCTCCAGGGACCGGGAACGAATCCGAAGACTGTCGATATCATTCGGAAAGCCATTGCGACGGGAGCCGATTGCACAGTATGCATTCTGAATTACAAGGCGGATGGCACGCCATTTTGGAATCAGTTTTTCGTCGCCGCACTTCGAGATTCTGACAACTGTATCGTCAACTACGTAAGTCTTTTGTGGGATCAGCGTATCATGAGGTTGCTGGTGCAAGGAGAATGGCTTGTGACCTCACACAACGTTAAACAATCATAGGTCGGCGTCCAAACCGAAGTTGAACCTGACTACGGGGCTAACACCTTGGAAGATCGTGTAAACGCAGTTCTTCCCCTTCAAAATAAGGACGACGATGATGAAGGCGGAAACAGTGACAACGATGAGGACGATGACTGAAAATAAAGCAGTGAACAGATTTGTAGACCGAGATGAAGTGCTTATCGTAGGTCGTCATGGCTGTTTCTGTTCTTGGTGGATATCGTGATGCCGTGACAAGTCCATGTCCGTTATTATTGTAATTGTCCACTGTATATCTCGAAGGATAAGCGACCTCGAAATCTACAGCATCGTTTCAGAACGACTGTTGTCATGGGAAGCGTATATCAATAGATCATATTTCAGACCTTGTGTTGGTGATATAGAAGCTAGGGGTACCAATGGGTTTTCTATGTGCTTGACTTAGATCGAATACTCGCATCACCCGCTACAGACGAATTCGTGCTAGGTGGTTCTGCGACTGCAATGGTGGGTTGAAGATTGGCATGTGGAAGCGATGGAGCAACCAATGGACTTTTTGCTAAGCGTACCAATATTTGATCAATCGCTTGGGCGGAACGGAGACCTTCCGCTTCGGCTTCCGTTCTCTCACCAGGTTTTCGGTTGTCCAGTACCTTCCTTCGCTTCATTCGTTTGTGTAATTTCATGAGAGCGACTGGATCGACGTTGTCATCATCATCATCAAAATGCCAAGTGTATCCAGTGGAAGGCTGGTAACGCGCACAAACGCTCAGGGCAGAACATGCTCCCGCCAAACCATCTAACGTTCTAGATACGTTGGCTTTGCTCAGATTCCTCACGGACGGTGCCTTGTAGATAACACCTTCCACGACGTAGTAAATTCCTAATATCCGTACATTTCGCTGATTTGTTCTAGTAACGTGGCGAATGGTATACAGTGGAGAGGGTTGAACGAAAAAGGCGGGGTCTACTGGTGGCATAAGCTCATATTGTTCCCCCGTCAATCGTGTTAAGGATCGATGATATTCTTCCTCGGCAGCTTGTGGAGGCATGGGGAATCCGTTAGTACCCTGCTGCATCAAGATCCCAATGTTAATCCCCTGCATCGATAGGATTTCATTGCTTGTGTTGGCGTGTGATCGAAAAGGATTGAGAGGATGTAGAAAATAATCTAAAACATTGGCACGTGAAAGGCCAAATCGTGCCAAAAAGACAGGATCGACGAAGGAAGCAGTCTCCGACATGGTTCTCTTCCGTGAGGTCACGTCTTTGGTTTATAACAGAACGATGCGATCTTCTTTTGGGCATCAAGCAACCCCAAATGCCTTTCGTTGTCGAGTGATCTTCTTACTGTTAGTGGCATGGGTTGTATCATCGAGTCGCGATCGGTTTGACAAACACGACCAGAGTCGTCTTGGTCTGGCCATGAACAGAGACTGCGGGAGTGCCTTTCGGCCAGCTCATCTCTCCCAGCCGCGGAAAAATTCCACAAAAGTGGACGAACATACCGTTTCTAAAAGAAAATCGCTCGTGCACAAAAATCGGGGCTGGTCGCCTCATGAATCATCCAAAATATCCCACGTAGACTTCTCTTTCCGATCATCGCCATTTCCCATCCTCGTGAACCCAATGCATTTACGGACATCCACTGACCCTGTGAATACTCATCATGTTTCGAATAGTGCGACGGATTAATGTGCAGATATCCAGCCAACAGTTGGCTGGATCACGATTACTAGAACTGCAAGCAAGATGCTTCACAAGGTCGGCATTCTTATTGGAATCGAATCTTAGATTCCAATCGACGTCGATCGTTGCAACGATCGACGATGCGGACGAAGAATCGTCGACTCCTTCTGTAACAAATAGACGAGACCCGGCCATAGTTGCCGAACTGCAGCGTCTTGCACATATACGGAATGTTGGTATTTTGGCTCATGTCGATGCTGGAAAGACGACGGTGACGGAACGGATGTTAGCACTAGCAGGCGTCGTGAACTGTGCCGGATGTGTCGATGATGGAAATACCGTAACCGACTATCTTCCAGCCGAACGAGAACGGGGGATCACTATTCAAAGTGCAGCGATCAGTTTCGACTGGGGTTGGCATAACTCAGTTGATCATGATGACTACGAACAAAATGATAAAGTCCGTGTTCAGCTGATTGATACACCGGGGCACGTTGACTTTTCGGTTGAGGTGAATCGAAGTGTGGCTGTCCTAGATGGAGCTGTTCTTGTCGTCGATGCTGTCGCGGGTGCCCAAGCTCAGACGGAAACAGTTTGGAGAGCGATCACAAGGCCCTCATGGAATAACCATGGCTTTTCAGAGACGGGAGTATCATCCGTACGGGAGGATCACACACACGAGCCACTTCCTTGTCTAGCGTTAATCAACAAGATGGACAAGGATGGCTCTCACTTTGGCAAAGCAATCCAGTCACTACGAGACAAACTCCCAGGGGCTAATCCGATTGCAATCCAAGTACCTATTTTCCGAAAGAGTATGGGTAAACCATCGATTTCCAAAGTCACGAGGAAGCTAGGAGTGAATGACTTGCTACCCAGTGATCTTTTTGTTGTTGCGCCTGAAGAAGCAGATCCGGCAAACGGAGAATTCGTTGGCGTAGTTGACTTGATCCATATGAGAGCTGTAATTTGGCCTGATGTTCCAGGCTTTGCGAAAGATGTCGAAGCGTGTATACCAAGCGTAGTCAATCTGCTGAAACCGGAAAGTCGCGAGCCATTACATCCAGGATGTAGATTGACCTCTGAAGCTCTCAAGGCTCGAACTTATTTTATCGAGGATCTAGCGAACGTTGATCCTGTAATTGAAGAGTACTACCTGAACGACCAAGACATTCAGAATTCAGAGATTCGATCGGCACTGAGACGGGCGACACTTGCGCACGCTGCCGTCCCTGTTATGGCTGGTGCAGCAGTAAAGGGCAAGGGAGTCGAACTCTTGCTAGATGCAGTGGCCGATCTATTGCCTAGCCCATTAGACAGAATACCTCCTCGAGTGAAGAAGCTTAGCGATGATTCTTCAACAACGAGCCTTCCCCCACAAAGGACGAGCAAGGATATATCCCTTGGACATCCACTACATCAGTCGCTCCTTGCTCTTGCATTCAAGGTAGTCCACATGAAGGGACGTGGGGGCAGTGGTGATGGTCGTGTCGTCTTTGCTCGAGTGTACTCTGGTAGTCTTCAAGATCGAGAATCTATTCAAGTCATCTCCCCTCCAGCTCCAGGTGAAAGCCAAGCAATACATCGTGAGGAGAGAATCGGTGGAATGTTGGAACTCGCTGGAGGTCGATTCGACAATATGGAAGACGGAGTGTGTCGAAGCGGAGATGTCTGTGCCCTGATCGGGCTCAAAACGGTTGTGACTGGTGACACCATCATGCTGACAAGTGACATCGCGAGTGGTAAAGGGAAGAAATCGAAAGGAAGTGAAGAGCTCGTGTGCCTTGCAGGTGTAAGTTCCCCAAGACCAGTGATCACCGTCTGCCTGGAAGCTGAGACTTCGAGTGAACAGCAACGCCTATCGGAGGCGTTGATCTTGATGTCAATTGAAGATCCAAGTCTGGTCGTAGAAGAAACGGAGGCAAGTACCTTACTTTCTGGACTTGGTGAACTCCATATTGAAGTGACTCTAGACCGACTATTCCGTGAGCACGGACTTCGCGTAACTGTAGGACCACCCTCGGTTGCCTATCGAGAAACAGTGAAGGATACGATTGAGACACCTGGGGGATTGTTGGAATATGATCGATCCATCGGCGGGACGCGGCTTCAGGGCGCGGTCCACTTAATCATTTCTCCCGATCGTCATGACAAGGAGTCATGTACACTTCTCTCTGATGCTACCGTAACAGTCGGTCCAAAGGCACGTCAATATCTTTGCCTAAACCCTGATTTAAGTGAGGAAGAATTGCTGAAGAAGAGTGATCTTGCCAGAGCATTGATTCGAGGATGTCAGGGGGCCTTGAAACGTGGACCTTTGAAGAATGTTGCAATGGCCAATCTGGTCTGCCATGTGGAAGATGTCAGTGCTGATGGTGGGCTACCCGCCCTGAAGGCCTTACCAGGTGCTCTTCAAGCAGCTTCCGCCCACGCTGTAGCGGTAGCTCTGCAGGAAGGCAAACAAAAGTGTACTATCCTAGAACCGACGATGTCAGTGGAAATTACGTTGCCCAACGATATGGTCGGGACTGTACTCTCTGACTTTGGTAGTCGTCGAGGAACTGTCAGTGATGTGATTGTCAGTGATGGCGCTCATGCTAAGGCCTTGATGAGAGGAGATGTTCCTTTGGTAGAAATTCTTGGCTATGCCAACAGCCTACGGAGTCTGACAGGCGGGGAAGGCGCCTTTACCGCGGAGTACAAGGGTCATTCTCCGTACTGAGCAAGTTGTCTGAAGTACAAGATTAGGACCATGAGGTGGGAACAATCGGAAGATCATTCAACTCCCACAGCAGCGCCTGCCTTCGAACAAAAAGGTGCATATTACAGGGCAAGTGGCATGTAAAGGGTCACGGTTCGCCATCCGGTGACTGAGCACAAACAATACGTAGGCTTGGTCCGTTCATCGCATCGACAAAAGAAGGCAAAGTTCTACCAAGCTTCGAATTTTTCCTATGCTCATTAAGCTTTACTCTTAGTTTTCAAAATCGATGTATTAATGACAGAAATGAATGCTCGACTTCTCCCGGTATCTCTCCATTCACTACAACGAGAAGATTTCTAGGGCCACGCATCATAATTGTCAGGTATTATACCTGTTAGTTATGTGTCATACGTACCGCATGCCTGTACGTACGATTTTGGTTACAGTTATTGATTTACAGTTAGTCCGGGTAATCAAAGGCATCCACCTTTCTGGTTTCTGCCCTACGCGTCACGTCGTCGCAGTCAGAAAAATTATGTAGCGTATGGGGTATTGATCGTCGACATGCAAAACCAACCCAAGACCAAGATCAGGATCAGAAAGCCAAGACTAAAGCGTAGATTTCCCATCCGAGAGGGAAACGTAACAATCATAATTTTACTTTACCATCGAAACATTCGTTCCGGTATCTGCTAGCTATCGCCCATATTCGTCGAGCTACTGATAACATATCAGGACTCACGGATATTTGCAGTTCAGAAGTTCGATCAATAGCCTTCAATCCTGCAATGGTCTTTTCCCTTATCAAGCTCGCCCTGTTGGGGGTAGCGTTTGGCGTGGATCTTGTCGTCGGTACTTCCCCAGAAGACTACTTTGTCGACGCGGTCGATAAGGGTACATATGAAGGATGGCTTCAGGGACGAGGAACTGCGTACGAGAGAAATACGTTCATGCCTGCCTCCGGGGAGGCCAACAAGGGAGTTGCCCTGTTCTGGACGATTCACGGTGATGATGGTGATGATCCTACCGTCGATGAGACGGTAGCTGTATCAAGGATGTCAGGGACGAAGCCATGGATCCAGTTTGCTGTGGCCGTCCAGGCTACCGGATGGTTAGGATTTGGAATCTCGGAAGCCGGGGGGATGCGTGGATCGGATATGGTCATTTGGGATTCTGAAGATCCCACAAAGGTTCGAGATATGTACTTGATTGAAGGCCGCACACCTTTGGATGATGATTGTAAACACTGGGAACTTTTGGAGGTCACCTTCTCCGATGGTTGGATCATCTTGGAGGTTGCTAGGAATCTAGATACTGGCGATCCACAGGATCGTCCGATCTTTGACGATTCTCCCCGTTTCGGTCCTGGTAATCGTTTGATTTCAGCCTGGGGAGATGGAGCCTATGGCAATCACGGGACTAATGCCGCACGAAGAGAAGTACGCCTCTTTGAGCAAGAAATGGATGCAGCGATCACCGTCCAGGCCATTCATCAGCAATTGAATGCTACAGCAGACGGATTCGTGTCGGTCCTTGCACGAGAATATACTATCCCAACCGATGAGACAACTTATCACACCACTTGCTATACGTATCAAGATCTTCTGGACCAGGCGTCTGGTCTCATCGAAGGGCAGTCCGTGACTCTTGTAGGCATTGCACCAGTTATGACGCCGAAAACGAAGATGTACTTCATCACATCACAGCCTACGGATCAGTGAAGTCGGATGAGTGCGAGATGATTGATTTCATGGCAGGATGGGCGCCTGGTGAAAGTGGCTTTGAACTACCCAACAACGTCGGCATCCCTATCTTCGGTGATGACCAGCCTAAATCCATCTTGGTTGAAATACACTACCACAATCCCAATGGCCTTCAGAACAAGACAGATTCCAGTGGTATCCAATTCTACTTCACTATAGAGCCACGAGAATTCGAAGCCACCTACCTTCAAGTGGGTGACCCTGCGATGTTCTTGGATGGTACAGAGATCGGAGCTGGCTTGAGTGAATGGAAATTTGAATGCGATGGATCCTGTTCCGCATATGCCTTGGGTGGCGATTCAGTAACGGTTATTGGAGAAGCGCTTCACATGCACATGACGGGTACTCGGATGGTCAGTGAGGTCCTTCGGGATGGCGAGGTTGCTCACACGTCAGTTGTGGACGTCTTTGATTTTGCTCAGCAAGGTAGCTATCGTGTTCAGACTAGTGGTTATGAAATCAAACCAGGAGATTCTCTCCGAACCACATGCTACTACAGAGACGGAAAAAAATTTGGATACGCAAGTAGCGAAGAGATGTGCAGTAAGTATTGGACAAAGGGGATTGATTGGCTTGTGGCTGTCGAATTGTTGAGATTCAGTTCTTGGGACAAGATCTCATCTTTACTTCATCTCGTTGTCTAGTTTCATTCATTCTTTTCTATCCCGCAAAGCGATTGGCATACCAAGACCTTACCTTCCCATGGTTTTGTGGCTATGGATTCCCGACCCCCATATGCAGTGCGACGTTGACCAATCGTACCCTAACCGATGATGTTGAGCTAAGTCGTGGATTTGGTTCCTCCTCTTCTGAATCATGCGAGAATCTATCTGGTGGAACCAATTCTGATCCAGCGAAAGATAGTGCCATGGGCAACGGTTCTCAAAGTGTGGTGTGGTCGAGTATGATGGCTGTACTCACTCTTGTCGCAACATTTATGGCGTAGTTTGTCAAGGTGCAATGTAAATCTAGATATCAGTGTAGCAAGCAACTTGTCGACATTCGAGACTACATTTAGGGCATGGAAGTCACCCATTGTCATTTCTCTTGCAATGAACATCGGCATAGTTGTTCACGGCAACAAAGGGTGGTACATCGTTTCTTGCTTCTACCCTGACCTCTGAGTCTGTGAGAGTCAAGTGTCCCGGGAAGAAAGGAATGGATTAGTCCGATCCCAATCTTCTCTGGTCTGTCCTTTGCCATATGATATCTACAACAGAGTGACGATCTTTCTTCCGCCGATCAAGTGCAACTTGATCAATGTTTTCTCATGTTTTCTTCCATTGGGGTTCAGCTGGTTCGACGTTGAGGACTGGCATATTCCAACCAACCAATACACCCTACTATCGTCCCTAAAGGCCAGGAGAAATCTTGACGGCCGGATGTATTTTTTGACTTCTCTTTGGGCTGTAATAGTCATCGGGCAGACATCGGCATTGTTGACGAATGGTCTTTGCACTAGTACCTGTACACGGTCGAATTCCGTGCCATTTTTACGACCTACAACTACTTCACTCACATTGGCAGCGACGAATTCGGAAGTCAAGGCACCTCCCCGAACAGGATTTGGTCAGCAAATTCTAGACTTTGCACTTACGACCCCGTTATGGAAACATATTCTAGTTCCTCAAGCGCGTTCCACGATGGTCAAAACTGCCGAATCGAATGGGATACCATGGAAGTCTGCTAAAGCTTGGCTTGAAGAGAATACCATCCTTCCAACAATTTCACAATCAGATGATTCCTTTCCTACTTATTACAGGCAGGCATTTCATGCATATGAACGTGGGAATTTATGTTGGGATGCAGCCTTAGAGGTAGAGATTGCATCTGCGGCAGTGGGGGCAAGGAATTTTCCCGCCTATGGATCAAAGGGAGAGACAGCCTTCCGGGGTGCCTTTGATGCGACATTAATCGAAGCGGGAGCATTTATCCCCCCCGGAGGAAAAGTCTTAGATATGGGGTGTGGTACCGGAATGAGTACACGACGACTTGCACAACGTTTCCCCCAAGCAGGAAAAATTCAAGGGATTGATCTTTCACCCTACTTTACCGAAGTCGGACGACAATTATTAAACCTTGAACCAAAAAGTTTTGAAGAGGGAGGACCATGGGTATCAACAGTTTCAGCTGATTCTCGAATAGAATACTTGGTCGGTGACGCATCCGATACGAAACTGAGTTCTGATTCGTTCGACGTTGTGAATCTTCAGTTTGTATTGCACGAGTTACCTGCGGAAGTCAGTACCAGCATCGTGAACGAAGCATTCCGTCTACTGAAGCCTGGTGGTCAACTCTGGATATGTGAGATGGATTTTGAAGCCCCAGCCTATGCAGCACAACGGGCCAATGCCATGCTGTTTGCTCTGATACGATCTACCGAACCATTTCTTGATGAATACGCTGAAAGTATCCCAGGGCTGTTCAAACATGTTCAGTCAAGATTTTCGTCTACCACTGTGCTTCCAGCCACGGGGCGTCACTATGCACTGGTGGCTACCAAGGGTGTCAAGGATGCGGAGTTCGGGACGATGAAAGATTTGAGATTCAACAACGATGGCAGCTACGGAGTAGAAGATACCCATCTAAAGGTTTGGGAAAGTAAAATAGAGTAGAGCGGGGTTTTTCGTGCTCACATGGCGTAGTACAGCAGTTCTATTAGCCACCTTATGTGTGTACGAGAGACTTAGACATGGTGATGCAGTATGTCCGGTAGTCGTGGCACATGGTACCGTTTGGAGTTCTTTCCAGGTAAGTATTCCTACTGCCGCTGCTCTTCACGTCCGGAGATCGCCCCCACAACACCGCCACGGCCCCGGCCACCGCGACCACGGCCACGCCCTGCATTAATCGCTCCCAGCAAGCCCCCACGTGCTACGCCACGTCCTGCATGAATCGCTTGCAGCAAGCCCCCACGTGGCCCTTCGGCTCCATTATCACGCCTAGGTCCATTCATCGCTTCTTGTAAGCCAGCGCGTCCGGCTCCTTGGCCATGACCACGCCCACGCCCTTGAACCGGTTGAGGCCGAACCCCAAGATGCGCAATGTCACTCCTAAAATACTCTGGGCCATCTGGGTATCCGTAGTCTCCATCGTACTCCGCTGCATTATCCGCTCTTAAAGCGCATTGCTTTCCATGATACGGGCAGCCTCCAGCTTCAGGATCGTGTCGATCAAAATATGGATGATTACCCGGAGGTCCGTATTGATCAACATGGCGCTGCCAGTCCTCAAGCTTCTCTTTGAATCGTGACTTCAAGAACTCGAACCAAGTCCATTTGCGTTCGGTCATCTTGTCACCCTGGATGGCTTTCCATCGTACAGCAACATCCTTCAAATGATGGTACAGGGCCCTTCGTTCGGTCAGAGTCAAACCGCAACAGCGCAAATTTTCAAGCGTAGCTGGATGCATCAGTGCAATATCTTCTGGGTCGGAACGAAGTAGCTGCAGCACGTTTGCTCGTTTGAATTTTTTGGCAATCTGCCGTGGTAGATACCTACCGTTTGGTGTCGGTAGTTCCGTAAGTGAATGCTCCGTTTGGTTTCGGACATCAACAGGCATGTGTCGGCGAATCTTCGTGATGGCGATCTCATTGGCTTGTCGGATAGATTCCTCCCATTTTCGTTCTATTTCTTCCTGTTCCTCGATCCATTCGTCTGTCAGCTGAAGCGCTGTCACATACTTGTCCATTTCTCGCTCAAGCAGAAAATACTCCTCCCTTAGTTTGACGTCTTTACTTTCTGCACAGCCGATCTCACTCATCCGTTGTGCTATACTTGCCACTCTCTCTTTGGCCACATCATATGGAATATCTTCAGTAATAACGACACCGGCCTGTGCCAACTGCTTTTCAAGTCTTTTCTGTCGACGCCCTGCTTCTTCCAACTCATCTAGGAGCCTTTCGATTTCTTCGTATCCCTCTCGTCCGTGGGTTTGTTGACGGATTCGTTGGAGAGACATTTTCCGCATCGATGGCAAGGTATTAATCTGGAATCCCGTTTGGGTCGAAGTTGCCGATCGAGATCCTTGCGAAGACTTCACAGGCTGTGCTGCACCTGGGCGATCTTCGTCATGACTAGCTGGCTTGTGTGGTTGCGAAGCAAACAGCACG
>Ga0194115_10007560_pt1 | contig 10753 bp, 7 predicted proteins | sample TA2MahsurfametaG_3_FD_148656 | JGI IMG/M metagenome (GOLD analysis project Ga0194115, IMG submission 148656) | Freshwater microbial communities from Lake Tanganyika, Tanzania - TA2015002 Mahale S4 surface | ecosystem: Environmental > Aquatic > Freshwater > Lake | place: Tanzania: Lake Tanganyika... | reverse complement strand
TCGTCAGCTCGCCCACGCTATTCCCGTTTGCTGATGGTGGCACCACCCGCACCGGCCTTATGGGCGAAGCTGGCCCCGAGGCGATCATGCCGCTCAAGCGTGGCGCTGATGGCAGCCTCGGCGTACAAGCTACTGGCTTGCGCGAGGCAATGGGCCGTCCGCCCGGTAGCGCAAATGGCAGTCCCGTGCTTAACATGAGCTTCCAGTCCACGACCATCGGCGGTGTTGAATATGTCAGTCGCGAGCAATTGGAGCAAGCCATGGCTCAAACTCGCCAGCAAGCCTCTCGTGACGGTGCTCAACGGGGCATGAGCATGACTTTAGATAGGCTGCAGCAAAGCCCCTCCACCCGCAACCGCATCGGTATCCGCTGATGTCTATTCCATTCCCCGGCATCAAACCATCAGCACGTAGCTTTAAGCAAGGCACGTTTCCGACCAAGGTATATCGCGCTTTGTCCGGCGCTACGGTCAAGCGCAATTTCGGCAACCGCGCCTACGGATTTGAACTCCAGCTGGAATACAGAAATATACCTGATACAACAACATCTCAAATTCTAAAACACTACAACGATACCAGCGGCGGCTTTGAACGTTTTTCTCTTTCCAGTGAATTATTTGCTGGCATGAGTACGGAATTACGCGGTTATGCAGAATCCACGGCAACAATCCGGTGGGAATATGCAGCACCTCCTGATGTATCATCCGTAGCACCGGGCAACAGAAGCACCGTGCAAGTCACGCTTGTCGGAGAGTTACTATGATACGCATCGTTAACTATTTACGTTTGACAACAGCAAATAACATCGTTCATCGGTATCAAAATTATTTTATCGGCCAATCGAGTACATATTTAGGTGAATCCTATGCTTTTGCACCGTTTCAAGCAGAAGGATCGTTGGCAGCTTTGAATGGCGACAATCAGCAACTTGTTGTTTTATTCCCTAACATCGAATTCGCGCTTCGTTTAGTGGAAGAAGGCGAAGGCAACAGACTCAGCGAACTACGTCTAACGACCGCATTTCTAAATGCCAGCGATCAAATCACCACACCTCCGTTGACTGATTTTTATGTCGGCATTGGCGCTGGCTTTAGTGAAACAACTCTAGAGCTACGTTTTCGTTCCGCCATTGATAGCGTTGGATCGCAATTTCCCGGCCGTACATTTACCCGTGATCTTGTCGGACCGCTTCCTCTTAACTCTGAATTGATGTTGCGATGAACGATTTAATTGAACTGGAGTATGGTTGGGGCCACAGTCCCCGCGATCACAGCGGAAAGACTGATTGTTTTCAACTTGTCTGCGAGGTCCGCCGACGCATGGAGCTACCCGACTATTCCCATCGTTTTGCATGGGTTTACGGGAATTACAACGAGGCAAATTTTCCGCGTATAAAAATATTGCGGTGGTTGTTGCGATACGGGCGTAAGCTGGAAGTTGCAGTACCCGGAGCGGTTGCATTGCTGCCTGGAAGCGCTGGTGCGGCTTTAGGGGCCGTAACAAACACCGGCACCATATTTATTAGCTCCGGCGGTCGTGTTGTACACGCACAATTACCCGCTGGGATTGCTAAGTACTTCTGGATGGAACGATGAACCGCAAACTTCTGCCATACGAGCATGATCTTGCCCGCGCATTGGGTGTTACCGAACAGGAATATCTTGAATTTTTAGCAGCGCAACGTGATTATAGCCAGTCCGACGAACAGCGTCTGGAAACTCTACGCGGTGATGTAAGCATCGTGTTGTTTGTTGTTGGTTTAATACTGCAGGTAGCATCGGCATTGTTAATGCCCAAACCTAGTGTAGGGAAACGCCTACCTAGAGAACAAACATTTGCCCCACGTATTGGTTTCAACAGCGCACAAGAACTTGCCAAATACGGTGATCCGGTAAATCTTGTCTATACAAATACTTCAGACAATGAAACTGGAGGTGTGCGTGTAGCAACTTCCCTTGTCTGGTCAGCGATCGAAAGCTATGGCTCCAGCCAATTTATGCAGATGATGCTGGTGCTGGGCGCAGGCCGCATCAATCAAATAGATCCCGAACGACTGGCGTTCGGTCAGACGCCAATCCGGCAATTCGCGGCACAGAAGACCTGGACATATTTCAACCCAATCGGCAATGTCCGCTATTCGAACGTTCTAAAGGGCGATACTAATGACCCAAGCCGCAATAATGCCGATGGAAATACATTGGTGTATCGCGCTATGCCGCGAGGCCTGGAACGTGTCGAGGGATTCAGTCAGGCATTTTCACCATCGACGCTGACCAAGGTGGGCGTCTATTCGCCGATTCCAATCAATGTCAATGTAATTGATCGTACAAGCAACGGGGGCATTCAAGAAGCGCCGCTTGGTATCACTATCGATAGCACGTTTCTCCAGCAGTACTGGGCGACTGCAGGGCAGCGACCTGTGGTCAACCTGGGCGTGCAATTCAAGATGACATTTACGCGGTCAATGGTTACGGCAGAACAGAAGAAAGATGTGTTTCAGTCGGCTGCTGAGCTGCGCCGCACATTATTTGGCACTATCGACGCTGCCAGCACCTATAAGTTAGGCAGTGCCAAATTCAAAGTTGCCGCACCAATCACCAGCGCCGACCTCGACGCTGGCGACATTTCGGTAACGTTTGAATGCATCGAACAGGGTTCGTGTCCCGAGGAGGATTATGAAACTACCGACTATAAGCAAAACGAGGAAGAGATTAATAATGCAATCCTACAATTGCAGACCGAGATAACCACAATTCAAACACAAATAACCGCAAACCCGCCGATTTATTTGCCAACCAATGTTGTTACGCAAAATATTGAACCGCAATTAGACAACCAACTGGCGCAGATTCAGGCGCAGCTTGATCTACTGGTTGATTTTGAAGAGAATGGCAGCAAAACCAAAAATCTTAGCGAAATTCAACAGAATCCACTGCTGCCCTCCAATATAAACAGTACGATTGCACAGATTGATGCGTTAGAAAATGAGTTAGAAGGCCTACGCGATACTAAAGCAGATCGAAAATTGCGTGAGCAAATCAATAGAAAGATTAAAACACTGGAGCAGACTCTTAGGGGTCAGTTTATTGACTACTTTGACGGTGATTTTAAGAAAACACGCAAGCAACGCCTGCGTGACATTGAAGGTTTACGCAAACAAATGGTTTCACTGGCTGCCGGCAATGTCAGTACCAGTGGTGGGGGGCGCGATACTGTTGCTGAATCAACGCGCAACGCTCAATTGCAGACGCAAATTAACGCCAAACAGACCGAGATTGACCGGCAGCAAGCAATCCTCGACAACCCTGAAAAATTCAACGACTACTTCAATACCAAATGCTTGGTTAAGGTCGAAGATGCCGCATACGAAACGATCACGTCTGCAGCGGTGATTGATTTTGCACTAAAGGCCAAAGTCTTCAAGCGGGTCAATGGTCGGGCTAAAAAATACGGCGAGAAAAAGGAACCAACCTTCAAAACCAGCGACAATGGCACTAAGATGCGCGTGGCACTGTTTGCGGTCTACTATCGCCGGACCGGCGGCACTTGGATTCGCGTCAACCGTATCTTCGGAATCCGCCGTGGCACTGATGTCGATAACTATATCTCGCTCAAGTTCCGCGCTGCTGATAACAATGGCAACTGGCAGTTCAAGTTTGAAGCAATTGCCGAAACCGCATCAGAAATGCGCGAGCACGGCTTCACTGATTTTGCCTACATCGAAAACAGCGGTGACTTTCAAACCATCGCCAATGCAGACGGCACTCTATTCAGCTTCGTCGGCACGCTCAAGCCCCGTGACTTTAACCTGCCCCCACTCAACGTCAACCCATCACAGATTGACGAGTGGAGTTTATTTTCTACTCGCTCCGATACTCAACTGCAGTTCAGTTTTGATAACGGCCCCGAGATTGAAATCAAAGCCGTCACCGAGCAACGGTTAGAAGCGCTTTCCATCTATCCACAGCTCTATAACAACCTTAGTTTGCTTGGCTTCAACGCTTATAGCGGCCAAGGCGTACAGGATCTCCGTTCGATTACCGCATTTGCCACCCAAGGACGGTTGGTACGCCGCCTTCGAGATGATGGCACGTATCCAACAGATCCAGACGGCGCCAGCAGTTATGCGCCAGATATTTTTCTGGACACAATTATTGATGGTGTTGATGGAATCGGACGCTTTGCCAAAGTTGCCGGTATCGACTTGCCAGCGTTGTCAGTAGCAAAGCGTTTTTGCCAACGCAACAATTTGTTCATGGATTGCGTAATCGCAGAACAGACACCTTGGCGACAATTCTGGGCCGAGGTGGCTCCGTTCAGTCTGCTGGAACTGGGGCGGATTGGCGGTAAAGAAACTCTAGTGCCTGCGGTGCCAGTGGATAATGCTGGTAATATCATTCGCCACGTGCCGATTTCAGCAATATTTAATACAGGCAACATTCTTGCAGATTCATACAAAGAAGAGTTTATTGATTATGGTAGCAGTGTTCAAGATCTTATTGCCACCATTATCTACCGCGACACCGAGCGCGACGGAGTTTTTCCTCGTAATAACACCGTAGACGTAAATCTCGTTGGAGTTACCGAAGCCTTAGCCGTCCGCCAGACCTTTGATCTTTCACAGTTTGTTACAAACCGCACGCAAGCCATCATGTTTGCAAAGTTGATGTGTAATCAACGACGTCATATCCGCAAAGCAATCGAATTCAAAACTTTTCCAACAGACAGCGTACTAAGCCCTGGCGCACATATCTACGTCGATATCGGACAAGCCCAGTGGAATGGCATTTATTCAGGAGCAGTACAAGCCGCTGGCGTACTCAATACACCTATAACCGGCACCATCCCAGATGGCACATACAATATACTGTTATACAAATCAGGTTCAACTGTGGTCACGCTGAACAGCATCAGCATTACAGGCAATACCGCCAGTAGTTTGACCAGTTACAATGGCTGGCTGTTTGTCCTTGGAACAGCAGTACGTTCCAAACGTGTCTTCCGTATCACGGAGGTACAAATGAACGAAGAGGGCGAAGTCAGCGTCAAAGCAATCGAACATGCCTGTGACAGCAACGGTGATAGTTTGATTGCTGACTTTACTGACGGTCTGTTCACCATCCGCTAAACTGCTAGCAAAAGGCTCTAGTCATGGCGTTTTACACAGGTCGCAGCGGGTCCTTGGTTTTTTCTGGAAAGCCTGTGGCCAAAATCCGCGACTGGTCCCTGGATACGACTGTAGAGTTGCTGTCCACTAATGCCATCGACAGCGCCGTCAACACGTTTACCCCCGGCATTAAAGGTGCCACCGGCAGCGCCACTTTGATGTATTACCGCTTGGAGTCAGGTGAAAGTGCAAACTTCACGCAGTTCACGGCACTGCTAAATAAGATCATGAAAAGCGGTGCTGCTGAAGAAGCAGATCGCGTGTTGCTGGAGCTAAACGTAGGCGGCGCTGCTGCTGACGATATTATTCTTAACGCTTACATTACCAGCGCCCAAGTATCAGTTAGCACAGGCGAGCTAAGCGTAGTGCCGATTCAATTTACGATGGACGGAGATTTCATTGACGTTGTAGTGTAATGGCAGTCTTTCTTGGCAACCACGGTAATATTCGCTTACAGCGTGGTTTTGCTGTGCCATCTGCTGTGTTAGAAGATGAAATCAAGCCTGACGACGTAAATACCACACTAAATCGTCTCAGTTTTGATAAGGCCGCAGACAACTTAATTACAGGTGACCGCATTAATATCAGCACCCAGGATGCCCGTGGCCTGGTTTGTTTTGATGCATCATCATGGTCATCAGCCATTGTGGAGCCATCAATTTCGGCGTATGTGCATGTAAATGCCGTAGGTGGATTGCGTTTCTTCTATCAATTTGAAAACGCCGTCAACAATAATCGCTCTGCGGAGCTAACGTTAGCTGCATTTGCTGGCGCTGCGTTGCCCATCTCTGTAGACGTACGTGACATATCAAAAAACGTACTTGGCAACGTCACGGGATATACGTTGAATACAGACCGCGAAACCATCGACGCAACTAGCCTTAGCGACAAATTTCGTAAGCAATATTCAGCCGGCATCATTAGCGGCAGCGGTTCTATCGACTGCCTATTCGACTACACGACTACCGGCATCAAAGAAACGCCGCTGTTGATGCTACAACTCATCCATCGCGTTGACATCGGTAGCGAATTTGACCTGGCACTGTATTTAACCGACAAAGAACTAAATTCATCGCTTGATAATGTTTACTACGAAATGCAGGCAATAGTTACGCAAACTGGCGTAACTGTTAACAGTGAAGATGCTATTCGCTGTACCATAGACTTTGTAACGACAGGCGAAATTCGCCTATTGATTGGCGAGCCTGCTGGTTACGTCCTAAAAGAAGACGATGACCGCATCGAGATCGAGCAGTCGCTCGACTTCCTGCTTAAGGAAACCGAGGACTAAACTGTCCATAGCACGGAGCTGAACCTTGGCTGACCAACGGATTACCCAACTAACAGCCTTGCCCAAGGCTGGCGTTGCGGCCACCGACGTACTGCCGATTGCGGATATCTCCGCAAGCCAAACCAAGAAGGTCACCGCCAAGGATCTGGTTGATGCTGGCTTGGATCTGATTGATGCCGGCAGCATCGACATCGACAAGCTAGACCAAGCCAGCGCCACCAAGCTCGGCACCACGGCTCTAGCGGACGATGCCGTCACTGCGGCCAAGCTGGCTAACGACAGCTCTATTGCAGTGCAGACCACTGCACCAGCAAGCGACAACTTTGAAGGGCGCGGCTTTTTTAACAGCACTAGCGGCGCACTGCAGGTATTTGACGGCAGCACATATCAGCAAGTAATAGCCCCGACTGCTGGCATTGGCGATCTACAGGTCACCACGGGCAAGTTGGCTGATGGTGCGGTCACTACGGCCAAGGTCACAGCACTCGGCACTACTGCGTATGCCGACAGCAGCATTACTACAGCCAAAATTGCAGACGATGGCATCACCGCAGCCAAGATTGCCGATGGCGCTGTCACAACAGATCAATTGGGGAGTGGAGCGGTCACCACAGCAAAGCTGGGCAGCGCCGCCACTACCTACGACAAAATCCAAAACGTCAGCGCCACTGACCGTCTATTGGGTCGCAGCACTGCTGGTGCCGGCAGCATTGAAGAAATTATTTGCACCACTGCCGGTCGCGCCATCCTCGATGACGCTGACGCTGCCACCCAGCGCACCACACTCGGTTTAGGCACGCTGGCGACTCAAAACGGCACATTTAGCGGCACATTCAGCGGCACCAGTTCCGGCACTAACACCGGTGACCAGACGATCACACTGACGGGTGATATCACCGGCTCAGGCACCGGCAGTTTCGCTACGACGATCGCCAATAATGCAGTCACCGCCATCAAGATTGGCAGCAGTGCCGTCACTACGGCCAAGGTGGCTGATGATGCTATCACCGGTATCAAGCTGGCAGACGGCAGCACCGTCATCGTCACCAACGCCACGCCAGCCGGCTCTGGTGAATTCACTGGCCAACAGTGGCTAAATACTGCAACCGGAATCAAATACATCTGGACCGGCAGCACCTGGCAGCGTCAGGCGGCAATCAACACACTGGCGTTTACTGATTCCACACCGCTGGCCTTTGCGGTCACCTACCCCGACAATTTCAGCGCCGACGTTGCCGTCACGCTCGATACCCAAGCCGCCAATAGCGTCTTTGCGGGTCCGACAACTGGTGCCGACGCCATACCGACTTTCCGTGCGCTTGGTCCGAGCGACTTACCGATTGCCACCGTCAGCACCCAGGGCATCGTTCAGCCTGGCACCGGTCTAGCGGTTAGTAGCGGCACGCTCAACCACAGCAACAGCGTTACAGGCGCCACTGTCTCGGGCATCACCTTTGACAACCAAGGCCATATCACCGCCGCCACCTCGCTAATTGCAGCCAATATTCCCGCACTGGATGCCAGCAAGATCACTACCGGCACGTTCGGTACATCTGCGCTTGCTGCTGGTGCTGTTACTGGCGCCCAGTTGGCGAACTATTCCACTGCCCAGATCGGTGAGGCGCTGCCAGTTGCGGACTTTATCGGCCAATTGTTCTTCAATCCGCTTGATAAGAATATCTATCTCTGGGATGGCAACGTCTGGCAACCGGTGGGCGTATCACTGGGCGAGCTGATTTTCGCTGGCACCTACAACGCCAGCCTGAATGAGATTGCAGCTGTGACCACAACCGGTGCTGCAGTCGGCTTGGTGGTAGGTGATCCTTTGCCGGTAGCTTCAAGCACTTACACGTCCTACTACGTTGTTGTTGCTGTAGCTGGAACGGGCACTGCGCCAGCTCCGGCTGAAGCCTTGGCGCCACCTGACATCATCCTCTGCGACGGCAGCGCTTGGACGCAGATCGACGTGTCTAGTACCTATGTAGCGCAGACTGCCTCCAATGTCGGTTTTACACCGGCTGGCACGATCGCTTCAACCAATGTTCAAGATGCAATTGAAGAAGTCGCGTCTGAAGCTGCCAATGCCACTAATCTGACAAGCGGCACTCTTGCGGTAGCACGCGGTGGCACTAACATTAGCAGCTATACCAAGGGCAACATTCTTGCGGCTAGTGCTGCAACAACACTGACTGCCCTGTCGGTTGGCACCAACGGTCAGGTATTGCGGGCTAATAGTGCCACTGCTACTGGTTTGGAATGGGCAACGATTTCGTCGGGTACTGTCACTGACGTCATCAGCAGCACTGGTGCGCTGACTGTTGTCACCAGCACCACCACACCAACGCTAACGATTCGTTCTGCCACTACTTCAGTAGACGGCATCGTTCAACTCAGCGACAGCATCAGTACCACAAGCAGCGTGCTAGCCGCAACGCCCACCGCTGTCAAGACTGCTTATGACCTAGCTGCATTGGCGCTACCTAAAGCTGGTGGCATTGTTACAGGCGAGCTATTGTTTGGCACTACCGGCACCCTAGTGTTTGAAGGCAGCACTGATGATGCGTTTGAAATTACGCTAGCTGTAGCTGATCCAACGGCTGATCGCGTCGTCACGCTGCCGGATGCTACAGGCACGGTGGCATTGACCAGCAATTTGAACGATGGCACCTACTAGACTCGCTATATAACTTCCGGCCTCAGTCGAGGCGTTAAGGAATGGCTCTCCAGCATCTGCGTTCATCTACTGCCAACAAGCGCCCAACACCAGGCGCCATGAGCGATGGGCAGCTTGCCCTAAATACCAATCTGGTATCACCGGGTCTGTTCTTCAAAGATTCCAACGGCGATAGCGTAAAAATCGGGCCAATTCACTGTGGTGCCACAGCACCTAACGTGTCTCCTGGTGCTGGCGGTCAAGCAGGTAATAGTCTGGGTGAAGCATGGCTTGATACCAGCGCCGCTAACCCAATACTAAAAGTTTTCAACGGCAGTGCATTTGTTGCCGTGCAACCTGTTGGCACTGGCACAGTTGTAAGCACCACTGATACGGGCACCGTCACCAGCACGATGATCCTTGACGGGACAATCGTTAACGCCGACATAAACGCCGCTGCCGCAATTGCTGGCACTAAGATCGACCCTGACTTTGGTAGTCAAACGATTGCTACCACCGGCAATGTAACACTGAATGCACAGGGCGATCTGCGTTTTGCTGATTCGGATTCATCGAATTTTGTTGCATTACAAGCACCGGCAACAATCCCTAGCAATGTGACGCTGACGCTACCTTCTGCGGATGGCACTAATGGTCAGGTTTTAACGACGAATGGCTCTGGCACGTTGAGTTTCACCTCGGCTGGAGGTACAAGCGACAAAATTACGGAAGGTAATACTGAGGCAGAAGTAGTAGATACTGGCTCTGATGGTCACTTTAAAGTAACGACAGAAGGTACTGAAAGATTCAGGTGCGATAGTTCGGGAAGATTGCTGGTGGGCACGTCTACTGCAAATGGGAGTGCTCTTCTTCAGATAAATGGAGGGTATAACATCCTTAAAGGGTTTAATCGCCGTCCACCGCTTCATCGTGGCCCGTTATTTACAAAAACAACTGCTACCACACTTAGTGTCGTTGCCGACTGCTCACTAAACGGCTTTTTCTATAGCTCCGCTACGGCTGTAACGATGGGCACGCATACAAATAACACGGATATGGCGATCTGGCAGCACCCGACCAGTGGGGCATTAGTCAGTGACGCAAGTTTTACCACGGCACCAGCAGGAGCTACGGGTGGCTCAATTGTTGCCGGTTATCACTATATACCCAGCGGTCGCCCCACGGCAGTGAATAGCGGCAGCCCAACTGCTAGTGCTGAGATTTTGGAGTACAGCATCTGGGATTTGACTTGGCGACCTGAATGTCCCGATCCTCGTGGTATGGCAAATATTGATGGTCGGTTCTGGTGCGACCTTTACCTATGCGGCTCCACTAGCTTCGCAGGCACGACTTTCAGTGCCGTGCAATCCAGCAAGATTGGCCTTACTATCGCTGATAACAGCAGCCCACCTTTAATTCCTAGCTTCTACGGCGGCAATGGCAGTACGGTTTACACTCTGACCAGCGGCAACAATCCCGGTTCTTGGTATAACTTCTTCGAGGTAGCACATAGTTTCGGCAAGCGGTTTATGTTTTCCTGGGAGTTCCAAGCCGCCGCGTTTGGCGCGCCTGAAGCCGGCAGCCGTGGTTCTGACCCTGGCACGGTGCAGTGGGAGCGGGTAAGCAAATGGGGGCTTGCACA
>Ga0194115_10007557_pt1 | contig 10757 bp, 16 predicted proteins | sample TA2MahsurfametaG_3_FD_148656 | JGI IMG/M metagenome (GOLD analysis project Ga0194115, IMG submission 148656) | Freshwater microbial communities from Lake Tanganyika, Tanzania - TA2015002 Mahale S4 surface | ecosystem: Environmental > Aquatic > Freshwater > Lake | place: Tanzania: Lake... | reverse complement strand
TGGAATCCGTCACAGACACAGAACCTCATCAACAACAACAAGGAAGGACAACAACAATGATGGGCAAACGACAGAAGAACCGACTAGACAAGTGGTGGCGTGAACACGCCGCCCAGGAGAGCGCGACAATGCTCGCCAAACTCGACGAGTACGGCACAGGAGACCTGCACGAAATCGGCAGCCGCCTCGCGCACCTCGCTGGTTGGGACGACGCCACCGAGCAACAGCACTACGAACTCGGTGTGCTGTTCTACCTCATCGGCAAGATGCAGCGCGTAATCACCGCCACCGAACTGCGACGCAACGCCAGCGACGACACCTGGCACGATATCGCCGTTTACGCCAAGATGGTGCTCGCCGCCCGTGCGAAAGCGATGCCACAATGACCGCGCCACAAGTACACGTCGACGCGGTGAACTGGTGTCATTCGCCGGTGCTCTACCAGTCGCAACTCGCAGCAGCACAGTGGCGGTGCAACATCAACCGCACCACCGAACTCGTACTGCACGTCGCCGCCGATGAGACAATCATCGAGCAACAGGTCATCACACCGAACCGCGAGATGAGCGAACTGGCGGTGAACAAATGGCGATAGACCGACTCTACACCGCCGAATACACAGGCGGTGAACTGCAAATGACACAAGCCTACGAGGGCGACGCAGGATTCGACCTTGCCTACAACGGCGACGAACCGATGGTAATCGACGCACAGAAGACGGGTAAGATACCGACAGGTGTGCGCATCGCACTCCCAGCAGGAATGTACGCGCTCATCACAGGTAGGTCTTCGACGTTCGCCAAACGCACCCTGCTAACACCCGTGTCGGTCATCGACAACGGGTTCAGGGGCGAGTTGTTCGGCGTCGTGTGGAACTTCGGCGCGACAGCCCAGGAGATTCAACCAGGCGAACGGGTGATTCAACTGTTGCCGATGATGAACGTAGCAGGTGTGTTACGCTGGAAGCGAGTAGGCTCGCTATCATCGAGCGAACGCGCCGACCTTGGGTTCGGCTCGTCGGGGCGATGACGATGAGCGTCTCGCGAAACTGTCCATCGCAGTCTCGTCGACGTGGGGTGGCGGTGCTCTCCTTCACCGTCACCCCACACCCCCAAACGAGCAGACGATGACCTGGATAGTCGTCGCACTCACCTCGGTAGGGCTGTTTACGTTCTACTATCGGCTCAGTCGACGCAACGGTGCAACCAGGCGAAGCATAGCCGCGCTAGTCGCATTCGGCTTCGTCCTGGCGACACCGTTCCTGTTCGCCGTCGCCGCGCTCGCAGTCACCATCAAGTTCGCGCAACTGCTGTTGCGCCCCACCGTGTAACACCCCTCAGATAGGATAACCACTATGACATCACCCAAACTGGCAAAGACCACGCGCTCAGGGCGCACCTACCAACACCCCGTAACAGGGGCTGAATATCCGAGCGTGACCACCGTGCTAGGTATCGTCGGCAAAGCAGACGCACTGAAACACTGGGCGGCGAACGAAGTCGCAAAGTACGCAGTCAAGAACCGCGACACCTGGACACGGCTCGACGAAGCAGCAGCAATCGACCTGCTGAAACGCGAACCGCTACGCTTCCTTGACCGTGCAGCGTCACGCGGCACTGACGTCCACGCACTGGCAGAAGCGTTCGCGAAAACAGGCACGATGCCACAGTGGGCAGACGAGATAAGCGGCTACGTCGACGCGCTGCGACGTTTCTTCGACGAACACCAACCGACACCCGTGCTCGTCGAACACACGGTGTTCAACAGCGATATCGACTACGCAGGGTCGTTCGACCTGGTGTGCACAATGCCAGTGTTCGGAAAGGAACTGGTCGTGCTCGACTACAAAACCAGCAAAGCCGTCTATCCAGACGTCGCCGCACAACTCGCCGCCTACGCACACGGCACTGAATACGTCGATGGCGACGAGATGAAACAGATGCCCAACATCGCACGCGGCGTCGTCGTGCGTCTCGCGGCAGACGGTACGTACCAACTCGTCGAATGCGACATCGCAGCAGGGTGGACGTACTTCAAAGCGGTCCGTAGCGTGTTCGCAATCCCGACCAAGCCGTTCCTCATCGGAGACGTCAGACCGCCGCTATCGACGGTGAGCGACAGCCGCCAGAAACTGCGCGAACGTCTCATCGCCAGGCTCGCCTGGATGCGAGACAACAACCGCAACGCACTCAACCAAGTCGTCGCCAACTGGACAGTCGACCTACCGACGTTCAAGAGCGGTCACGACCACAGCAGCATCGAACTGGCGCGAATCGAACGAATCATCATCGACGCCGAAGCCGCACACGGCGTGCCGTTCCACAAAGCAGTCACCGCCGGAGACGAACAACCAGCCGAACCGCCACAGCCGCAAGAACAGCCACTACCACCGATGGCAAGCGACGAACTGACCGTCCAGGAGAAAGAGGTCGATGTCGTGCGTGCGAAACTGAACGCCACCGACGACAAGACACGCGAGACGATTCGCAAGATAGCGCAACAAGCGAACCGCGCCAAGCGCAACATCTCACTCAACGGTAAACCGTCGCTGCGACGCGTCCTGCTAGCAGATATGCTCATCGATGTCGTATTAGAGGACTCAGGCAACACCGACCTGCTCGACACCGCGCTACGTCACCTGGGTCTACGCACCGACCACACACTCGGTTACGATGTCGGTTCACTCGACATCGACGCCATAGCGAAGATGTCTGAGTTGCACGCCGCGATAAAAAGCGGTCAACTCAGCGTACAATACAACACCCAAAACAACACGTTCACCATCGGTGGACAGAAAGCAGACAAGAAATGACCATCGACTGGAATCAGTTCGAACGCAGCACAGGGGACTTCCCTGACCGCTGGAAGCCAGAGACAGAAGGCGACAAAATCACAGGTATCGTCAAGAGCGTGCGCATCGCCACGATGCCAGACGGCAACCGCTACCCGTCACTCACCCTCGTCGCCAGCGGCGTCGAACGTGAGGTGCTCGCCTCGCAGACCCAATTGTTGCGGCTGTTGGCAGAAAAGAAGCCGAACGTCGGGGACACGCTCACCATCGAGTTCACTCGCATCGAGAAACTTGCAGGTGGCAAGACGATGAAGCACTTCAACGTCACGGTCACTGCTGGTAAGACAAACACGGCAGACGACCTCATCTAATGAAAGACTTCATTCACCTGCGCGACGCACGCGCTGAGTGGATGCGTGACGGCGCGTGTCGCGGTGTCAAGGACGTCGACTTCTTCCCGGATTCGATGACCTCGCCAGACGCGGCACGTGCCGTAGCACTGTGCAACCAGTGTCCGGTTCAGGAACGTTGTGCACGTTACGCTATGGTCAACGATATAGAATACGGTATCTGGGGCGGTCTTTCACCACGCGCACGGCGCGAGATTGCCACATCGCGCTCACGTCGAGCGCGAGACACAGAACAAAAGACATACGAAACATATATGAGGTTCAGAAGTGAGAACCGCTACGACCCTGTGAAAGCGACAGCACGTGAACTCGGAATCAGCACAGCAACCGTCTACCACCACATCAGAATCGTCAAGTTCAGCATCATCTTCGACGGTCTCGCTGACCAGGAACGAACTGGCGACACTCATCAGAGTCGTATCCAAAACAACAGGAGACCGCGATGAACAAGACCGTATCTGGCACATCTATATCAAACTACAACGAATGTACAAGGAGAGCCGACAGTGAGTGACACTGACCGTTCCATAGTCAACGACTACGAGACAACCATCGACAGACTGCGAGAAGCGACGAGGACGTTGCGCACCGAACTCGACAACCTGGTAGACGAATGCGACAGGTTACGAGCCGAGAGCCAAGCACTACGCTACGACCATCAGCAACGAATCGAGAGTACCAAGTCGCTGTTAGAGACAATCGACTTGCTGCGAAGCGAAAACGCACGGCTGAAACACGCGCTGCAAACGGGTCAAGAATGAGTCGCTGCGTCGTCTCGCTATTCTCAGGTGTGGGCGGTTTCGACTACGGGTTCGAACAGGCCGGATACGAGACCGTGTTCCAATGTGAGATAGACGAGCGGTGTCGCAACGTGCTACGTCGACACTTCCCAACCGCAGACCAGTGGGGTGACATCACGACACTCACCGGTGAGCACATCGTCACGACACTCGCCGCACGAGGCAAGACACCTGATGTCATCATATGGGGTTCACCGTGCCAAGACCTATCGGTAGCAGGCAGACGCGCAGGACTCGGCGGCGAACGCTCAGGTCTATATTATGAAGGTATCAGAATCATCAACGAAATCAGAAAGGCAACTGACAATGAATATCCAAGAGTCTCTGTTTGGGAGAACGTCGTCGGGGCACTCTCTTCCAACGCAGGTGCTGACTTCGGGCGCGTCATCGACACGCTGGCAGAAGCAGGGGCGTTGGTCATTGAATGGCGCGTCCTGGACGCACAATACTTCGGAGTCCCACAACGGCGTCGAAGAGTGTTCCTCGTCTCTGTCTTCAATTCTGCAACCGCAGCACGATGTCCCGACCCGCTACTACCTGTCAGCGAAAGCGTGCGAAGGGATACTGAGACGAGCACAACGTCGAGGGAAGAACTTGCCGGTGCGTCTATTCAGAGCCTTGCAAGCGGTAGTGACATCGCAAACACCATCTCAGCAAGCCTCTACCATCACGGAAGTGTAGTCAACCAAGACGCCAACAACGGGCACGTGATTGTCGGTTCGTTGGCTGCCCGTGACTACAAAGGTGTTGGCAGTCAGTACGTCGACGAAAACAAATGCGTCGTGGAATCAATCGCGTTCGAGAACTCGTACCGTGACGGCATACGCATCGCCACCGAAGATGTCAGCCAAACCCTCACAGCAAAAATGGGTACAGGTGGGAACAATACGCCGATGGTCGCACAACCTGTTGTGTTTGCCGATGACCGGCGCGTAGGTCCGCGCATCTTTGACGAAACCATAGGTACACTTCAAGCGTTTATGGGTACAGGTGGAAACAATACGCCGATGGTTGCACAAGTCGTCGCCATCGGCATCCAAGGAACGGTCATCAATCGCCAAGACCACAACGGTCCAGGCGGCAAAGGACACACCGAGGAAAACGGTGCTATGTTCACACTCACTAGTAGCGACGTCCACGCCGTCGCATTTACTACCGAGCAAACCCCAAAATGGAATGACGACCAAGCCCTCACGCTGACAGGCGGTTCACCATCTGGCGGCGGTCAGCCACAAGCCGTTGCACAGCCAGTCGCATTTGATGGTTACAATCAGACAATCAGCGATGTATCTCAAACAATTCGTGCTGACAAATCAGATGGCGACCACGTTGGTATGGTTCAAGAACACCCAACGATGGCTGTGCGTCGTCTCACACCCCTTGAATGTGAACGGTTGATGGGCTGGCCCGATGATTGGACAGATGGGCAAGCCGACACGCACCGATACAAACAATGCGGCAACGGCGTAGCCTCACCCGTCGCCCAATGGGTTGGTGAACAGTTGATTGGAATGCTTGACGGCGATATGGGCAATCTACGACAGTCGTGCACAATGCTAGACTCGCCAGGTGGCGAACAAGAACAAACGTAAAGGAGACCGCGCCGAACGTGAACTCGCCACACTACTCACCGACCTGCTCGACAGACCGATGCGGCGTACGCTCGGTGCAGGACGGCAAGACGACACAGGCGACATCGACGGCATCGACGACACCGCAATCCAAGTGAAACACTGGAACGACATCACAGCAGCAATAACACAAGGCATAGGGCAACTCGACCAGCAGCAGAAGAACAAAAACGCCGAACACGGCGTTCTGCTCATCAAACACCGTAAACACGGCTGGCTCGCAGTCACCACGATAGGAGAATGGGCGGAAAATGAACGACACAGGACAGAACACACTCGATTGGGCGTTGCACTACGCGAGCCTCGGCTACCGCATAATCCCGATACGGCCACGTGAGAAACGACCACCGATAGCGGCGTGGCAAGACGCTGCGACCACCAACACAGGTACAATCCAAGCCTGGTACACAGGTAAATACACCGACTACGGCATCGGCATCGTCACAGGAACGTTGGACAACGGCACGCGATTCATCGCCATCGACCTCGACGAACACGACCCCGACAACAGTGGCAGTATCACACTCCGGAGGCACGAAGACACCTACGAGAGGCTTCCCGTTACGATAACGGCACGTACAGGTAGCGGAGGCACACACCTGCTCTACAGACTCAAAGAAACGCACGGGGACATAGGGAACGGGGCAGGGAGACTGTTGGGTGCTGGTGTCGACATCAGAGCCGTAAATGCACAGATAGTCGTCGCACCCACCGTCCACCCGAACGGTAACGAATACACCTGGCTCGACGACCACGCACCAGGCGAAATCGAGATGGCAGAACTCCCCGACTGGCTCTACCACCTGCTCAGCAAACCACAAGAACGTGAAAAGGTGGTGTCGCTGGAAGTACAGAATCCGCCCACGACTGGTGACACCACCGACACACGTGCAGGGACACGATTCAACCGCGAAACAACCTGGGACACATTGCTCAACGCAGACGGTTGGACACCACACCACCGCGACCCGGACGGCACGATGTACTGGACACGACCACACAAGCACGTGCGCGACGGACTCTCAGCCAGCGTCAACCATAACGGCAACGACCTGCTCACCGTGTTCACCACCTCAATCACCAACCTGCCACCGGGGACATACGACAGGTTTGGCTACTGGACGTGCACCCGATACCAAGGCGACTTCACCGCAGCCGCACGTGCACTGAACGTCACTCAGGAACAGGAGATACGCGACTGGATAAACGAACTGCAACGACAGCAACCACCGACACTCGACGCAGCGAACCCGACAGACGACCCGTTGACCACCTGGTACGTCGACTGGCATAAACTGTGGACAAACGACACCACCGACACTGAATGGCTGGTCGAACCGATACTCGCCAAAGGACGAGCACACGCCCTCTACGCAGGCGCGAAAAGCGGCAAAAGCCTGATGCTACTGGAAATCGCAGCAGCACTAGCCACAGGCAAAGCGATATTGAACCGTACAGCACAACCACCAATCGACGTGCTGTACATCGACTTCGAGATGACAGCCAGCGACGTGCGCGACAGGCTCGAAGCGTTCGGCTACTCCGAGAAAGACGACCTCACCAAACTCCACTACGTGCTACTACCCAGCATCGCAGGACTCGACACAGCCGAAGGTGCTAAAACAGTCATACAAGCAATCGCCGCCACCCACAGTCAACTCGTCATCATCGACACCACAGCACGTGCCGTCGAAGGTGAAGAAAACGACGCCGACACGATGCGAGCGTTCTACCGTTGGTCAGGCGTCAATATGAAATCGCTCGGCGTCACCTGGATACGTGCTGACCACGCAGGGAAAGACACAGCCAAAGGGCAACGCGGCTCATCAGCCAAAAACGACGATGTGGACGTGGTGTGGCGATTCACCAAACGCAGTGAGACCTCAATCCTCATCGAAGCCACACATCGACGAATGCAGTGGATACCCGATAAGGTGGAACTGGAACTGCGCACCGTCGACGAGATACTCGGACATCGGCTGCTCGGCGGCGACGTGCCCGATGCCGCGCTGCAATTGGCACAGACACTCGCCAGGTTGAGCGACGACCCTGACCTGTCGGTGAGGACAGCCAGACGGCTGTTGAAAGACCAAGGAATCAAAGCCAGCACCGACACGTTACGTCAGGCGTTGACCGTACGTAAAAAGCAACAAATAAACAACCACCTAGAAACGTGGCTAGGTGTACCTGAGTCGTCAGGTACATATGTCGACGGCGACGGTACACCTGGGAGCGGTACATTTAGCGGTACACCTGCTCAAATGGCGTCCGGACGCGACGGTACACCTCAGGTACATTCAGGTACGGCATCGAGCGGTAACGTACCGCACGTACCGCGCTCACTAGAGCGGTACGGCGACGGTACACCCACCGAAGTCGACCCTCTCGACGACCTCTTATAGGGATTCCCCCCATATTGGGGTGGGTACTTGACAAACGATAGACTGGTGTGGTAAGATAGGTGTATGGCAAAGGAGGCCACAATGAAACTCACCAACAAGGCAATCAAGGCAAAGTTCAACAGCGAATGGACACAGGTCAGCAACAACCGATTCCGTCACCAATCAGGACGAGAAATCGTCGTCATTGACGGTGGCATCGCATACCAAGTCGACCTCATCATCGGTGACGAACAGATGAAGCCAGCAGGCAACATCACGACTGGTCGTGGATTCGGCTCGTTGGACACGGCAATCAACTTCGTTGAAACCCACACCAACAAGCCAACCACACCAATCCTGATGAACTCAGAACTTGGCAGGCAGATGATTCATCAAATGCGTCTGCAACTCGCCTAACTCAACCCAACAACAAAGGAGAAGCAACAATGAAAAAATCAGACATCACACGATGCGAGGAAAGCAAGCGACACGGCGACGTGTGCGCGGTCTATGAACTCGTCAACAGGCGTTACAGCATTTTCTCGATAGCGACACGCCTCGTCAGGCTCGCCACCCAAGCCGAGTTTGACGTCATCGCCCAGCAGCCCCACTACTGGTGGAACGGAATGAACGCCAGAGACGTCCAGAAAGGTCGCGCCGTCGCAGTGATTCTGTTGACGGTCAAGCACGAAGGCAGTTCCTGGACGGGCGAGGACTTCAAGTGGACTGAAATCACCGACAAGGTGAGGCGTGACCGCGAAGGCGGTGTCCACGCGCCTGAGACGATGATTGTGCCGCTCAACCAAATCAAACGGTGCGTCAACGTCGAGATGAGCGTCGGTGAGTTCCTCAACCGCCACTACGCTCACCTGGACGAAGTGCGCCGAGACACGTTGAAACTCAACGAGGAAGCGAAAGTGCAACGCAGGCGCGACGAGGCGCGACTGGTCGAGGTCGTGAACCGACTGAACAACCTGGTCGAGGCGAACGAGAGCCTGCCGCAACACCACACCTGGTCTGGCGAGACCGGTGCTCGCCACCTCAAAGTGCACATCGACCTGCTCGACGCGCTCGTTGCTCACGCCGAAGCCGCGCTCGCCCTCAATATCAAGCCCAAGACATCACACATCAAACCCAAGACAGCATAGGAGACACCGAATGACCACCACAACCCAACTCGTCGGCAAACCAATCGCCGTCGACTACCTACCAACCAGACCAAAGAGTATCCACCCAATTCAAATCGTCATCGACTGCGGCAACTACAAACAAACTGTCGTCATCGACTTCCGTTCCGAAGCCGATGCGGCCCACGCATTGATGATGTGGGAAGAACTCATCTTCACCGCCGAAAAGTACCAGGCTGAATGATGAATGACCTATCCCAAGAACGTGCCGAAGTTCGGCAACGTTTCGCCAATATGCGACACTTCCTGTCACTCACCATCGCTCAACGTGAGCAGATGGGCAAGGACTTCGGATTCGACGAAGACGATGAGATGGTCGGCCAGTTGAAGCACATCGTCGCCGTGTTCCGCGAGGAAGAGCGAATCCTGTTGGAGATGCTCGCTGAGGAAGACGTCGCTGACAATCCGATGTTGGTCTTGCGCGAAGCGAGGCAGGACATCAAATGATAACAGCGACCTGGGCAGGGTTCTTCCAGTTGATGTGCCTAGCGACGGCGTTCTTCGCCGCTGGCTGGCTGTGGCGCGAGGAATCAGCACATCGAGAGGAACAGCAACGCGCCGCACGTCGACGCGCCTACCGGCTGCGATATGTGGACGACGAAAATCGACCTATCCGTTAGACTGGAAGCACCGAGCACCTAACCACGACGCGCCTTAGCCGTCAGAAGGGTCAACCCGTGCACACACCAACCAAGGTAGCGTTCACCTGCATCATATTGGCGACGTCCTGGATTGCTGCCACACCGAGCGCGAGCCAAGCACCTCAACCCGTAACCACAGTCGTCCAGGTGACGACCTCGACCACCACCACAACAACGACCACATCAGCACCACCCCTCGACGCTGCTTGTGGTCGGTGGTGGTCGCTGGCTGGCGACGTGGGCTTCACCCTCAGTGAGATGCCCACACTCGATAGAATCATCTACCGTGAAAGCAGGTGCGACAGCACACAGCACAACCCGAAAGACCCGAACGGCGGCAGTCACGGATTGACGCAGATAAACGGATTTTGGTGTCAGCCCTCTCGCTATTATCCACTCGGATACTTGCAGACAGTTGGTGTGTTGCGTGATTGCGTCGACCTCTACGACCCAATGACCAACTTACGTGCAGCGCACGCTCTTGTCACGTACAGTCGCAGCGTCGGGTTGTGCAGTTGGTCGCAGTGGGCTTGGTTAGAGGATTGTGGCTAGAACACACGCATCGTGTGATAAGATAGCACGCTATGGACGAGACCCTCAAAACGCTAAGACCTTGTGGTACGTATGCAGCAGCACGTCGACATCAAAGACACGGAGAGCCTATGTGTGCAGCGTGTAAGGCTGTCATCGCAGAGAGGCAACGCGGCTTCTATCACAGACGTAAAGAAATGAAGTGCCGCGATGCGCAAGACGTTTAGACCCTGCAACATCTGTGGCGCACTCGCGATAGGCAGGACTCGTTGCGCTGATTGCGAACGCAAGTGGCAAAAGAACAGAAACGCCAGGCGACTCCACTACAAGGGCGACTATCAGCGACGTGCACGTGAGGTCAGAGATTCAGCAGTGGTGTGTGCCT
>Ga0194115_10007556_pt1 | contig 10757 bp, 4 predicted proteins | sample TA2MahsurfametaG_3_FD_148656 | JGI IMG/M metagenome (GOLD analysis project Ga0194115, IMG submission 148656) | Freshwater microbial communities from Lake Tanganyika, Tanzania - TA2015002 Mahale S4 surface | ecosystem: Environmental > Aquatic > Freshwater > Lake | place: Tanzania: Lake Tanganyika... | reverse complement strand
ACCACAATTGAAATTAATGCCTTGCCAACTCCAATTGCAGTGGAATTGAAAGTGTTGGCAATAATGGGAAGTTCTCAAACAAAACAAGGGTAATATCATGCTACGGATTATGCATGCATTCACTACAATCGTGTTCTTTTTATGTGGGGTGATTGTTCAACATGATTGCTTTGCCTCACCATTGGTAAATAGCTCCACCTCAAAACTTAAGAAAGCTTCATCAATATACTCAAACCAGCAAGATAAAGATGATGAAGCCATCAATGGAATAACAAGCAAAAGGATATTGATTATTGATTCTTCGGAATGTGTAAAATTAAATCCTAGCCGGATATTATCATTAACGGACAGTACTCTCGCTTTGCGTGATGCTGTCTTCAACATAGAGTCAAATTATGATATCCCCATTAAGAATAATAGTGCTGTAACACTGACTATTGATTCAATTACACTTTCCGGATCATTGACAGATTTCATTTTGGATACCAATTACAAAAAAATTATCGAACCTGGTCAGTCCACAAATATCAAGATTACATTTCTGCATAATACTGCCGGTGATGTTGAATGTGTATTCACTATTCATACTAATTTTAATTCATTGTCTTCTGGAAGCAATGATTCAAATGCGAATCCAACATTTTTGCTCAAAGGCAAAGTAATCAAAGGGGAGCTTGTTATTAGCAGAAGTGAATGTAACGTTTTTTATTTAAATACAATTAATGACTCATGCGAATGCAAGAATGTAATTACATTCTCAAATAAGGGGATGGCAAATATTACAGTTGATTCAATTGTTTTCATTGGAGATTCAGCAGATTTTATTTTTGTTCCCAATGACCTAAAGGAAAGGAGAATTTTAGGTCCGAATCAAACATTTGAATTACAGGTCATTCCAAAACCGCAATCAAAGAATGCCCGAAGTTATGTTGGCAAACTCGAGATATATTCTAATAACAGGGATTTGCTTAAGCCGATAGATGTTTCTTATCAATCCGTTATTCCACGTATTATAATCACATCTCCAAGTAGTTTCATCTTGGAAGCAGATACTACTGTATCGATTCCCATCCATATTTCAAGAATAAATTTTCCGCCTGGAGATCCATTTAGTGTTCTATCAGACTTCAGACTCAATTTACCTTTGGAAAGCAGGCATGCCATTTACAATGCAAGTTTCACAATTGATGAACGGATTTCTTCTATAGATACAACAAAAGTCACTGACAAGCTGACCGCCAGTCCCAATCATGATAGTGAAAGATTTTACGAAATTCAGAATCAAGATCGAGATAAATTTAGATTTTTTGGCGATACATTAGGTTTACTTACTTTTCAGTATTTCTTAAGCGAACATGATACCATCAATTTTTTGATTAAAGAATTTATTATTACATATCCCAGTTCTGTAATAAACAATGTTTGCTATAGTTCATTTTCAATTACCAATTTTCCAATTTCAATACAAAAAAGGAAAGATACATTTTGTTTAGATCCTTTCAACACTTTCTTTGAAGATTTCATCGATAACATTAGAAAAAACACCAATGACTTCATTGCTTCAATGCGAGTGTCAGGTGAACCTGTGATGGAAATTCAACACTTTCTCAAAGAAGCGACATATGCACAGATATCATTATACTCCATCAATGGAATGAAATTGGAAACTGTGTTTTCCGGCATTGCACCCGCTGAATTGCATCAATTTCGCCATCCCATGAGTCATTTGCCGCCAGGGGTATATTTCTGCGAAATGGTTGCCGGTCAATTTCGCAAGACCATCCCCATCATCCTGAACAGATAATATCAGGGATTGTAAAGTTTGGCAAGGTTATTGAATTATCTCTTGAAGATTACATGAAAACTTGCCAAAAAGCCCGTAAGAATGTAATTTTGAGCCATTATTGACTATTGTTTCACCAAACGAGTGCGCCTCTGACACATTTGTACTGATTAACAATCGAACGGATTCTCCGGCTGACAGCAGCATGGATCCGGAAATTCTTTCGGCTTGTACAATATGTTTCGTACTTGTTTGAGATAACATGCATCTCCACATTGTTTCATTTCGGTTCTTCCCTCTTCTCATGTGCTTGTTCATTGCATGCACGGGAATAGCAGTATGCGCTGCCGAATTTGAGCATAGTGATTTGCTTTTGGCTTATATGCGTGCTTCAATGATGATTGGAGAACCACTTGCAAAGTCCGACGATTCCACTTCATTTAGCTCAGACACAGATACACTTTCCAATTCTCAGGCATTGCCACTTTCCGGTATATTCTCACCCAAAAGACAGTATCGCAGTTCTTATGGAAAAGATCCATATCGTAGCAATCCTTTGCCCCCCGGTTATACCATTGATTTGAAATTTGATTCAACCATTACAGAAGTTAGAAAAACTGAAATGTTTGGAGATATCTCCACGGCCAGTGGAAATATCATTTCGATGGATGATTATTTACTCTTGCGCCGTGAACGCGAAAGAGGAAGATTGTGGGATTCGCTCGTACGGCATTATGATTTGAAAAAAGCGATGTCTTCATCCGATTTGGCAAGTGTATTGAGTCAGGCCACCGGATTATCCATCCCAATTCCACCAAATCCCCTTTTGAACATTTTTGGTAAACCAGAAATCAGCATCAATGTTGCAGGCGATGTGAATGTGAGAGCCGGTTGGCAATGGGATTCGCAAAAAATGGGAACAGCATCTCCTTTCGGGCAAACACAATCCGGACCTTTTTTCACGCAGGACATCAATCTGAATGTGACGGGAAGGATTGGTGATAAATTACGATTGGGGGTTGATTGGAATACAAGGCAGCAATTCGATTTGAACAATCGCTTCAATATTGGCTTTTCAGGTGAGGAAGATGATATTTTCAAAAGAGTCGAAGTTGGGAATGTTCAATTCCCCACCCCATCAACGCTCATAAGCGGAAGCCAGGCATTATTTGGGATCAGGACCGACTTTCAATTCGGACCGCTTTACCTAAAGACAATTGCTTCACAAAGAAGGGGTGAGTCGCGTAGGGTGAATGTTTCAGGTGGTGGAACAATGAGGCAACCATTTAGAATGAATGCCTATGATTATGACAAGAAAAATTTCTTTTTGGATACTGCATACTTTTCAATTTGGGACACATATTACAAAGCGCAGATTCCACTTCTGCCAAATACACCCCAATCGAGAAAAAACAGAATCAAGTTATTGGAAGTCTATGAATCAACTGTCGATGTACAGCTGGCCGCACAGGCAGCTGAAGGCATTGCAATCGATACATTGTCCGCAATAAACAGAGTTGGAGCTTCACCACAGTTTTACGATAAAGCCTTCTATACAAACATAGCACCGGTTGCAGGATATACTGAAAGAGGAAAGTTTTTAAAACTCGATCAAAGAGCATATCAATTCGATGAAAATCTCGGTCGTTTGACAATCACTTCTCTTAAATCAGACAGAACATATGCCGTAGCATATCGCATAGAAGGAGAAACAAGTGAGCCCGGTGATGATTTGGATTTTGGTACCATTTCCAATACAGTGCAGACAAAAGATACATTGATATTGAAACTTGTGTACAGGCCAAACATGCAACCCGGATTTCCCATGCTTTGGAAAAGGCAAATGCGGAATATCTTCAATATCGGACAAAGCAATGTCAGTCTTGCCGATTTGAAACTGAATGTTTGGTATCTGCGTGCAAACAATGATTCCTCCGATGTATTGGAAGGGTCTAGTGATAAGGTTGTGACTATTCTCGGGGTCGACAGAGTCAATAATTCCGATGGAACCGCACGCCCCGATGGACTATTCGACTTGGGTAGCCCACAGCAGCAGAATCAACAAAATCAAGTGCAACAAGGTGGAAGTACTACACTGGGCGGAGGAACCACCCCTCAATCACAATTACCGGCACAATATCAGCAGCAAGGGTCACCATTTTTCAATCCGGTTCGTGGTGAAATCATTTTTCCGGAAAGAGAACCTTTCGACTCCGGACTTGTCAAATATTTCTCAAAAGTTGGAAGCCCTCAAGCAGCCAATAGATATCGCTATACACAGGTCTATACCGAAATCGTTGAAATAGCACGTCGCGCTACAGACCGAGATCGCTTCATCATTACCGGCGAAGCAACCGGATTGATGAATACCGGTGGCGGTAAAATCTCACTCGGCGCTTTCAATCTCTCACCCGGCAGTGTTCGCGTGAATCTTGATGGAGCACCACTGAAAGAGAATGTCGATTATTATGTGGAGTATTTCACCGGCCAAGTCACCCTCACCAATCCGCGAGCTTCATTGCCAAATGCAAATCTCAGCATTGAATATGAGCAAAACGATTTGTTCAATCTCGCTACCAGAACATTGGTTGGATTGAGGGCAGATATGCAGGCATTCAAGCGTAGAAATGGATCAGCGAATGTTGGCATGACATTCATGATGTTTGATCAGGCAATGCTGTTCGATCGCGTTCGCGTTAATGAAGAACCTGTTTCAAATAGCATGATTGGTTTTGATGGCAATCTTAATCTGAATTTACCCTTCCTGACAAAAGCACTCGATGCAATGCCGTTTTATGATACAAAAGCACCATCAGCGCTCACGCTTCGCGGCGAAATTGCTGCAATGCTTCCCACACCGAATAAACGTATTTCAGACATCCCTTCCGATAATGGTGCCGCCGTTGCATATGTAGATGATTTTGAAGGTGCTCAAAGAAGCATTTCTCTTGGCCTTACTCCGCAGCAATGGGCTCATTGCGCATTGCCAGATGATCCAAGACTATGGGATGATCCACTTTCAAAAGAAGGAAATTACTTCCGCGGAAAAACATGGTGGTTCCAAAAATTCATTGGTGACACAAGATTACTTGATGTCTATCCCAATCGTGATACACGCGGTAGATTGAACACCATCAATGATTTGGAAATCCGTTTTGAAAGTACAGAGCGAGGGATATACAATCGAAACAAAGATTTTGTAGATACACTCAATCCTGCATATGATCCAACTTCACATGCAGCGTTTCTACAGAATAATCAGTTTCGTATTTGGGGTGGTATTCAACGACTTTTCTCGACATTCAATACAAATTTCGATACAGAAAACATCGACTTTTTGGAATTGGTCGTAAAATTTGGTTCGGACACAAAACCCGATCAAACAGAAATGTGGGTTGATATTGGTCAGATCAGTGAAGACATCATCCCGAATAATCGATTGAACACCGAGGATGGTATCACACAAACAAGTCCGATACCAAATAATATCATCGATATTGGAGAAGACGTCGGCATCGATGGGCTCAATGATGAGCAAGAAAAAAGTTCTGTCGCTCCTGGAGAAGGATATCCCTTCCCTCTTAATCAAGAAAAAGACCCGGCTCGCGATAATTATTTCTTTGATTTCAATGAGGACAGGAATGTACAGACAAGCGATCAATTTAAATTTTACAATAACTTTGAAAATAATGCTCAATTGTCAGAATCGGGGCAATTTCCCGATCGCGAAATATTGAATAACAATAATGGCCAGACAATCATGCTGGACAACAGTTATTTCAGTTATAAAATCAATATTGATCCTGATCCGAGAAGGAATCCACAAATCATTGGTACAGGTGCAGCAGATGTCAATCCATTGAATCAATGGTACTTTTATCGCATTCCATTGCGCAGACCGACGAGAATAGTAGGAAATCCTACCTTTGCCAATCTTCAATATATCAGAGTATGGTTCAAAGGTCAACCAATAACGGTGAAGATTGCCGAATGGAAGTTCACAGGCGGACAATGGATTCGCAATAGTGGATTGCAACCGAATGTCACTCCTGAAGACAGCATACTCAGTGTTCAATTCGTGAATGTTGAGGAAAACAGTCGACTACCCGATTTATACACATTGCCTCCCGGCGTTCAAAGACCACGACAAATCAATAATCCTGATCCTCTTCAGGATGTGAGATTGAATGAACAATCATTGTCCGTGAGCGTAAAAAATCTACCTTCGGGTCAGGAGAGAATGGCTGTTCGTTTGATGCGGAATTTAGACGTGTTTTATTATAAGCGGTTGAAGTTCTTCCTTCACGGAGATGGCTCCATGCCGGCGCTCATCCCTTATGGCGCAGCATCGAAAGCACAGGCATTTATTCGATTTGGTTTGGATTCTGCCAATTATTATGAAGTACGTCGCCCCATCATACAAGGATGGAGAGACATCGACATTGAAGTGGCAAAGTTGACAGCGCTTAAGGAGAAACGCTCTCAACAGGCAGCTACGCTTCGTATACCGGAAGACATCGTAACGCGATTTATTGACACAACCGAACAATTCGATCCCGGATTTTCCATTCCCATTGAAACGCAATATGCGATCAAAGGAAATCCAATTCTCACTAGAATTAATTTCATCGGCTTTGGCATTGCCAATCCAACATCAGGTTCATTCCCGGAAGATTTGTCTACCACGATGTGGGTGAATGAATTACGATTAATTGAACCTGAAAGTTCTGTCGATTGGGCAGGTATAGGATCAGCGGAATTAAAACTTGCGGACTTGGGTACAGTCAATGCCACATATAATCAGACAAATCCAAATTTCCACAGACTCGAAGAACGTTTTGGGAATCGTAATCAAACATTGAATTGGAATGTTCAAATGCAAGGGACGCTCGAAAGACTCCTACCAAAAGAATTGAATGAAATGCGCATTCCAATATCATATTCCCATGGTGAAGTGGCGGAAACACCCATATTTGCTGCACAAACAGATGTTGGAATAGAACAAGCTGCACAAGCGGCTTATAATGCAGAGTTGACTCGCTCCAAGGGAAATGTCAATGAAGCAGCCAGAGTAAGTGATTCTGTTCGCAGACGATCACAAACATTAAGAGTTCAAGATAGCTGGGCGATCACCGGATTCAGATTGGGAATACCCATCAATCATTGGCTGATAAAAGAAACGATAAATAAAATCAATGTGAGTTATGATTATTCCCAGACATTTGAACGCTCCCCTGTTGCAGAGGAACGCTTCAGATGGAATTGGAGACTCAAGTCAGATTATAATGTGCAATTCCCATCAACAATTTCCGTGAAACCGATTTCTTGGATTGGAGATATTCCCATTCTTGGTGCATATAAAGATTGGAAGATCTTCTTTGTTCCATCTTCCTTCTCAACCTCCGTTCAATTCCAACGATCAAGAGCCACGGAGAAATCACGATTCCTGACATTCCCAAGTCCGGTCATCAGAGATTTCGCCGCCACACGTCAAGCACAATTCTCATGGCGATTTTCTGAGAATGGTCTTCTCAGTCCAATACTGGATTATTCATTTACAACCGGTTCCACATTGATGGATTTGGAATTGGATGAAAATGGCAGACAAAGAGAAGGCAGTGAATTATTGAGAAGAGTGATAAGAAATGGTCCTACTTTTATCAATTTCGGTGTAAACACGAATCACAATCAAGTGGTGACATTGAATTTCAGACCTCGCTTCCCTGATATTGGTGGACTGCATAATTATTTTGATAATACCGGTTCTTTCTCTACCACCTATACTTGGCGCAATCCCTTGCAACAGGATACATTGGTGAAAGATGCAGTAAAGCAAGCTTCATTTCAAAATACCTTACGATTCACTTCGAATCTAAGGCTCAAAAGCATGACCGATAAATGGTGGGGTATAACAGCTGCAAAAGGTTCAGACTCTAGTTCCGGCTTCTTGGGTACCATCGGAAGAGTATTCAAGACAATCTTCTTTGATTATGAAACATTGACGATGAATTTCAGACAGGAAAACTCTGCAATCAATCAAGGAGTTTTGGGCGAAACGGGAATGACTAATTTTTGGAGAAGCGCCGTGGGTTTGAATGAGGCAGAATCATTCGGGCCGAGTGCTGCCTATCAAATGGGATTGGTCCCGCAACCACATGGTGGATTCAGGCTTATTCCTACTGCAGGATTTCCATTTTTCCGTGTGGAAACTTTCAATGGAAAAAGACCCCGCAATGCAATATTACCAGATAACTTTTTCCAAAAATCTGAAGTTGAGTTCAGAACAAATCGTCCATTGTGGCCGGGTGCTACATTGGATCTGAATTGGAAATCCGGATTTGGCTTCAATAAAAATCAATTGGATTCCACGGATAATGAAGGAAATTCACGATTTACGAATGTAGTCGTAACTTCCAATTATAATCGTTCATATTTATCATTACCCAAGTTCTTGATCTTCGCTCCCCTCAATAATTCAATCGAACGTGTGATCGATCTATTCAATGAACGGAAACAAGTGATCATTGCACAAATCCCTACTGATACCCTGCGTCAAAATCAGGCATTGAGAGATGCTGTTTCAGAATCATTCGAAAAAGGTTTGGAAACCAGAATTTTCTCATTCCTTCCTGATGCGGTTCAAAAAGTTTTGCCCGCAATCAATTGGACTTTCAGATGGGATGGTGTTGAGAAGCTTCCGATTTTTGCAAATCTGGCAAAGCGCGTCACTTTGGAACATGCATATAAATCCACCTATCAAGAAAGTACAACAAGAACCGATAATGGCATAGTCCCGGGTTCTCAACAAATTCAATCCGGATTTGAACCACTGCTCGGAATGCAATTGACATTTGATGAGTCAAAACTGAAAGGATTGCTCACAGGTTCATTGAGATTTACAACCCGAGAAAATTATATCATGCAGCCAACTTCATCAATTATTCAAAGTGAGTCCGTAACTGATTTGACTTTACAGGCAAATTATAATCGCAGAGGTTTCAAAACCTCATTCTTTGGTTTGACATTCGACAATGAACTTGAATTCGCAATGCTCGCAACTTTCAAACGCTCACTACGCAATACATATGACTTGCTTAAGTTGGCAGATCAGAATGCTCAACGTTTGGATGGAAATACACAAATCATCTTGGAGCCATCTGCCAGATATGGAATTTCACAAAGAGTGACGGCTCGATTGTTCATGAGATATGAAACCACCATCAATGAAGGCGCTGCTGCACCCGGTTTCAGTCGCTATCAGTTTGGCTTGGATATTCGTATCTCAGTCTCAGGCGGTCGATAACAGAGTGCACTATGGCAATATCCTTTCTTAAACCGCTTGAGCGCTTCATACGCACATTGCTGATTGGTTCAGGTTCACCTTTCAAAGGGCAGATTATTTCATCTATATCCGATGCGATACAGCTTCCTCATTCCCCACGCATTTTGATCATTCGTCCCGACAAGCTTGGCGATATGCTCATCACACTGCCTACCATCAAAGCAATTCGTGATGCTTATCCAAAAGCTCACATTGACATTCTTGCCGGTAAAGTGAATCTACCTCTCCGCTCACAATTGCTTCATTATGTGGATGATTGTCTTCTGTATGACAAAACATTGCGAAGCATTTTCGGATTATATCGAACTCTCCCCAAAAGACAATATGACATTGCTATTGATCCAATGGATAATCCATCAACAACGAGTGGTTTTCTCATTCGCATGAGCAAAGCAAAACACATGGTTGGTATTCAAAAATCAAATGATCATGTGTATACGCATTGTGTTGTGCCGAAAGACAGGAAACAAACACATATCGTTGAAAGGACAGCTCAAGTGCTTTTGGCATTTGGCATAAACCCAGAGGAAATCTCGCTGTCCATTCCATATCACCTTGATGATGCACTCATTGAACCTTCAAAACACGCTTTATTGAGTGCAGGTGTGAATCTCTCGAAACCACTCATCATGATCAATTATGCCGGTGGCTTTCAATATCGCTCATTTACGGTTGAATCTTTGATCCCTTGGATTCGGTCGATTCAACAAGTAGTGGAATCCAAAGATATTCAACTGATGATTTGTGCTGAAAAAAAACATGAAGACGAAATGCGATCAATTCAGGAAGCCACATCAATTATGATTGCCCCTTTTGTGCACTCATTTGCGGATTTTGCAGGAATATTGGCAGCGGCTTCAATGGTACTTTCACCGGATACTTCCGTCGTGCATTTACTATCAGCATTTCAAACACCCTGTTTGGCATTTTTTGTTGAAGATACAACGGGAACGGCTTATTGGACACCCTATGATTCTCCACATGAATGCATCATTTCCGGTGGACCCACAATCAATGATGTTTCACAAGAAATGGTGATGAAATCTTTCCTTACCCTTTTCTCAAGTACACAATTCTTTCCCATTGATGAACAATATCAACGCCTTCAGGGATAGATAGGCTTTCTTCTCTCTTCTTGATGATGCTTGGCAAAAACACCGGAAGCAAGTAATAATGGGTGCAACTCCTCGGGAATTTCACCTTTCCAATATGTGGAAACAAAAGCGGTTGAATAATTTCCGGAGCGGAATGCCTCGGAATCAACCGTAAATTGACAAAACGGGATTGTGGTTCTAAGGCCAGCAATATGATATGAATTCAAGGCTTCAAGCGTACGTTCAATTGATTCATTTCTATCTTTTCCATGGCAAATCAATTTTGCAATCATAGAATCATAATTCACTGATACTTCAAAACCCGGAAAGAGGGCCGTGTCATTTCTGACGCCTTCGCCTTTTGGTAATGCAACATAGCGTGCTATTCCGGTTTCCGGAAGAAATTCATTGTAGACATCTTCGGCACATATTCTACACTCGATTGCATGACCTTTCGGAACAAGATCTTGTTGCTTTATGGCCAAATGTTCACCGAATGCAATGCGAATCTGTTGTTCTACCAAATCAATGCCTGTAA
>Ga0194115_10007550_pt1 | contig 10762 bp, 10 predicted proteins | sample TA2MahsurfametaG_3_FD_148656 | JGI IMG/M metagenome (GOLD analysis project Ga0194115, IMG submission 148656) | Freshwater microbial communities from Lake Tanganyika, Tanzania - TA2015002 Mahale S4 surface | ecosystem: Environmental > Aquatic > Freshwater > Lake | place: Tanzania: Lake... | reverse complement strand
AGTCAATCGTTTTTGTTTGACGGGCGGCATGTCAACCATCTCAACGCCTCGGTGATAATCCTACCAATTCGTTTTAGTGGGTACACACCTTCCCAATTTTCAGCAACTCGTCTCCAATGGTTGGAATGTTGTTACGGCTTTATAGTTATAACAAGAGTTTCTAACGACCCGCTGCACTCGTGTTCCGAATCAAAACAATCGTGACGACCTTAGATTGGGTCAATCCTTGCATAACACACCGTATCAGGAAAACATTAAGAAAAACGACATGAACTCCCATCATAATGGTACACAGGATCCGACCTATGAACTTCATCGTCGTACAACAACAACACCCACAGCGACAGGAGGAGGAGGTGCAACGACGACTACAGGACCATCTATGAAGGATGATTCTATGGATTTTAGTTCCAATGCAGGTTCTGAATCTTATTATCATTTACAAGATGGAGTGGGTTCCTCAGTAACGGGTCAAGGTGGAATTCTTGGACAAAAGAATGATGCGACAGAGACTGTTCATGAAATGCATTTAGCCTTATTATATCTATTATCAAATCCTGAAGAATTTAAAAAGGCATTAAGTTCTCATCCACCCAAGGGTGTAACGACATTATCAGATTGGAATGCTGAATATGATGAAGAGGAAGAATCGGTCATTACATCGACGACTGTCAGTAGTACACCCTTACCGTATATCGTCTTTGCGGATGATGCTGAAGTCGTCTTACCTCAGGCTCATACAGCCTCCCAATTATTTGGAATTGAACAAGTCGAGGGGATTGAATTAGAAGCAGCTGGTGGGATTCCTGCCTTATCACAACTCTTCCTTCGTTGGTTAGCCTTGATGCCAGGTGGTGATCATTTAAATATTATTGATCCACCTGGGTTGACCGTAATGAGAATTGCTGGTGGGAGATATCGTGTCACCGCTGTCCACCGAGTCGTCTGGACATGGATGAATGAATTTGCACCCCTCATGGATGAGACGAATCGGACCTTCCATGAATCATTGAATGGTGAATCATCGGACAAACCACCACTACAGGTGGGAGACTTAGTCTCCTTGACGATTGTAGATGTCTTTGAGACGGATAGTCAGGGAAAGCTCCTATCCTATTGTCCGACCTTTGATAATCGAGCAGTTACGAAAACGAATCAAGCGGCAGAAGTCGTACGAAAATCTTCCAGTCGTTTCTTCTCTGTCTTGGGGAAGGCCAAAAAGGCATTGGAACAATCAGAAGTCAATAAACGTGCATCGGCACAACTTTCGAAAATGGGGATCATCCAAAGTGCACGAAGTATGGCTGAAAATGTCCGTCATCGTGTCGATGAGGCGGTCCATCAAATGAATTCCTCTGCATCATCCCCCACTCGAAAACCGCCCATGTCTTCCATGAATCCAAATCACGAAGATGTCGTCACCAATGCCCAAGGGTTTGAGGAAGCCATGACGGCAGCTGCCGCAGCGGCTACTACAGGTACAAAGTACTCTCCCCCTTCCGAGGACTTGGCCGACTCGGAAGCGGGCGTTCCTGGTGAAATGGGAGAAATATAAGGACAGAATCTATCTAGATGTAGTAGAACAACCTTTTGGAATGCGAGATTCTATTCTAGACGCACCGTCTGCTGTTTCCATTACTGCAGAGGAGGAAAGTCCGCATAGTCCCATTCTGATTCGGGTGCGAAGGACACAATGTTACCATCGTTTGTTTCATCGTTATTTCCGTCGTTCACAGAGTCCATATCGGAAAGCGGAGACGGGCTTGTTCGGGAGCTGCCATCGCCGTCAACGGCCATATTGTCCTCAACATCATCACCATCATCGCCTTGAGACGCATCGTTCGCAGGGTCCTCGATGGGGACGCTCGATGGGTTGAACTGCTCCACGACGATGGTAGGTGTCTGATTTTCAATAATCAGCTCCTTGCCAACGTCGACATCAATTCGTCGGTAGTACAGCACATATGCTGCTTCGGTGATGACTTTCTTTGTTTCGCTAATGACTGAATCGTCATAATGAAGCCATGTCCCGTCGTCGTCGAGTATATACGCCGTGTAGTGACCACCGCCAAGGCTACCATAGTGATTGCTCACCGCATAACAATCATATATGGGTTCGTTACCTGCCGTGAAATGTGAAACAAGGTGCCTCAAATCCAGACCCTTCAGTGGAAAATCAATCAGCGCAGTAATTTTATTCCGTCGATGCGTAGACGCCGAGTAATGAAAGCGCTTCAGGTGGATGATGAGGATCGGCGGAGCTCGATAAATGTGGAATTGTTTCCAGGCCCGAACATGATATTTGCAATTGCTACAGTACCACATCTCGGTTTCTTCCAACTGCTCTTTCTGGCAATACTTTTCTATGCAGTCCATCACACTAATGGACTTGTCGAGTTCATCGTCACGTCTCGTCGGTTCGGGAGGCACGAGGGGATCCTGTCGCACGTATTCTGCGGCATCAAAGAACCAGTCGCTTGGATCGTCTGGCCAGGAAACGTAAATGATCCCATTGGGGCCCACCACTTCGGCGACCAGCTGTTGCTCCGCCTCATGAGTTGGAACAGCTACAGACAATACATGACTCGAATTTTCATCCTCCGCTTCGTCGTCTGGCGATATCATCCCCAGTGTGTTGCCGAAAGAGGGAATACTTGTTTTGCTTATTATTTTTCGTTTGTATGTCAAAGCCACCTGGCGTAGAGCCGTCACCGTTGTTGATCCAAAGTCTGTTTCGCGTGACATTTCAGCTGGAGGTCCCCCTGAGGAATTTACACCATCAGGGCTCAGAGGGCCACGGGAACGTAATGAGCGTGAAACCCGATGAGCGAGATGTTCCCTGAAGGCGAATACTGTCATCCTCGAGGGAATTCTAAGCGCTAGAGGATGCCCAAAGGGCTCGTTCTTGGAATCTGATTTAGGTTGTCGCATGACAACCTGGACGAGCACACCGTCCTTAAACGGTACCTTCTTCGTCTTCAGCATTTTCAACATATACGTTCGCAGCTGATTGGAGATGAACTCGAGGATCGCCACGTCTCGGCGACAGCGAACTCCCTTGAAGGAGGCGGACGAATCCGAGCGATCCAACAAACCAATCAGCTGCTCGTTCATATCAGGAGTGTCACCCTCCGTGATCTTTTGATCTCCCCCCCGCGGACGCTTCGTGCCGGTTGATTCTTCCTCGTCAATCTCCTTTTGACATAAATCGACAAAAGTCTCCAACTTCCTGTAAAAGACTATCCGCTCTTCATTTGACCCGCGGTTCGGATTGAAGAGGGCTGCAAGCTTCAATGGAGTCATCACATAATTCTCCAGCTCTGTTTGCCACGCCTCTTCTGGGTTTAGTCTAGTCAGCGTAGGAACATCAAGTGTATACCGACGCTTCCGCTTGGTACGGCCGAAAACATCGGACGGGTTTATCTGCTTGTCTTCAATGTCCTTAGATTCCTCTTGTACCTCAGCTAGCGCTCGAAGCTGATACACGTAAGTTTTGTCAGTATCTCGAATCCGATCAACGTCGCAGCTTTGAAGGAGCCAACTGAAAATCTCGTGTTTCCAAACATCGGCAATCGCTAGATCTCCAAGTGGAATAGGCTCCGCCATCGCTCCATTCTCTACCAGCTCTTCGTTCATTTTGCTCAACAGACCACTAAGGGGAGCTGCCTTGTTTACTGTCAACGTCATATTTCTCATCGGCAGAGTCGGGTCAATTGGAACAAACGTGAGGTTGAGCTTTCGATCGTTAGATCCAGGAATTGGAACTGATAGGAACATGAACGGATCGTAGGTTGTTGAGACACGGTTGCAGCCTTCCTCGCAACACTCCAGACGACTCTTAATCTGCCCCATGAAATTCTCTAGCACGCGACTGTCTTCCCGTTTCTGGTGCAACTTCCAAGCCTTATCAGCGGCCGCGTCGTCATCTTCATCTTCTCCCTGTTCTGGAATCTCAACGTAGGGTTTTCTCGTCACGCGGTTTGTGTCCTCGTGGAGCTTATCAAGCAAATAAGTGGCAACTTCTTGTGAGTCATGCTGGTCGTACCCTACGAATTGTTCCGCATGTTTTCCAAGGCATTGCTTGAAACTCCGGGGGTAGACTGCGCCCGATGATGAGTAGGCAGTTGGACTAGCGACTCCCAGGACACTTCGTCGTTTCGTTGCGACTCCCCACATATCTCCCATGAGCGACGCGAATTGTGAGGCCAGTTCTCCACCAGTCCCTAATGGATTCTCCCTGTTGAGATCTCTTCTATATTCGCCAGACAAAAAATAGCTTCGGAGCGGGGCTGTATGCGCCAGGCACTGGATCGAAGAATTCATGAAACACGTATTTCCAAGATTTACAAGACCACTGGCTTGGCGCTTTCTTCCAGTAAACACGGGTAATCCGGTATTGTCAAACGAGTCATCGGTATCCATATTATCGTTCTCGGGTCCGCTGTATACTGTCGTCGACGGCGGCAAGAGATGTACCCGCTCCTCGTCATCTGGTTGACCTTCTTCCTGGACTCTTGGGACTTCCCACGGTTGAGGAACGAACATTACGGATGACTAGATCGACAAAGATCGTGAGTACATCGTCCCCGTCGTCATACACTTCAAACGGCAAACGGTCTAAAATTCTGCGTACCTCATTATGACCATCCTCTTCCTCTGGAACAATGACCAACGCCGTCGTCGTCGTAGTAGTAGAGTCGAACTTCGTGGTAATCCTTTCATATGGAAACCGTCCAGACGCAGGGATATCAATCAAGGTGGCGGTATCACCGTCGCTTTCCTCCTGTAGTAACTGAATTGCCAACGTACTCTGAGGGTTCAATACTACCGGCCGTACCAGCTCATATCCATCGAAATCAAATTTCTCCTTCACCAAGGCCCATGCACCAGGTCCAAGAAAGAAGAAATCTCTAGCATGTATTAGTCCTGGTTTCATCGTCGATTGTTGTTGCTGAGTTTCACCTATTCGACGATGCATCAATTCAAAACGTTTCTTTTGAAGATCCGATACGGTAATACGGGGGGATGTATTCGTCTCTTCGTCATCACTACTACTTTCTCGTTCGACCATATTCATAAGTTCCAAGTTGGAAATCCGTCCAATATCCTCCTTCCATGTATCAGAAATCCCCTCATGAGTCCGTGCTGTCAAAATCGGATATGCCTTTGAAAACCATTTCGCGGGGACGATGTAAAAATCAAGAGGAATTTTTCCTGACGATGGTAACGTACTGGACATAGCATTCAATGTCATCCGGATATCATTGTCCTATATATATACGTGATGGGGGACGGGTTGCAAGCGTTTCATGAGCCATCATCCATTGCCATGTCTTCCAACTGAGCGACGTGTGACCCCCCCAAAAAAAGGCAAACGGTTAAGTCGTAACTGGAGAAAACTTACAGTTGCTGCTTGAAAAGCACTAGCCAAAGCCAGAGCATCCGCCTGATCTTCCGACATGCTACTCGCTTTCACATGTGCCATCTTTTGATATAAAGACCTTATTTCATGTAGCTTCGTCCGGAGTACTTGTACTCTGCTCACAAAACCCGTGACCCCCAGGATGCGTTACAATGTCAATTTTAACCCAGTACAGTACACATGGGACTGTATGGCGCTCCGAAGTCTCCAGGTTATGAAACCGGGTGCGACGGACAGACGCAGATTTAAGGGTTTCTCGGAACATATCATAGCGCTTCGTCGCAATTTCGTCTCTGTCAACTGAAATAACGTTAGCTACACACATGACAATTTGACATGACGGTCAAAGTCCTGTATGTAACCACAATTTGAAGGCCAACCAGCTCACGGTGAATGTGCATTCTATTGGAGTCGACGGAACTCTAGAAATACTACTACACCATATAGTACTGCCAAAATTGGTGACTCGTATAATGCAGTTACTGCTAGCTGTGTCTACCAAAGCACCACGCCATTACCATCAGATCATTCCATGTCCATGTCAAAAGCGGCGTCAGTGTCAGGGTCCTGGGCTTCCAACGGTAGGCTGGTAGATACATCCACACACGGTAGTAAGGAAGCATCTGCTACCGTCACACCTGCCATAAATGGACTGGTGCCCCAGCCGGGCGGGATAGTTCCTTCAGCTGAAGTTGTGGGCACGGGTGGGGAAGCCCGACGGCTACCAGCTGGCGAATTCATCTGGCGGAAACTGGGAGATAGCATCGGGCTTCGCTCAAGTTGATGAGGTGTGGGGTCGGACATGGATCGCGCCAGAGGCTGGAATTTCGGTTCAAGGTCTCTAGAGTTTGTGGTATCCTTATTATGGCTTGATGCAAGGATTTCAAACGCAGTCATCGATGTCGACATCATGGTGGGTGGATCAAACCTAACATGCGCCTCTTCGTCCTCCCCACCAAAAGCACTCAAAGGCCGTGGTCTCGCCTCCATTCCGTGTCTGGAAGCGTCGATTAGAGGTTCCAGCCGTTCTTCGCCGTCGTGATTGTCTGACGAAATCACTGTGGCAGCTTTACCTAGCATCAATGCAAGACCTGAGGCCTCCATAGCGTCCTCGTTCTTCGCTTTGGCCAATTGTTTGAGTGTAGAGTTCCGCTTCTGATTTTGTTGAATGCGTTCCCCGATAGAAAGTGAGGGTTGATAGCTTCTGCTGAGACCTTGCCCAATATTCCTTTCCAAACGTCGTAGCTGACCCGAGTGAGGCTCCCGATAACTGCTGGGACCGTCCAGAAACTTCCCTCTCTGTTGAGACTCTCTTAGAGATCCATAACTAGTTATTTCCGTTTGCGATTCATCGTCATAGTTGTACCTCGTCGATGGACCCGAAAGACTGATGGGTGGGACAAATCCCGCACGACTTTCCGACTTGCTGAGAGAACCAAGATACGGCGCGTTGAGCAGTGCCCCTGACAGTAACGATGGTGCTTCTTCTGAAACAGAAGGTTGAAAACTTGAAGAGACCTTAAGAACATTGTTGCCGAATTTCTTCCGGAGTCGAATCGCATCCCGTTCTACAACGTCTAGTAGTCCATCATCATCTTCGTCCGTTTCAAAACCACTTTGATCCTCTACCTTCTCGGATGGTGGTCGTGTAATTGCGATGGGAGTTGATCGAGTTGGTGGTTTCGATGACTGTTCCAGTGAATGAGGGAATGATGGTGCAAATGACGACGTGGGATAGTCTTGAGTCTGTTGAAGAGGAGCACCGCCAAGTGGGTTGTTCATCGTTGGGGCGAGATGACTTTCGTACGCCCTATTTTCGTGATACAAGGCATCGTCAGACTGCTGGTCCTGTTCCATCGATTGGCGTAAACGAGACTCCATGTGTGGAAAATGACTATGGAAAGATCAATGGCGCTGGGGGAATTTAGACGATAAAGTTCTTCTCCGCTTTATCTCGGACTTTTTCGGTCGTTAAGTTTTCCCTTCGACGCGAAGGAGAAAAGGATTACTGCCGTGTAGCCACTGTCAAGACGAGGTGTACTTCTTCGAGTGCAACAAAGATGGTCAGTGATGGAGGTCCACAGTCTGTGTGGACCTGCGATGATAGTGTGTTGATGGAACGAAAACCAGGAGCGCTGTGCGTCGAATCACTGCAACAGTCAACAGTTTTTTGCAGGGACTAGTTCGCGCCTTCCACACTCGCTTTCCGCAGTTGAGCTACCGGTACACGAGTCTCTCTGTTACAAGATCAAAACGAGTGCAAGTGACGAAAAATTTCGAAGCCGAAACGGTCAAACGAGTCATCATGACTAGAGAACAAGTGCCCTTGAATCGTCTGACTTGTATGACGGATGCGATAGTGGTGGTAGATTAGACGAATCTTTACAGATCTATCGAGCGTGTGATACATACAATTGACGCCAAACGATACCCCCCCCCCGACTTTCCGATCGTGAAATGAACGCAGCGGTATATACCAGTTTTGGAGGTCCCATTCGTGTTCAGAGAGTCCCAATCCCTCAAGTTCCAGACGATGGGGTTTTAATCCAAGTCCAAGCGACGGGTGTTTGTCGATCAGACTGGCATGGGTGGAAGGGTCATGATGGGGATATCATCGCTCATGGATTACCCTTTGTTCCTGGACATGAATTCAGTGGCATCATAGTGTCTAAAGGGAAAGGCGTACAAAAACTCTCGCTGGGAGATCGAGTTGCGGTCCCATTCATACTTAGTTGTGGATCTTGTCGCTACTGTTCCAAATCCCAACCGACTATTTGTGCTAAGCAGGAACAACCTGGTTTTACACAATTTGGGAGTTTTGCTGAATATGTTGCCATCCCTCGAGCTGATCGGAATGTACGACGACTTCCAGATCATGTCTCTTTTTTACAGGCTGCAGCCTTGGGTTGTCGCTTCACGACAGCCTATCGAGCTGTATACCAACAAGGACGACTACAGGAAAATCAATCCGTGGCTATATTCGGATGTGGTGGGTTAGGCCTTTCATGTATCATGTTGGCGAAGGCTAAGCAAGCACACATGATTGTCGCTGTGGATGTCTCCGAACAAGCTCTAGCAAAGGCCCGGACACTAGGCGCGACACACACAATTCGTGTCTCTCCAGGTCAAAAATCCGAGGAGGTTGCGAAACAAGTTAGGGATATATCACCTGAAACGGAAGATGGTGTCGATCTAAGTCTAGATGCAGCTGGCTTTATCGAAACGAGTGAAGCATCCGTCTATGCGACTCGTCCAGGTGGGATTATGATACAAGTCGGTTTACCTCATGGGTCCCCTTCTATTCCCATGGCCCGTGTGGCTGGGAAGGAGATTACTATCATTGGTTCACATGGATTTGATGTCCAAGTCTTACCAGAGCTACTAGACTTGATCGCAACTGGAGTCGACCCTTGTCAACTCGTCCATTCTGAAGTCACCCTAGAGCAGGGGTGTCAAGCTCTTGAAGCTATGGATCGTGAGAGTCCCCTCGGAATGGTCATGATCACCAAATTTAATTCCTCAATCGTCCTCCCAAGATTATAACTTACCGTTAATTTCGATGTAGTAAAATGTGCGTTAGACCAGCGACAGAAGATGAGACATTCATCGCGCGACAAAGGCCAAGAGTGTTGAAGGCATACTCCGTACAGTCCCATGGATCTAGGATCAGGTGGCCCAGTGCACGAAACAACATCATCTAGGAAGGACTAGAATCAGGAGTATGGTTGGGATGGTTTTTGAATACTATTCGGCCACTATTTCTTCGAGAACATTAGTCGTATTCTGATCTCATGTGTGTAGGACGGACAGACATTCTAGTTAATCTTGCACTGGAAACTAACGCGTGGCACGAAAACGCCAGTCACGGTCGACAACAGAATCGGTCGCCTGCGAAACGACAATTTCGACATCAAACTAACTGAAAACACATTCACACCCTTCAACCATCGCAGGGTTCCAACAACAAAAAAATGCATCTTGAGAGAAACATGCTGCTCTCTGTCCTTTTCTTGATCACATTGGTACCATGCATAGCACGTAGTGGTGGATCAACGGCTTTGCACCCTCCATCGAGGATTCCTTCACCACTCCTGTCCGAATCTCGATCAATATTCGTCCGAGGAGGTCAATCATCACAACAAGATCCATACGGTAATTATGGAGGAGATTACAGCAATTCACAACAACCCTATCAGAGTCAATATCCAGAAGAAGATGGATTTACAAATTATGAACCACCCCCGGAATACAGGGATGATTTTTTCCAAGAATCTGTCCAAGAGGGTGTCGAACGATGGCGACAGGAACAACTGGCACATCAACAGGATTATCTCCGACCGGAATCGGAAATGAAACTTCGTGATGCACAGGGGAGGATGAAATTATTAGCTACTGTGTCAAAGGGGAGTCGATCTGTCATCTTCTTCATTCTGATGTGGCGTGATATTCATCTGTATGAGATTGCCGATCAAGCCTTTAAGGGTACATTCCGATTACTTATGGTAACACCATTGATTTCACTCTTTATTGGGAATATGGCTGGCGTCATTACGTCCTTCACACAACAAAGTCATGCCACGAAGAAACGGATGAAGGCGATCCTAAATTTGGATAAGTTGGTAGAAGGTATCCTCCTTGTGTACTATCTTCTCCGACTGACGGTAGTCCCATCGAAGCATATCCCTCGCGAGATCTACGTAGCAAAGACGCTGCATTCGGTTATATTCATGGTTCAACTTCAAGCCTATACTAGAGTTACATGGTAAGTACCGTAGTGTGAATATGATGGACGGAACGTACGAATCATCAATGAAGAAAGTGTTTCAATCTAACTTTGCGCATGGGTTGAATGGACAGGGACGAAATCATGACACCGAAAAAACAGGATATTCCTCCTACTTCTTCAACATACGAGACGATACCGACAGCTTCCACACATCCGATGGAGCCACCGCTAGCGCGATACGTACACAACGAGGATGGCGCAGAAAGTTCATCGTTCTGATAAAGTAGAGACTTGTAGACAGTAAAGAGAACAGACTTCATACGTAATCGTAGCTCGTGCTCGAGAGCACTTATGCATATTGACTCCAACAAAGACACCTAGGATGGTTTTTTTTTGTTGTCCTTCATACGATGAAGCCATCAAAAATCCAAGGCTAACGTCTGGGAGGGCGACGGTTGACGAGAAGCGGGACTTTGCCCTCCATATTTGGTCATGACCGGTTGAGGAGGAAGTCTTGGTGGCTCCTTCTTCATTGCAGAACCACCAGTACCACCAAAATCTAATACACCCTTAATCGCCATGATATTATCCGCGGCGTCGACTGCAAGTCGATT
>Ga0194115_10007549_pt1 | contig 10763 bp, 10 predicted proteins | sample TA2MahsurfametaG_3_FD_148656 | JGI IMG/M metagenome (GOLD analysis project Ga0194115, IMG submission 148656) | Freshwater microbial communities from Lake Tanganyika, Tanzania - TA2015002 Mahale S4 surface | ecosystem: Environmental > Aquatic > Freshwater > Lake | place: Tanzania: Lake... | reverse complement strand
GGTTTCGGTGAAATAGATCCCCGCGACCTGTTCATTGCGAGCGCCTCTCCGAACATGCCCGTGGGAGTCGCTGACCCATAATAGTAGAAAGGGTCCGTTTTTCTTGATGCGTATGGATCTTTGTAGGGAGCGCCACCGAGTTTATTACGAAATTCTGCGGCGTCCTCTATCTCAAAGCTCTCATCATCATCCATTTCCTCATCATCTTCGACAGGCTCTCGATATGGGTAAGTCTTGGCCGACTTACGAGACGCATGAAAACCAGTCGGGGTCCCGTAGCCGAGACCCGTCTTGGTGTCATAATTCGGGAAGTTGGCGGGTGAACCGCCAAGGGCTTCCCTGATCTTTCTGTTACGAGGCATTCGCCGTGGCAGGCGACTTGCCGGATGAGTAGGCACCTGCCTCTCTTCCCTGTGACATTCTCTGAGACGATGTCGACGGATCGCGAGACGCCTGCGTGACGTCGGAAGAAGCGCCGATATTCGCGATAGTGTTTGTCGGTGTCGTGCCGTAACCATCTGCAGGCTCCGGCTGATCCTTTGGATCGACAGAACCGGCTCCCGGACTTGCGGTGTTTGGTACCCAGGCGGAGGCAGGCAGACCGCCGCCACCTGTCTCGACAGCGCCAAACGAGGGAGGCTTGCGAGACTCGTCTGAGGCGTTTGCGCCGTAATCTCTGTCAACTGCCGCTGTCAGCAGGTTCTCAGTGATCTCACCAGAAAGGAGAAGATTCAGGGCAATCTGCTTGTAAGATGCTGAGCCCTCGGTACCGACAAAGTCTGCGGCACCAGGTGCGCCTGGGAACAGAGTCTTGAGGGTAGCAGTGTCACTCCTCCCAGGACCCCTTTCGGTAGGAGTCACTATGCTTATAGTTGGATGTGTGAAAGTAGGCATTTCTATTACCCCCAGATGTCTGTGTTAGTTAGCGTTACGGATTATCTTTCTACGAGTAATCCGCTTGGACTCCTGGATCTTCCTCTGAAGCCTTGCAAGCTTGCGCTCCATCACAGTGAGCTTCTCAAGCTTCACGGCTTCATTCTTGATTCCAGCGGCCTTTGCATGATCGATCTTGTGTACAAGAGCGTTAGCCTGGTCCTCGGGACCGACCTCATCAGCGTCAGAGGAGATCTCATCTGCCTCTTTCATTTCCTTCTTTTTTGCCGAGGCCTTCTTCTTCGCCTCAGTCACGATACGAGCGCGCTCCTCCTTGACAATCCGACGGAGAAGAGCGGGTGTAAGAGTTCTGGTTGCCATTTGTGTTTCCTCCGAGCTTTTGCTCTGTTCTAACTATCCACTATATCCGGCTTCTTTTCGAAGTCGTCTCTGAAAATGCAAGAGCTGCCCAATTGCTGGCTCCTTCAAAGAGATTAGGGTCTACGCCTGTGTCAATTACGGGATTGCTATTCTGAGCGGTCCCGGTTCCCATTGACTCGACAAGACCGCTCGCAGCCGTCTCGGCAAAGATGCTCGCCATAACGTCATTCCCACCGACAATTTCTTTGTACGCGGCCGGGCTCGGTTTCGGTCGGGGTGGCGTGGCAATGGGCTGACTTCCACCTCTTGGTCTTATCATGTCAAGAGCAGGTCTCCGGATGGGAGGAGAAGATTGTGGGGGAGAGCGAACTTGCCGAGACTCATTGACTCTCGGAGTATCACTTCCAACTCCTTCAATGAGTATCTCAAGGAGACACTCCTTCACTATTGACTTAAGTTCATTCCTGTTCAAGACTTTCTCCAAGTGAGGATATCATTGAACATTCTATCAATCCTGTCACTCTTTGTGAAGGTCTGTTTCAAGGTTCTTGGGTCAACTTTCTTCCCTTCTGCCATCATAAATGCACCCGGCGTTGATGGCTCCGCGACAAAATCCCAGCATATGAGCTGGAAGTCATCCTGCACCACCTGAATGTCACCGTCTCTCTTGGTGGAACCAACTCCTCTCGAAGAGATGCCGAGGGTTACTCCTGACTCGACAAGGCTCTGTAGTATCTTACCACACGGAGTGTCCAGCAGTTCTACCATTCCGTAACAGACATCTTCATCCATGTAGGCTTCTCTGATAATGTGGCTCACCTTCTTCAGTTCGACAACTGACGAGTCAGGATGGTCACACTCACCGAGCGCCCTGCTTTCCTTGATGAACTTCTGGTAGTTGCGAACCTCTCTCTCAAGGATTGCGCGAGGATAGACTCTTCCGTTCTGATTGAGAGTCTCTGCCTTCTGCAAGACTCCTTTCATGATGATCTTACCGTCGTTCTTATCACGGCTCTCCTTGATCATCTGTGGAGTGTATGCGAAAGCCGTCCACTCTGTCAGGAGTTTCAGGTTATCTTTCATCTTCTCCTCCTTTCGCTTCTTCTATGAGCTTTGTAATAACAAGAAAACGTGAGACATTCTGCTCACTTGTGTCTCTCGGATCAAGAGATCTCAGGACCTTTTCAACGGGTTCCAACTTCTCTCTTATTGTCTGATTGTTCACAGTCTCCCTGAGAGTCCTCACGGAATCGATCGCAGAACGCTTCGTGTTCTCGAGAAGGGGGACAAGTGAAACAGACTCACCCTTGACTGAGAGTGTCAAAATTCTTAGTTGGTCCGCTGAGAGGGTGTCGCTGAACCTCTCAGAGACTTTTTCTGAGAGGAGCTTCACAGAGAGAGCATTCACGTCCTTTGATTTCACAAGTGAGGGTAGCGTCTTCTCGGTCATCAGGATGCCCGTGACCTTCTCCTCGTATTCGACGACTCTCTTGATGTCAGTGCTTGATCCCAACCGCCAGTCGTTCAACAGAGTCTGCACCGTTGCTAATGACCTATACTCAGGAACTCGTATGTTGAAGAAATTCTTATCATCAAGCCTCTTGTTGATTGAGGCAATCAGTCTACTCTTTTCAGTGTCCAGCTGCTTTGGATTGTGGTCCTGGGCTGCCTTCCTCGCCTCCTCAATAATTCTTCTGGCAAGGGCACTATCGGAGACAGTGGTTCTCATCAGGGCATTGAAAAGTCTGAACTCCCTGTAGAGTTGAGATCCTCGCTTGAAGTGCTCCCTGATAATTTCATTCGCAATGTGATATTTTTCGTCTTGACCCTCAACCAGTGATCTCGAGATATATCTCACAAGCTGTTCATATATCAGAGCGGCATTTCTTTTCTTGTTATGTCTCGTCATCTTTGAGACCCTCATCCTCTGCAATCTTTGAGTCGGTGTTAGATTCACTCAGGACTGCTCCTCTTCTTCTAACTATGGAGTCGTCAAAGCTCCGTAAGGCCGAGGTGATCTCTGATGTTTTTCTTGGCTTTGGAAAATTTCTTTCTCCAAGAAGGGCATCCAGGAGTGAGGTGCTGATGTCTTCCTCATTTTTCATGCTCCTTGACATTGAATGACCGAAAGGCTCTTTCGACGTCGACTGGGGGCGAGAATCGAGTGTCATGGTAAGAAAATCTGGTATCTCTGCCCTGGCATTCGAGAACCTGCTCTTCTTCTTCTTTCTGATCCTGCCACCGAAAGCATTCTGAGCTTCGGACTTCGGTTTCACAGGAAGCTCTCCGTCAATCTCGCCGAGCAGAGGCCCTGTCTTGAAGTCTCCAGCGAAGAGATCTTCACCTCCGCCCTCTTCACCTCCACCGGTGTCACCGCCGCCCTCTTCACCTCCACCGGTGTCACCGCCGGCAGCATCGCCGCTCGCCGGAGTCTCTTCAGGTTTCGCATTTTCCACCTCGGTGTCTTCAATCTTGTCGGACTTCCTGCCTTCCTTGACTTTATCGATGTCTTCATCAGAGAGACCGAGGATATTCTTTCTTATCCAAGACCTGTCCACGGCCCCCTCAGGAGCGGCGCCCGCAATCTCAAACTTTGTCTTGATGAGCTCCAGTTTCTGCAGCTGGGCTACCGATGACGGGTTGTTGAGAGCAAGCATAAAGTCCAGCATGTCCTCGTCAGTGAAACCGTGAGAGTACAGGTGGATCATCGCGATCTTATTGAGCTCTGAGACTATGACTTTCTGGATTCTGGTTATGGTTCGAGAGAACCTAATATCCTCCTGGGCGAGGGTCGCCTTGGCGCCAATCTCCTCATCATAGCCGAGATAGGCTTTAGGGATTTTCAGGGCCGCGAACAGCTTCTTCTGTATGTACTGGACGTCCTCAACTGCAGCCGCATTCTGACCGCCTGCCAACGTTTCGATCTTGGTGCCTGATTCACCGCCTCGAACAGGAATGAAGTAATCGTCATCGACTGCGAGGGGGTTGTAGCGTAGATCCATCTTACCGTTTGTTCTGTCAACAGCCTTATTACGCTTCAGGCTCGTCTGAGCCTGCTGCATGTAGTTTTCAATGTCTTCAGGCGGGACATTACCGACATCGATGTAGAAGATTCGACGCTCAGGCGCTCTCACGATTCTGTAGACAAGCATCGCGTCCTCAATGAGGATAAGCTGTCTCCAAATTCTTCGAGCAGACTCAAGCACCGACGCTCCGTACGGAAGAAAGGCGTCGTTGCCGAGAAGTCTAAAGTGAGAAACCTGCCAGTTCTCAAGGGCAGTATTTCCCTTTGTGATCCAGCGGAACCTCACAGCCATTGGATCTTTGGGGTCATATCCCTCCTCTCTCTCAATCTCGGCGATTGGGATAGGATATGCATTGATGACACCGTACTGCGGGTCCACGTCATTGAAGAGAAAGAAATCACCGTACTTGCAGAGATTCCTCACCCACATCGGAAGGTTGAAATCTACGTTGAGAACATCATAGAAAAGGTTCTCGAGGAGGTCCTTCACCACCCTGTTCTCGGAGTAGATGTGAAGGACCTTCCCAGAGTCGTCCTGTGAAACTGTCTCTTCCGCGTAGATGTCCAGGGCGGAGGCAATCTCAGGCGTCGCCTCCATCTCTGAGAAGTCGGAATATCTTGACATGCGATCGAAAGCGCCGTACGCGGAAACAGTCGACGAGTAGACGTCAGACACGTTTCTCCTAAAGAGCTCGTAGGCGGACGACGCAGTCGGCTCGCTGTAGTTCTTGACCTTCCTTCTGATGGTCGGTCCGGACCTGAACAGCTTCGTGAGCCGATTAAAAAGATTTCCGTTGTTTCTTTCAGCCATGGTTCCTTATTTTATCCTAGCGTTACCGCTGATAAAGCCAAGCAATCTCTGGTGGGATTGGACTGTCGCTAGCGCCAAAGAATCTGGGATCATAATGAACGGGTTTCAGCGGATCCTGTCCTGCCACAATTATCGGAGCAGGTGTGACAGGACTCTTGTTAACTCCAAAAGCCCGCAACATCGCGCTGTGGTAATCTACACCGCTCTTCACGACAGCGTGTGAGGGCTCAAAAAGAGTGCACCCAATCGCCGCTGCCATGACAAGATCATCATGGAAACCTCTCTGAGCTCTCGGTGTGTCTCCCTGCCAAGTGAACGTCTTCAGCTCGTCTGCAAGTCGACTCGAGAAAACCTTCACCGCGCCAGTTCTGAGATATTCCTCAAGTTTGGTGAGTGATGAACTTCTTGATCCGCCCTGGGTGCTGAAGCCCATCTTGCTGACGGGTATGTCATATGAGTACGAGTACTTCTTGTCATTGATGTAAATGTTCGGATATCCGAGCTCCTTCAGCTTCGTGATAGTCGAGAAACCGAAAGTGTTGTTCTCGGGACAGACAAGAGCCTTGTTGTACCTGAGCCCGATCTCATTGATCAATATCCCAAACTGATCAGGCGGGACTTTACCCTGAAATTCACAGACCTGTTCCGAGACCGTAGTGTCAAAGACTTGGACAGTTGAGTAATCTGCGGCGTCACCTCTGGCGATGTCCGCGGAGAGGACGTACTTGTGATCGGGCATCGGGTACTTCCAGATCCACACGCCCCTGTCAGGCCCCCACGTCTCAAGTGGGTTTCTTATTCCGGTCTTTAGCCTTTCAAAGTCTTCAGGCGTGAGGAAGGTATCACCGGATGAAGCAAAGTCGCAGAGCAGCTCCTGCGCTACCTGTTTTCTCGTCATCTGGCGAGACTCTTTCTCGAACCAGGCCGCGTCGTGCTCAGGGTGGACATTCCACATGAGCTTTATCGGGTTGAAGTCGGAGGTCTTGTTCTCGGCGTCGAGCCACAGCTTGTGATACTGGTTTCCGATGCCGTTCGGAGTGCTCAGCACGATAGCAGAGCCACCAGTTGAAACTGTGGGATAGAGCCCATTCCACAGTTCGTCAAAATTTCTGATGAACGCCGCCTCATCAATAATCAGGAGAGACAACGCTTCGGATCTACCAGCGTCTTCAGACGTCGGGATCGCCTTGATGACCGAGCCGTTGGAGAACTCAATCGCTGTCTTCGAGTATGAAGTGATATCAGGTACAATAAGCCACTTGGGTACGCTTTCCAGCATTGTCCTGACTTTGCGCACAAAGTTTGACGCTGTCGCCATCTTTGTGGCGATAATCAGGATGTTCTTCTCCTTGTAGAAAAGCGCTCTCCAAAGTGAGAAAGCGGCGGTAATGGTCGAGAGTCCCAGCTGACGGCTCTTCAGCACAATATTAAACCTGTGCTGTGCAAAATTTCTCATGCAGTCGTCCTGAAACGGGTAGGTTTTGAACTGGATGAGACCGCGCTCAGCATGAGAGATCTTCAGGTACCTGTTCGTGAAGTACACTGGGTCTTTCCCACACCTGATTATTTCTTCGACCTGCGCCGGTTTCGACGCAGGCATTACCCGACCTCGAACTCTACGTAACGCCTGTAGTACGCGATTCTACGAGGGGATGTCGCCGTGGCAGAGATGATCTCAACATTGTCGGTGGAGCGGACTTCTTTCAGTTTCGCTGCCTTGCCAGCGATTTCCTTGAACCTGTCGTTGACCTTCTTCAAGGCGTCATTCACTATCTGAACCGATCTCTCTGTCTCTCTGTTCACCTGTTCACGCATGGATCGCTCCTCGGCAAAGTGAACCACGCTGATGTAGGTCACTTGAAGTGTCTCTCCAATGAACTTGTAACTTATCGATTGTCTACCATCGGGCGAGCCAATCACATCCTGGAAAGACTGCGCAAGTGCTGAAAGTTGCTTAGCGTCCATCGCTACTCCTCTTAGCTAAGTATCTATCCATGAGAAACTGGGATCGCTTTCTTAAATTTTCAGAAACTTCGTCAGGTGTGGGGCGCCAGCCTCCCAACCAGGCCTCTCGATTGCTGTCGGCAAAGTCTCTCTCACAATTTCCACAAGCTCCCACACTTCTGAAAGACTCGACATCCCTACTGGTTCCCATTGCACAATTGCAGAGAGGACACCAGAAAGGAATCTCAGGCGGAGAAACACTCTTGAAGACAGGTAACTTCTGCTTCCTGTCAAACGTACTGTACATGTGAGTCCTTGCCATTTCTTCCAATCTCTATCATTCCGTCCACTGCTTCCTTCACTGCATCGACATGTGAGATCACGAGTATTGTCTTGAAATAGCGCTTCAGGGATGCAAGAAGCCTGTTGCAGGCTTCTACGTTTGCGTCATCAAGAGCACCGAACCCCTCGTCTATGACTAGAATATCTGTTTTTGGAAGGGAAGAAATATTGATGAGTGCCACTCTAATTGCGAGTGACGCCATCATCTTCTCCATTCCGCTTCCGAGCTCCACGGGACGCTGGGAGTCACCGTAATCGAGGTAGACCTCAAGATCATTCGAGTCAGGATCGGCTTCGAGGACCACCGTGAATCCAGTAACGCCGTGCAGGATTTTTGAAATCTCTGCGTTGATTTTCGGGAGCTCTGTTGCGAGAATCATCAGAGGGATACCATTCTTTCCATAAGCTCCGAGAAGCTTCTCGTACAATCTCCATTCCTTGCGCGCCTTGATAAAGGACTCTTGCTCAGAGATGAGACCCTCAATACGACCCTGCAGGATGCCACAGTTCCTATCCATGCCTGAGAGTTCAATCTCTCTTGTCCTGATGAGTTCCTGTGACTCGTAGATCTTCTTCTTGAGAGCATCGAGCTCTGCCGAAGATTCGTTATCCACGGCTCGAAGTCTCATCGAGACGATATCAGGTTCAAGCTGGTTCACTTTTGCGTCGAGCGTCGAGATAGAATCTTCGAGAAGCTTTCCCTCGAAAGCACACGAATTCAGCCTCACCCTTAGTGTCGCCTCCTCGCGGAGCACGTCATCATACTTGCGAAGCTTCTCTTCAAGAGACTTTTCTCTGAGAACTTTCACCTGCTGGGTGACCGACTTTATCTCTTCCTGCAGCGTATCAATCACCTGCTTCTGCTGTTCTATTAGCTTCTTGTCCCTGTGAGAGTCCTTGATGAACTTACAAGAAGGGAATGAGTCTCCGCATGGGACCTCAGCGAGCTTTGCGACCGATTTCTCCTGGTTCTTCAGGACAACCCTCTCTTTCTCAAGGCTCGAGCCGAAAGAAGACTCCTTCCTTTCAAGATCCCTCAGATGACTGAGCTCGTCACGAAGAGATTGAAGCGGGAACTTTGACTTCAGCCCATCAATCTTCTCAAGCTTCAACAGGGCCCTTTCTCTTGTCTCGATAGACTCAGACAGTTTCTGCTTGCTCTCTTCTCTCTTCTCTATGAGGGACCGAAGATTTCTCTCAGCCTCTTCAATATCGGCCTGAGTCACACTGCCCCTGTCCTTGTGCGTTGCAAGGACCATGTTCAAGTCATGGACTCTCTCACGAGCTTCCTTCACCTCTGCTGAGAGAGTCACCTTCCTGGTCTCGAGTAGCTGGAGCTCGACATTCGAGTCAGAGATGGACTTCTCGTAATCGACTCTTGGAGACTTCATCGCTCCCTTTAAGCCATAAGAGTCGTCCTTCAGCTTTCTGAACATCTCGTCAAAGACACCGAGGTCGAGGAATGAGCTCAGGAACATCTTTCGAGCAGAGGCTTTCTCCTTGATGAAGTTATTCATCTCTCCCTGTGAGGCGAATGAGGTAAGAAGAAAGTCTTCTGCTGTCCCAATGAGCCCTCTCAGGACCTTGTCGGAGTCTCTACGCTGCTCACCTGACATGTCCACGATTGGGTTTCCCTCGTGATCGAGCTGCCAGAGATTCACGTGAGTTGCAGCTCCCGTTATTCCGCGCCTGTTCGTGCTTTTTGTTGTCATCCTCTCGACACGGTAAGTCTTTCCGCTAAGAGAGAAATCTATCGTGACATTGCAGTGACCCTTTCTAGCGTTCACCACATGCAGGTTCTTTATCGACCCCCTGTCAGTCGTGTTGTAAAGACCGTACATCATCGACCCGGGTATCGAAGACTTTCCACTCCTGTTCGGACCGAAGAGTCCCACGACACCGTTCAACTTTGTGAAGTCGATCAGGTTGTCCTTGCCGTAGGTGAAAGTGTTCTCCCACTCCATCCGCTTGATAGACCACTTCGCGTGACGAGGGGTCTCTTCCTCGTTCACATGGGCAAGATTCTTCTCCACAAGCTTCTCGACAATCTTCCACTCATCATCGTCAAATCCTTCATCCTTGATGTACTGTCGAAGAAGGGAGATCTGAGTCTTCTGGTCTCGAAGGCTCTCTTTCTCTATGAGGTCGGCATCAAGTGAAATTGTGCCGGTCTCTTTCTTGCTGTCAATCTTCCACGTGATCTCCGTGGCTTGCTGCTCATCCTTGAGGAAGTGAGCCAGCTGCTTGAACTCCTCCTGCAGAAGATCAGAGCTCGAAGAGATTCGAAATCGACTACCCGGTCTATACGACCGACAAGCCTCGATTGTGGCAGGGACCGACCCGGCCCACTGGACGGTGACGTGTGGGTGAGGAGACTGGAGAATCCTCCTGCTCACTCTCCACTTGTCCTTCGACTCAATATCCCAGATGAGATACCCCTTGTCGAGGTCCTCACCAAAATTCTGCTGGATGGTCGAACCGGGATACGCAAACCTCCCAGCCTGGTCAAGGAGCTGGTACTTGTGGATGTCACCGAACATCCCATAATCGAAACCAGAGAATTTCCGGATATCGACCTCTCCCTCAGTAAGCTCCCACTCAGAGTCAGTTTTCGCTCCCCAGACAGCTCCGTGGAACAGCGCGATATTAATGAGATCAGGAATGGGTCTCACATTCTCCCAGCCCTCTTCATCGAAGCACGAGAAGTTACACCAAGCAACATTAAGACCCTTGATTTCTTCAACATGAACTCTGCTGTCTCTGATGAAGATGATATTCGGGTTGTCAAGGGCCTTGATGATCGGAGAAATTGCATCAAGACGAGACCTGTTCAGAATCAGACCGTCATGGTTCCCAAGTGTCACAATCGTGGGAGCGATTGAAGCCATCTCTGTGAACCACCAGACAAGGTGCTGGATGAGCTCCGGAGTGATTCCCTGGGTCTTGGAATGCACGATGTCGCCTGCGATCACGATCCTATCAGGCTTCTCCTCTCTCACCTCCCTGAAGAACTGCTCAAAGACAGAGCGATACTCATCGTGTCGCTTCAAACCTCTCCAGTGTACATCAGCGATGTGTGCTACTTTCATACTACCTCACAGAATGGAGCCAGAGGAGATTCCCCTGATCAAGAAATTGAGCCTATCGTTCGGTTTCCACTCATTAGCCGACTCCACAAGAGACTTGAAATCCTGTTCAAACATGTCTCCTACGTCCTTGTTGTCGCCTAACTCAGCAATTCTAACCCTCACGTTGTAACCGTACAAGGTCTTCGCAATCTCATGTGACTTTTTCATCATGTCGGAGTCGAGAGCGAGGACTACGGGAGTCTGGTTCTCGACTATTCTTCTGAATAGAAGAGAGTCTCTCATCAGAGATGATCCGAGA
>Ga0194115_10007547_pt1 | contig 10764 bp, 6 predicted proteins | sample TA2MahsurfametaG_3_FD_148656 | JGI IMG/M metagenome (GOLD analysis project Ga0194115, IMG submission 148656) | Freshwater microbial communities from Lake Tanganyika, Tanzania - TA2015002 Mahale S4 surface | ecosystem: Environmental > Aquatic > Freshwater > Lake | place: Tanzania: Lake Tanganyika... | reverse complement strand
GTATTCATATTAAATATATAAGAATATATTAAATTTTTTATATATTATATTTATTTTATATATTAAATCATTTTTACTATTATTAAATTTATTTTTTATAATTTTGACATACTAGTCACAAATTTTTACATACTTTTTTTAATATATTTTTATAATTTCATATAAATTTATAAATAAATATTAACAAATAAACTTTTTGGGTAATGCAAACTTTTAAAAAAAGTTTTAACAAAATAAAAGCCTCTTTAAATACGTTTTTTCATATATTTTTATAATTTCATATAAATTTATAAATAAATATTAACAAATTGTCTTTACATACGTTTTTTCATATATTTTTATAATTTCATATAAATTTATAAAAATGTTAGATCATTAAATATTAACAAATTGTCTTTATATACTTTTTTTCATATATTTTTATAATTTCATATAAATTTATAAATAAATATTAACAAATAAACTTTTTGGGTAATGCAAACTTTTAAAAAAAGTTTTAACAAAATAAAAGCCTCTTTAAATACGTTTTTTTATAATCTTCAAGAATATAAATAATTTATTATATTTCTATTTCTTGATGATAGAATATTTCAAATTCACTATTATTTAAAATTATTATTCTAAAATTATATCTTTTGCTTAAATTTTTTAAATCATATATATATTTCATAAATTTTAATGGTGCATATAGTCTTTTTAGATTTTTTGGAAATTTTTTTATTTCTAAATCCTGTTCTATTGTTATTATTGCTCCACCTTCTATATATTTATATGTATTCTCAAAATGAATATTTAAAATTAAGTCTTCTATTGAATCTGATAATGTTTCAAATTTTAATGTATCTAAATTATAGTTTTTACTTATATTTAAAACTTTTAAATTATTTGGTATTTTATCTGATTCTTGTGTCACTTTTGAATCTTTTGCTAATTTTAAATGAGTTACTGAATTAGGAATATCTTCATATTTTGATGTATTTGATAGTTTTAGATATTTTAGACTTTTCGGAAATTTTTTTATTGAATATTCATATATTTCTGGTAATTCTATATATTCTATTCCATCTGGTAATATTAATTCTTGTTTTATTTGACTTTCATGTGTAAATATTAATCTCTTTAAATTTGTTGGTAATTTTGGTATATCAAAATAATTTTGAGTATTTAAATATAATTTTTCTAAATTTATTGGTAGATCGTATATTTTAAAACTTTTCTCATTTAATATTAAATTTATTCTCAATATTTTTAATGTATCTGGTAATATTATTATTTTATCATTCTCTTTTGTTGTTTTTGTCCCTATTGATATTTGGTCTTCTAATTGATCATGACTATAAAATCCACCATAAGATATTTCTTCTACCGTATCTTTTATATTTTTTATAGGTGTTATTACTATTGCATTAAAAATTATCTTTTTTATATTTTTTGATATACCTGATATTGGTTTTTTTAAATTTGAATTTATACATAATGTATCATATTTTTCATTCTTTATAGTTTGTTTAAATTTTTCTTTATCTTTTAAATTTCCTTCTTCATCAATATCAAATAAACTACGTATATAATATTCTGATTTATTCTCCATTCCAAAAGAATATCCATTTCTAAATAAATTTCCATCTGACATATAATTATATTTTATATTTCCATTATGATCATTTACCAATTCGCTTAAATTTTCTTCATTAGTTTTTGGTATATCTGGAAAATTACCATGTAATGTTTGTAATCCATTATATATTTTTAATAAATTTTCAGAACATTCTGTCATTCCATATGTTTCTCTTATTATATTAAATTTTTCTTTTATATCTTTCAATTTATTTTTATCATCTATTTCTTCTGAATCTATTATTTGATTTATATCTTCTAATGTAGATGTTATCTTTTTAAATTTATTCATATAAAATTTTAAATTTTTATAGTTTTCATCAAATTTTTCAAATTCTTCATCTAAATCTCTATCTATTAATTTTTTTTTTAATACTTGTTCAAATGATGATTGTCCAAATCCTGTATTAAATGCATTATTTGTTTGTCCAAATCTTGTATTAGGGTTACTAAATGCATTATTTGTCTGTCCAAATCCTATATTAGAGTTACTAAATGCACTATTTGTTTGTCCAAATCCTGTAGTAATGTTACTAAATGCACTATTTGTTTGTCCAAATCCTGTATTAAAGTTACTAAATGCACTATTTGTCTGTCCAAATCCTATATTAGAACTTGTATATCCAAATCCTGTATTTGGGTTAATAGTATTGCTATAAGTAGGTAACATATTATATAAAAAATAATTTCACATATTTTTAATAATTTATTTCAATTTTTAGACTTATGTATTATATATACTTTTTTTCATATATTTTTACATCAATTTTATACAATTTTGACATACTAGTGAATTATCTATAAATACTTTTATTCACATATTTTTACATTCATTTATACAATTTTGACATATTAGTGAATTATCTATAAATACTTTTATTCACATATTTTTACATTCATTTATACAATTTTGACATACTTGTGAATTATCTATAAATACTTTTTTCCATATATTTTTACATTCATTTATTTAATTTGGATTTGGACATACTAGTGAATTATCTATAAATTATTTTTTTCATATATTTTTACATTCTTTTATTTAATTTGGATTTGGACATACTAGTGAATTATTTATAAATATTTTTTTCATATATTTTTACATTCATTTATTTTATTTTGACATACTAGTGAATTATTTATAAATATTTTTTTCATATATTTTTACATTCATTTATTCTATTTTGACATACTAGTGAATTATCTATAAATACTTTTTTCCATATATTTTTACATTCATTTATTCTATTTTGACATACTAGTAAATTACTTCTAAATACTTTTTTTATTAATTTAATGTTTTCATTTAATTAATTTATTATTTAATTATATTTTTATTTAATGTTTCTTTGAATGCTTCTTTGAATGCTTCTTTGTATGCTTCTTAACCTTCATCCCTTTCTTTGCCTTCCGTTTCTTCTTTGCACCACCTTCTTGATCTCTCATCTTATTTAAATCTTTCTCTACATTATCTCTCATCTTCTTCTCATCCTTCTCTAAATCTTCTAATTTATTTACTACTCGTTTTACACGTCTATCTAAATCACCTAATAAACGTCTTACTTTATCTAACTCTTTCTTATCATCCTTTACATCTTTTACTGATTTACGATCATCTGCATTTGAATGGACCTTCTTTAATTTACGCTCTGCACGTTTTATTTGCTTTACTAAATTTTCCATTTGATTTATTTTATATTTTAAACGAAGAAAATTATTTTCTATTTTTTTTTTATTTTTTATATTCCTTCTGATTTACAAAAATAATCTTCTATTATTTCTGTTATTTTTTCATGTCCTCTCTTATATATAAAATAATCCTTTATTATTATTCCATCTATTTTATATTCTCCTTCTGATACTATTAAATGATATATTTCTTCTTCTCTACTTGTTATATATTCTTTTTCTTCTATTTCTTCTACTAATCTATAATTATTTTTTATTTTTATAACTGTTTTTCCTGATAAATATTTTTTACCTATTTTATATATATCTATTAACTCCTTACTTTTTATTTTACCTAATACTTTATTCTTTCCTTCTAATAATTCATTTACTTCTATTTCTTTTATATCTTTCATTTCTCCATTATTCATTCTTATTTTATTATCTCCTACATCTATTATACCTGGTTGATAATAATCTTTTCCATCTCTTATCTCTTTGATTATTTCATTATTTAATAAATTCAAATAATATTTATTATATTTATGTAATAAATTCATATTTATTGTTTCCTTAAAATCTTTGAATATTTTATTCTTTATATTGATTTTTCCTTTACTTGTATTCAAACAATATACATTTTTTTTCTCATCCCATTCTATTTTTTTTGATTCTTTACTTTCTTTTATTTCTATCCATTTATTATTTTCTAATACTTTATGACTTCCTGATACTTCTATTCCATTATATATAAACATATTATTTTTATCACTCTTTAATTCCATGATTGATATTACTATATTATCCCCTTTTAATTCATCTCCTTCTTTTATATCTTTTATTCTTTTTTCTTTATTATCTCTCATTTTTACCTCTGTTTCACCTGAAAAACAAAAAAATCTTGCTACACCACCTATCGGTCCATTCCATGTTGAACCTAATAAACATGATGCTGATTGTAATGCACTTACTGCTGCATACATAAAATTTATTACATCTGTTATTATTACTACTATTGATTTATACAAAAATACTATTCTTGAATATGTATTATATAATTTTGTTTGTGCATCTATATACGCTCTTCTTGCCGCATTTCTTATATAAAACATAAACTCTCTTATTGACTGTATATTATGATTTAATGTATTCATTATATTAAAACTATATCCTAATGCTTCTGTATGCCCTTGTGATAATGTATTATAACTATTTGATATTATTGTTGCTAAATATTCTCCTGGATTCTTTATTATATTTAACCATTTATTCTGATATTCTAATTGCATTTTTGCTTCTGGTATTCCATCTTCTATTTCTTTTTCCAATATCTTTTTCTCTAATTCTGTTTGATCCTGTGATGTTTTACTCACTGTTCCTTGTATATATGAACTCCCGAATAATAATAAATATGCTATTATTCCACTTATTATTATTAAAAATATTATATATTTACTTGACCACGCATTCCTTAACAACATCATTATTATATTACCTATTAATATCAAATAATGTTCTACTATACTCTCACCTGTTCCTCCTAATTTTTTTAATACTTCTTCATCACTCTCTTTAAATGTATATTTCTCTTCTGTTTCTTTACTCTTCTCTCCTACTATTGGTTTATTATTATTTTCTTTTAATAATGGTTCTTTTTCTTCATTTATATCTTCTCCTTGTCCTCCTTTTTGATTTCTTATTTTATTTATTTTTTTTAATTTATATTTCATTTTATTTATATTATTATTTTATCTATATTTAATCTTAAATATATTAATTTTTTAGATTATTTTCATCTAATGTTTTAAACATTTCTAAAAAAAATGGTCTAAATTCTTTTTCATTTGATTTTCTTAATATTGATTTTTTTGAAAACCATTTTATATCCGTTTTTTCTAAAAATCCTATTGGAACTTTTATTTTATTATTTCTAAAACATTTATTAAAATGATTATATATATTTTTAAATATTTTTGGTAAATCTTTATTATAATCTATATAACATAAATATGATGTATGCTTACTTCCTTTTATTCTATATTTACTTTCTTTTATCATCTCTTCATATTCTTTTTTATTACCAAATATTCCCATTGTCTCTTCATAACTCTCTCTTGTTGCACATATTATATTATTCTCTTTTCCTTGTTTTGAACCACCAAAATCTGAATATTTACAACTATCTGAATAATCTTCATATTTATTCTCTTTTCCTAATAAATAATAATATTTTCCATTCTTTTTTGTATAATATATTATTCCTGCACCCATTCTTTTTATTATATCTTTTATTTATATTTTTTAATCTATATTGATTTAAAAAATATTTTTATATTATATATCTATATATTATGAATAAGATATTAAATATTATTTTTATTAAAACTGTCCCTACTTTATCTAATAAATTTGATCTTTATACTAAAAATAATAATATTTTTATTAAACTTAATATTAAAGATTTAACTAATTTTGAAATTAATCTTTTAATTAATAATATTAAAGATTTTATTATTCTTTATAATAATATTCATATTAAATTTAAAAATAATATTTCTGATCTTGAAACTATTAATATTATTGCTATTCTTAATAATTTTACTTATTCTTTTTTAAAACCTAAATTCTCTATTGATTTATATACTTCTAATCAATTACTGTCTGATTCTTATATCCAATTTTTAAAATCTTATAAAGATATTGTTATTAATCCTAATAAAAATCCTAATATTTTTCTTAACTATATTCTTAAAAATATTCCTAATTCTTATACTTTTACTAAATTTACTAATAATTCTAAACTTTTCCCTCTCACTAATGCTGTTGGTAAAGCTTCTCTATTTAATAATTATTTTTTACATATTAAACCTAAACGCGAAATTAATAAAGCTATTAATATCTTTTTAATTGGTAAAGGTGTTACTTTTGACACTGGTGGTCTTAATATTAAAACTTCTAATATGCAAGAAATGAAAATTGATATGGCTGGTTCTTCACTTCTTATTAATTTACTTAATTTTCTTCATATTAATAAAAAAGATAGAAATAAAAACTTTCATCTTTTATTACCTATTGTTGAAAATTCTATTGGATCTAAATCTATTCTTCCTGGTTCTGTTATTACTACTTTATCTGGTAAAACTATTGAAATTAATGATACTGATGCTGAAGGTCGTTTAATTATTGTTGATGCTATTGAATATTTTAATATTAAAATTCTTAAAAAATATATTCATAAAAATAATTTTATTTTCGACATTGCTACTCTTACTGGTAATACTCTTAATATTAGTTGTGGTATTTCTAGTATTACTACTGGTAATGATTTTGCTATTAAAAAGAATTATATTAATGATCTTATTAAAACTGGTCAAAAAACTATGGAATATGTTGATTTTCTTGAACTTAGAAATGAATATTTGAATACACTTAAATCTAATGTTGCTGATATTAAAAATATGAATGTTAAATGTCATGCTGATTCTATTATTGCTGCTTCTTTTATTAATTTTTTTGTTCCTTATTCTATACCTTGGATTCATTTAGATATTGCTAGTGTTGTTACTTCTAATAATTCTGATAATATTAATATTAATAGTTATGGATTACATTTATTATATAGATTCTTTTCTAATTTCTAATTATTTTTTTATTTCATTACATATATTATAATATATTACATATATCATAATCTTTTATGGTTTTTGTTGGTTTTGAATGTGAATTATCTAATAATATTAATCCTCTTAATAATTGTATTGATTTTATTATTAAATCTAAAGCTAATGCTTTTCAATTTTATCTTGGAGATCATAATAATACTTCTATTAAACAAAAATTTAAATTTTCTGATTTATCTATTTCTAATTTTTTAAAAATTATTAATAAATATAACCTTATTTCTGTTATACATGCTTCTTTATCTGTTAATATTGTTAGTCCTATTAATTCTAATAGATTTTTATGGAATTTTCAGAATGTTATTTTTGATCTTAATCAATCTGTTTTTATTAAATCTCATGGTGTTGTTATTCATTTAGGTTCTAAATCTACTAAAAATTTTAATTTTGATAATAAAACTGCTATTAATAATGCTATTAATGGTATTAAATATATTCTAACTAATTCTGATCCTCTTTCTACTCTTATTCTTGAAACTCCTGCTCAATCCGGTTCTAAAATTGCTTATAATATTAAAGATCTTGCTATTATTTTTAAATCTGTTCATAAAATTTTTAAAAATAGAGTTGGTATTTGTATTGATACACAACATATTTTTACTAGTGGTTATAATATATCAACTATAGATGGAATTATTGATTTTTTTACTAATTTTAATAAATTAATTGGTATTAATAATATTAAACTTTTTCATATTAATGATAGTGCTGTTCCTTTTCATTCTAAAGTTGATAGACATCAATTTATTGGCGAAGGATATATTTTTAAAAATAATTTTGAACCTTTAGCTATTATATGTAATATTGCTAGAATTAATAATATACCTATGATTCTTGAGACTCATAATTCTAAAAATTATAAATTTGAGGTTTCTACTTTATTCAAACTTTCTAATAAATCTAATCTTCCTAATATTAATCTAAAATTTTTATCTGGTGGTTCTTCTAAATATTTTTGTAATATTCATACTAATATTTCTATATCTGATAAAGAATTAAGTATTAAATTATTTGAAAGATTAAAGGAAATACATATTGCATTAGGTAATATTCATCAGGCTAATACATATTCTAGAATTTTACGGATTTTTAAATTTTATCCTAATATTAATACTATTGGAGATATTATTGATCTTAATTTAAACATTGGTAAGAAAACTATTGATAAAATTTGTGAAGTTATTTTTACAAAGCATATTAAGATTTTAGATAAAATGTTAGATAATAAAAAGCTTAATTCTATTATAAAATTACAAGATATTTTGGGTATTGGTCCTAAATTAGCGATTAAATTAGTTAATAAAGGTATTGATTCTGTTGATAAATTAAAAAAATCTAATATTAAGTTATCTATTTTACAAAATTTAGGATTAAAATATTATAAAAAGATTGATGATCAATTAGATTCTTCTGATGTTGATAAATTCATAGATTATATTTTTTATTTACCTTTTTTCAAAAATAAAATTATTATTCATCCTGCTGGTTCTTATAGAACTGGTAAAACTGTTTTAAAAGATATTGATTTAATAGTTATTACTAATTTAGATTTTAATTATGTTGTTGATAATTTAGTTAATAATAATATTTTATTAGATTTTTATAAAAATTCTCCTAATGAGTTTATTGGATTTTTTAAAAGTTTGACTGATAATAATAAAGTATATCATGTAGATTTTAGAATTATAGATAAACAGTTTCTTCCATTTTATTTATTATTTTTTGGATCTGGTGTTGATTTTTCTACTGATATTAGACATATAGCTAAAACTAAAGGTTATAAATTAAATCAATTTGGAATTTTTGATAGTAAGACTAATAAACGAATTAAGAAGAAATTTAAAAATGAAAAAGATATTTTTAAGTTTCTTGGTTTGAAATATATTGAACCAAATGATAGAATTAAAAATTATAAGTTTATTGATAAATAATTAATTTTATATTGTATTATGTATGTAACCATTATGTTTCTAGTATTTATACTGTGCTAATCATATTTTTTCACTGATTGCTTCGCATATGGTATTTCCATTGTCAAAATTTAAACTAATACATTATAATATATTGTATTATATATGTAACCATTATGTTTCTAGTATTTATACTGTGCTAATCATTTTTTTGTAACTGGATGTTCCAGTGTCAAAATTTAAACTAATACATTATAATATATTGTTTTATATATGTATCCATTATGTTTCTAGTATTTATACTGAGCTAATCATTTTTTTGTCACTGACAGTTCCAGTGTCAAAATTTTAAACTAATACAATATAATCTATTGTTTTATATATGTAACTATTATGTTTCTAGTATTTATACTGAGCTAATCATTTTTTTGTCACTGACAGTTCCAGTGTCAAAATTTTAACTAATACAGTATAATGTATTGTATTATATATGTAACCATTATGTTTTTAGTATTTATACTGAGCTAATCATTTTTTTGTCAATGACAGTTCTAGTGTCAAAATTTTAACTAATACAGTATAAAGTATTGTATTTTATATGTATCCTTTTTATACTGAGCTAATCATTTTTTGATTAATTGATTATTCAATTAATCAAATTTTAAACTAATACAGTATAATATATTGTATTATATATGTAACCTTTTTTATACATAATTTATACTGAGCTAATCATTTTTTGTAACTGGATATTCCAGTGGCAAATTTTAAACTAATATATTATAATGTATTGTATTATATATGTAACCTTTATGTTTCAAGTATTTATACTGAGCTAATCATTTTTTTGTCACATGTAGTTCCAGTGTCAAAATTTTAACTAATACATTATAATGTATTGTATTATATATGTAACCATTATGTTTTTAGTATTTATACTGAGCTAATCATTTTTTTGTAACTGATAGTTCCAGTGTCAAATTTTAAACTAATAAATTATAATGTATTTATTATATATGTAACCTTTTTATACTGAATTTATACTGTGCTAATCATTTTTTTGTAACTGAATGTTCCACTGTCAAAATTTAAACTAATATTTTTAATAATATTAATTTATTTTTAATAAAAATATTAAAAATTTAAAAACTTTTTTTTTAAAATAAAAAATAAAATTATTTTTTGAATCTATTTTTTTTTTTATAAATTTTTTTTGAATGTAATAAAAATTCTCAAAAAGATCTGAAATTTTAAGATTTTTCAGATCTTTTTTGTTTTTTACTTTTTATTTTTTATTTTTTTTAACTTTATATTTCATATAAAATATTTTGTCTAAAAATGGTAAAAAAAAAAGATCTGAACTTTTTTTAAAAAAAAATAAAATTATTTTAATGATTTTTTTATACACATTTTATTAATAAAAAAAATATAATTTTGTAAAAAACTAAAACCAAAAAGATCTGAACTTTTCAAAAAAATCATATTTTTTATGAAATTTTTACATTTTTTTACGATTTTTTAACTTTTTTTACGTTTTTAAATATAAAAAATATTATATTTTTTATATGATATATCTATTAAAAAAATATTAATTAATTTATATAAAATTTATCAGTTAAAAAAAATTTAGAATACAAAATAAAAAAATTAAAAATTTAAAAACTTTTTTTTAAAAATGAAAAATAAAATTTTTTTTTTGAATCTATTTTTTTTTTTATAAATTTTTTTTGAATGTAATAAAAATTCTCAAAAAGATCTGAAATTTTAGGATTTTTCAGATCTTTTTTGTTTTTTACTTTTTATTTTTTATTTTTTTTTACTTTACATTTCATATAAAATATTTTAAAAAAAAATTGTAAAAAAAAAAGATCTGAACTTTTTTTAAAAAA